>SMTZ1_10012108_pt1 | contig 25183 bp, 24 predicted proteins | sample DeeMarSWOR136_30_FD_25667 | JGI IMG/M metagenome (IMG submission 25667) | reverse complement strand
GCTTCCATGTATAGAGTTGAAAATTTCTTCTTCAAATCTCGTAAAGTGTAGACTGTACTATGCTTTTTGAAGTACAACTCCATTCGCTGACTTTTCACACCGATCCCTAGTACAGCAATATTCTTTCTTTCCAAAGTATCCACAGTCTCAGACAATGCACCTTCTATCTCAGAATATCCAAATGGCCACCCATCCGAGATAACCGTAATCAACCTTAAATTCTCGTTTCTCTTTTTAATAATCTGTCCAGCGATCTCCAAAGCATCAGGCATGAAAGTGAAGCCCTCAAATCTTATTCCACCAATACGGGATTTTATACGAACATTATAACGTTCCTTTGGATCCTTAACAACCCAAAAATGATCATTGAACGCGTACATCCCCCAGGAAGACGGATCCAAAAGCAGTTGGTTCGCCGCCTCTGCAACCATCACAAAAACCTTCAATGCAAAATCCTGTATAACTTTCATACTTCTACTAGCATCAAGCAAGATTACCCACGCATAGCTTTTGCTAATATTCTCATCCAACATAAAAACATCCATCCGCGGACTCTTGCTAGCTACAACTTGAATTACTTCCTGCAAATCTAGGACACCATACATCTTCCTCGGATCCTCATCAATCGCATCTCTGGCTACAAGCAAACTTTCAATGAGCCTATGCGCCTCACTCTTGCACTCAGATTTGATCTTTAAGAACTCAGTATAACCTAACTGCGGAATTCCAATACCTTTAAATCGTGAAGAATTTAAAAACTCTTCATATTTACCAATAATCTTCGCATTCTTCTCTTTCTCATGTTCCCACGAATTGATGACCTGACTGCCCTCAGTTTCAGCCATCTTCCTCCATGTCTCTTCTCCATCCTTAAAAGACGAAAAGGAACCACCTAGAAAATCCAAGCATTTCTCAAAGTCTTCATCCAGACTGGTGTCTGAATCAACAGAATAGAAAGGAGGAAAAATGGAACATCTGCCCAATTCTTCAGTGTGCGGAAGAAATGGAGCCTCAACTATGGGGCCGCAATCTTCAATAGCAGAGTAAATCTCTTCAGCTACCTTCAACTTGTCATCCTTCAGATTCACATTTTCATCGCTAAATGACAGGAATGTCTTCTCTCTGAGCCTATTAAGAAGATCAACAAGACGAATGACTACTTCACATTCATTTTTTGCGCTAATCTTCATGAAACCAGTGTTGACTTTTATTAAAAGTCCAGCCATAATTCTAGTTGCAGGATTCATCAATTTGTCTATCGGATGCAATCTCTTCAAAGCCAAAGTGTTTGCAAAAGCTAAATCAACAAGTTTGTCAGAATACCGTTTAGAAACATAAGCATTAGCCACAATGTCTTCGATAACAGAAGTTGTAAACTTCGCTAATCGTGAATCCTTATCCTTCATCCATTCTTGGTAATCCCCAAAACTTGAGGAGACAGTATGTGCACTAAGATGGAAAACAGAGGCTCTGAAGAGACTTGCAAGTTGCCTTTTACCTTGTTCATCAGCCGGAAAACAATAACCAAATAGTGAAACTGTCTTTTCCCCATTTTCGTTCTCTCTAGCTATTGGTTCTGGAAAAACATTCACCAAACAAGCTTCATCACAAGAAAACTGTGGAAACCTAAACCTAGGTGATATCAACAGTTTTGCTTTCAACTCGTCCTTCTCGAAGAACAGAGATCGAGCATACTCCAGAAAACCCACCCAATTCACCGCATCAAATAATTGTTCAACTACTCAAAACTGACTTAATCAGTCTCCGCACATCTGCCTGCACCTCAACACTATCACTTGTAAGTGCCACTATAGTTTCTTCAGCCGCAGATAGGGGATCAGCTCCATCTACTATCAACACCGCCCAATGGCTCAAATCGCCAACTGAGGGTCCATATGGAAGATCACCTGCTTGATATCGCCTCCGCATTTCAGCCCCAACTTGAACAATCTTGTACGCTGTATCCTTGTTTATCTTCGACCTCTCCATCAGAAGCCCCACCTCTAGGTCAGACAGTTTTTCCCCTATACTTTCATATTCGAAGTTTATCCAAACACTCATCCTTCTCCTAAAAGCAGCATTTAAGGGCTTGGTCCCAGCAAACTCAGCAGAAAATGGATTCATACTTATAATCACATATGCAAAACGGTGTCTAGGAACCAGCTCATTATCTTTTTCAGTCAAAACTAAATGCCCTCTCGTATCCAAAACAGGATTAAGCCTAGTCGCAACATCCTGCTTCATCATATTCGCCTCATCAAGATACAGGATACCACCATACCTCAACCAAGAAGTCACTTGTCCATCAATCCAGTTCTCTTTCCCAAGACCGATAAACCGACCGATTAGGTCATACGATGAAGTTTGTAAACCGCAGTTCACCTCCCATACAGGCAACCCAGTAAGTTCGGCTACAGAGTAAGTGATGTGGGTCTTACCAGTTCCAGAAGGCCCGATTAAAGCACACTGCTTGAAGTAGTAGAGTGCTCGGATCATTCGTTCTACGTATTTGTGGCCACTGTCTACATATTCGGGAGTCCCCTGCGGAATCATAGGCTCTAAAAACTCCGGAAAAACATAGCCTTTGTGAAGGTCATACTTTGCAATGTCGTACTTGTCATATAAGGGAGACTTTGACATTCTCCGTCTTTTGGTTATATCCAATGTCACTCTGAAATTGTTTCTCTTCAATGAGACGGACTCTGTTCTTGTAGCGTATTTGCCTGTCTCCTTTATCGAGTCAGTACCGTAACCGATCCCGCCGACTTTTCGTTTCTCTTTCATCGTCTCCCTCTATAGACTGTGTTGTATGCATGTGATAAAAATATTATGTCTTACGATACATGATTAGACTGAAGTATTCCATATTGTATGTAAACGTCCCACACAGACTAGTATTTATTATCACTCCACAGACGATTACAGTCATGGTTATTCAAGCTAGGAGCAAATATGAATGACTGAAGAACCTTCTCCACACACAACTCAGGACATTGCGCAACAAGTAATCGTAGATGCAACACCAGCAAAAGAAAACAAAAAAAGAAACAAAGAAGAAGCAGCAGAATCTTTGAAAGAAATACAAGAAAAAGCCGGACAAATATCCGAAAGTGAAATGGAAGAAGAAAACTTAGTCGATGAATTTTTCAATTCCCTACTCAAAATCTTAAAACCATTCAGTAAAACACTCGAAATCTCTGTTTCATCTCTTCCTGAAAACTGTAACAAACATGTGATAAAAGCCCATCTACATCTCACTGGGCAGCTAGTCATAGTCTATGGAAACGGAGAAGTGGAAATACTTAACCTTACACAGAAGGAGAACTACGGACTGCTTGCGGAAATCACTGGCGAAATCATGGTGAAGCTAAAATCAGTCATTGATATCTATAAATCAAAAACCGAAGAGAGAGTTAAATTCTTAATGCCGATAACAAAAGAACTACAAAAAGTTGCCAAAGTTTTTTCAGAAGATTGATTCAGAAAATTAAGTTTTGATTTTGCCTTTTGCATGCGTGCAAATTACAACAAAAGACTTTTCAAAATCTTCTGTAATTCTTCTTTGTTCTTCAAATCCCGAAAAATAGCTTTTCCAGTCCCATAAAGACGAAATGAAATATTTCCAAAAGTTAATTCAGAAACTATTCCAGAAATTGATTTTTCTACCGTTGCCTTCTCCAAGATTTTTGTAATCACTTGTTGTTTCAAATCGTACTTGAAAATTACGATAAAATGCTTCTCTTCACCACATGCTTCTTCTATTCTAGCCACATAATCTTCAACAGTACCCATCAGAACTGTTCAATCTCCTTTAGAACATCAACTAATCGGTCAATTTCTTCACGAGTGTTGTAAATATAGAAGCTTGCCCGTGCCGAGGATTTCAGCTTAAACTTTTCATGCAATGGTTGAGCACAATGGAAACCACTTCTAATCATAATTCCATAACTATCTAGAAATAAGGCGACATCATGCGAGGTTAAACCACCAACACCAAAAGGTATTATTCCACATTTGACAGACACATTTTTCGGACCATAAACACTAACTTTCTCACACTCCCGCATACATCTCATCGCATGCTCTGTTAACATCTCCTCATGTGCCTTGACATTTCTCATCCCTATGTCCTTCAAGTATCTAACAGCAGCCATCAAACCTACACCACCACCAATATTTGGGGTTCCAGCTTCCAATTTCCAAGGTAAATCAACAAAAGAAATTGAGCAACGCCGCGTTACCGTATTAAATGTAACCTCTCTTATCATTGAGCCTCCGCCATGAAATGGCTTCATTTCCTTAAGGACCCCGCGTCTACCATATAACACTCCTATACCTGTTGGACCCAGCATTTTATGCCCCGAAAAAGCAAAGAAATCTACATCCAAATCTCCAACGTCTACGGGTAGATGAGGAACAGACTGTGCTCCATCAACTAATACTAAAGCGCCATATTCATGTGCTACCCTTGTAATATTTTTTATATTATTGATAACTCCTGTGACATTAGAGACATGAGACAGACAAACAATCTTGGTTTTACGGGAGATTGCATCTTCAAAGGATTCATAGTTCAGGGTTCCATCATTATTCACTTCCACATATTTTATTTGGAATCCATTTATTTTTGAGAGAATCTCCCAAGGAACTATATTGCTGTGATGCTCCATCAATGTGATTAAGACTTCATCTTCTTCCTCTAAATTATGAAGACCCCAAGCATAAGCAACAAGATTTATTGCCTCAGTAGTACCTCTTACAAAGACTATCTCTTCTATACCTTCTGCGTTAATGAATTTGGCAACCTCTTCATGTGCGTTTTCATAGAGTTCGGACGCCTCTTGAGAAAGTGTGTAAGCAGCCCTATGAACATTCGCGTTACAACTTTCATAAAACTCCCTGATAGCTTCAATCACCTGTTTTGGCTTTTGAGATGTAGCTGCATTGTCAAAGTAGATTAGTTGATGATCATTTATCTTCCGTCTTAAAATGGGAAAGTCTTCTCTGATTTTATAAGGATCTAACATCACTTCTCTTCCTCCACCGGCATCCTTTTCGGAAGTCTTTTCGCCAATTCTTCCTCTTCCAAAGCTTGTTCTTCCTCGAAAGTTACCTCCTCTGGCAACCAATCAGGTAAAACACCTTTATTCACATAGTATGTTCTTATGGCTCGCTTCAATGCTCCAACGGCCAAGATGCCGCAGTGGAGTTTTACACTTGGAACTCCACCAACCGCCTCGATGACACTTCTCCACGAGATTTTCCATGCATCCTCAAGCTTCATTCCTCTAATCATTTCAGTCGTTGCGCTTGACGTCGCTATGTTTGCAGCACAACCATAACTTTCAAAGGAGGCCTTCTTGATAACATCGTTATCTATTTTTAAGTAGAAGATTATCATATCCCCGCATAAAGGATTTCCAGCTACTGCACTGACTGTAGCGTCCTCCATTTTTCCAAGATTCTTCGGATTTCTGAAAAGTTCAAGTATTTTTGGGTTGTATGGAAGAGGTGTCCTAGACATGGTTAATCCACTTCCATAGTGCCAACAATTCCTCTTATTCTCTCAACAGCTTTAGGGATAACCTTCAAGACATAATCCATATCCTCTTCGGTATGGCATCGTGTAACTTTCATAAGGATGCTGCCATGCGCTTCAACAAACTTTCTGCCTATAGCAACAAGAACATGGCTTGGTTGAAGAAGCCGCCTAGTGCATGCACTTCCACTTGAAACATATACTCCTTTCAGACTCAACTCGATCGTTAATGCTTCTCCCTCACATCTCAGAAAGCTTATGTTAACATTGTCAGCAACTCTTCTATCACCTTTAGGTCCATTAAGCCTAACGTCTGATACCTTTCTCATTATTCCATCAATCAGCTTGTCTCTAAGTCTTCGCATGTGATTCACATTATCTTCGAGATTATGGAAGGCCAGCTCAGATGCTTTTGCAAAACCAGCAATTAAAGGCGTATTTTCAACTCCTGGCCAAAGTTTCTGTGTTCCTAATTGCCCCTCTAAGACTCTTTCTATCTTAACGCCTTCTCTAACATACAAGACACCTATGCCCCTCGGTCCCAAAATTTTGTAGCTGCTTATAGTTGCCAAATCCACGTTTAGATCTTGTACATCAAACAGAATTCTTCCGTATGTGTCGGAGGCATCTGTATGAAATATGGTTTCAGGATTTCTATCCTTCACTACTTCTATGGCTTCCTTGAGGGGTTCTATTGTTCCAATCTCATGATTCACAGATGACAAGCTTACAAGTATCGTTTGTTTATCAACAGCCCCCATTAATTTCTCGAGGTTGATGACACCTTCATCATCAACAGGAATTCTCACAATGTTACAACCATATTTGTTAAGCAAATCAGTGACGTGCAAAACGTTTATAGGTTCAATTTCGGAAACCACAATTTTCTTACCCTTATCCTTCATTGATAGGGCCGTTCCAATGAGGGCTAGGTTGTTGGCTTCCGTCTCTCCAGGAATGAAATTGATTTCTTCAAGTGTTTCACAACCTAAAAACTTCGCTATTTTTTTTGAAGCTTCCATTATTGTTTCGAAAGCTTCCCATCCCGGCTTGTGTGTAAGTGTTGGGTTGCCATATGCACGCTGATTGAAGTATGGCAACATCGCATCGACAACTTCTTTTGGAACTACACTTGAATTCTCAATATCCAAGTAAACTTCACGTTTTAAACTTTCATGTGCCTTAAGCAGTTCCCTGATATTCTCAATCATTCTAGTTCAGGTCCTTCCATCACAGTTTCTAGTACTGCATCTTATAGAAAAGCGTAACCCATAGGTAACTTCATGTTCCACGTAACACTTTAAATCAGCAATGTAGTAATTGCTGTTGTGAGATAAAGATGGATGCGTTTCAGTGAGAATAACAGACTTACCAATATCCGAATCCATCAAAAAAATACTAGTCAAGTCGGGAATTGCTAAGCTTTATCCTCCACAAGAAGAAGCAATAAAAGCTGGGGCTCTAGAAGGACGAAACCTTGTATTAGCCAGTCCAACAGCTTCTGGAAAAACTTTAGTTGCTGAGTTCTGTGCACTTAAGCACATACTAGAAAAAGATGGAAAAATACTTTATTTAACGCCTTTGAGGGCTTTAGCAAGCGAAAAGTATCAGGAGTTTAGAAAATACGCTTCAATACGGAAGCCCGGTGGAAAACAGTTAAGAATAGGTATCAGCACGGGCGATTACGACCGCAGTGATCCATGGCTGGAAAGATATGACATAATCATAACTACTAACGAGAAGGCTGATTCACTTCTAAGGCATAGGGCTAAATGGATAGATGAGATTTCACTCATAGTTGCTGATGAGGTGCATCTCTTAAATGATAGTGAGCGAGGACCAACTCTAGAAGTCGTTTTGGCAAGGCTGATGCAGGCTAATCCAGATGTACAGGTCTTAGCGTTAAGCGCAACAATAAATAATGTTGAAGAAATCGGAGAGTGGCTCAAGGCAGGTTATGTCGCAACTGAGTGGCGGCCAATCTTGCTGAAGGAAGGCGTAATCCTGAATGGAGAAATGCAGTTTAAAGATGGGGATGCCAGAAAAATAGATAAAAAAACAAGGAATCCAGCTGTAAATCTAGCTTTGAGCACAATAAAATCCGGCGGGCAAGCACTGATTTTCGCAAATACAAGGAGAAAAGCTGTTTCACTTGCAAAGAAAGCCGCAGAGGAAATCCAAGAACTCCTATCTAAACCGGTAAAGCGTGCTCTTCAGCATGATGCTCAGAGAATTCTGGCAGCTGGAGAACGAACAAGGATAAGTGAGTTGCTGGCTGAATTGGTTGAGCATGGAACAGCCTTTCACCACGCCGGCTTAGGTAGTGGACATCGCATGATAATAGAAAATTCTTTCAGGCGGAGAAAAATTAAGGTTATAACAGCTACTCCTACGTTGGCTTTTGGTGTAAATTTACCAGCTAGAACTGTTGTAATTCAAGATTACAGACGATACGAACCAGGATATGGTTACTATCCAATAAGCGTTCTCGAATACAAACAGATGGCTGGAAGAGCTGGAAGACCCAAATACGACAAAGTTGGAGAGGCAATACTTACAGCCAAAACCAGTGACGAAGCAGACTACTTAATGGAAAACTACGTATCAGGACGCCCAGAACGGATATGGTCAAGGCTTGCCGTTGAAAGAATACTAAGATCTCATGTATTGGCAACAATAGCAGCGGATTTTGCTCATACAGAACATGGAATCTATGACTTTTTTGGCAGAACCTTCTATGCATATCAATATGATGTTGAAGCGATTAAGGGTGTAATAGCCAAGATTTTGAAATATCTGTACAATGAAGAAATGGTGGACATAAGTGGAGATACGATTTACGACCTGCCCACGCTACCGAGTTGAGCCTTCTTCACTTGATAACCCATACTCCTGACATGACTCCAAAATTGAGACCGTACGCTCGGGAATTCGATGAATTGACAGTTTTCACAGAAGAACATAAAGAAGAGATTCTCGTAGATGTACCTGATGAATGGGAAGATAGGATAGCCTATGAAGAATTTCTGGGAGAGATAAAAACCGCCATGGTTTTGAAGGGATGGATTGAAGAGATGAGTGAAGATGGAATGATTGAAAGGTTTGGAGTACAACCAGGCGATCTTTACAGAACAATCTACAATGCGAAATGGCTTTTGCATGCCATACATGAATTGGCCCTACTCTTCCGCAACAAACAAGTTTTACCGCAGACACTTGAGCTTGTGGAAAGGATGGAGAAAGGAGTGAAGAAAGAACTGCTGTCAATTGTTAAACTGGAAGGAGTCGGTAGAGTTCGAGGACGGATAATCTATGATGCGGGATACAAGACAATAGGAGATATGAAACATTTAACTGTCAAAGATTTGGTGAACCTGCCGCTTATAGGGTCAAAACTGGCAAAGAGAATAAAAGAACAAGTAGGCGGTTTTGTTAAAAAAGAAGAATGGAGGAAGCTTGAAAAAGGAGACGATTGGGAACAAAAAGGGCTAACAGAATATTAAGCTAACGGGTGATCGGCACATCTCGCTTCCCGTTCTTCTTTTGTCTTTTCAACTGTAACCTTCACCTGTTCCAAGGCAGTCCCTAAATAATTTCTCGGATTCAAAGCCCTATCAATCTCCTTTTCGTTTAGTTTCTCACGTACAACTTTGGATTCTAAAAGAATTTTCTTGAAATGCCGTTTGTCCATTTTGCTTTTTATTGTTAGTTTTCTCAGAAGTTCGTGGGCTACTTGGCGGCTCATACCTTTCCTTGTTAATGCAATCATGACAGCTTCAGACATAGCACGTCCTTGGGTTAATTCAACATTTTTCAGCATCCGTTGTTCATCAACATAAAGGTTAGCTACTACATTATTCATTGAGAAGAGCATGTGATCAAGTAGGATGCATGCTTCAGGAATTATGAACCGTTCAGCAGAAGACTGTGTCAAATCCCGTTCATGCCAAGTTACAATATTTTCTAGAGCTGGGATGACAAGACTTCTGACGATTTTAGCTAAGCCACAGGTTGTTTCGCACGTTTCGGGATCTTGTTTATGAGGCATCGTAGAACTGCCAACCCGCTTCTCCAATTCGAAAGATTCAAAAAGCTCTCCAATTTCAGGTCTTTGTAATTGCCGAATTTCAGTAGCAAAGTTATCAAGTGTAGAAGCAATTATGGCTAACAAACATACAAGTTCGGCATGGCGGTCTCTCTGCACGATTTGGGTAGAAATTTCAGCAGGCATAATTCCCAATCTCTGCATAACCAGCTTCTGAATTTTTGTTGCATGTACGCCTAGACCTGCTTGAACTCCCACCGCTCCGCTCATCTTTCCAACCAAAACTCGATTTTTGCATTCCCTGAGCCTTTGAATATGTCTTGAGATTTCACGCATCCAAACCGCAAGCTTGAAGCCAAACGTTATAGGCAATGCATGTTGACCATGGGTTCTGCCCATCATCAACGTACTCTTGTATTGCAGAGCACTTTCCATTAGAATCTTCTCAAAACTATTTAACCGTCTCTCAATTAATTCCAAAGCTTCTTTCAACTGAAGGGCTCTTGCGGTGTCCACAATGTCATAGCTTGTTGCCCCGAGGTGAACATATGAACCACTCGAACCGCATGCTTCAGCCAAGGTCCTGATCAAAGAGGCAATATCATGCTTTATTTCATGCTCAATTTCCTTTATACGACCTAATCTCACATGTTTTGTCGATGCCATCGCCACTATTTTCTTAGCATCTTCTCGCGGTATACTGCCCACTTCTGCGTGTGCCCATGCTAGTGCAGCTTCAACATCTAACATCTTTTGAACTTGTGTTTCCTCTTCGAAAATTCTCTTCATTTCAGGAGTTCCGTAACGACCCGTGTCAATAGGAAGAATTGGCAAATTATCGCTCTCCGCAAAGTTAGATAAGGCAATTAAAGATTAATGCTTTACCATATCAAAAGCAAAATCTGGGGCTAAGAGGTTCCTTTGACATGGGAGGACTAGCTGCAATTATAAGTAAAAGTCACGCTTGCGAAGATTTGGCAAAAACAGTAGTAACTATGCTTAAAATGTTAAAACAGAAAAGCGTCAAAACATATGGAATAGCATCACCGACGATCGTGAAGATTGAAAAATCCATTGAGAGATTACAAATTCAAGATTTGAATTCACATGTATTGGTTGGCCATGTCTTTTCAAGAACCTTTGTGTCAGATACGCCTCAACCAAGAAAACTGGATTATGGAACACTTGCCTTTGAAGGAAGAATTTGTTCACTTAACATGGAAATTTCCAACTCAGAATTCGTAGCTGAAAAACTGAATAAAAATCCAGAAAACACAAGAATCCTCATCAAGAATTTTGAGGGCAACTTCGCTTTCGCGGTGGCCGAACCTAAAAGAATTATCGTTGGAAGAGATTCTTTAGGAACATATCCACTTTATTATGGTGAAAACACGAATGTAGCAGCTTTAGCATCTCAGCGCAAAGCGCTATGGAAAATTGGAATAACAGAAGCATACTCATTTCCGCCAGGACATATAGCTGTTGTTGATGAATATGGTTTCAGATTCAAGCCTGTCAAAACATTGTCTCACGTAACAACTAGGTCAACAAACATGCAAGTCGCAGTCAAAAAACTAAGAAATCTTCTACAACAATCAGTTAAACAAACGATTTTCGGACTTGAGAAAGTTGCAGTGGCATTCTCAGGTGGCTTAGACAGCAGCATAATCGCGTTTTTAGCCAGAAAGTTTGGAGCAGACGTACACTTAGTCTCTGTAAGCCTGAGAAACCAACCTGAAACTGAAGCTACCGAAGAGGCAGCTGAAGCACTGAAGCTACCACTTCATATTTATTCTTACACTGAAAGAGCTGTAGAAAAAGCTCTTCCAAAAGTTCTGTGGTTGATTGAAGAAGCAAATCCAATCAAGACAAGCATAGGTATTCCAGTATTCTGGATTGCAGAAAAATCCTCGGAGATGGGATACAAAGCCGTCCTCGCTGGACAAGGTGCAGATGAACTCTTCGGAGGCTACAAGCGATACTTAAATGATTATAGACAGCATGGTGCAAAATTTGCACAGAAAACTATTTTCAATGACATCACCAACATGTACGAACTTAACTTTGAAAGAGATAGCAAAATTTGTAACTACAGCAACGTAAAGCTATGTTTACCCTTTGCAACATTTCAACTGGCAAAATTCGCTGCAAACATGCCATTGCAATTAAAGATAGAGTCACCAAATGATAAGTTAAGAAAAAAAGTTTTGCGAAAGGCAGCTGAAGACTTGGGACTTCCACATTTTATAGTAAACAAGCCGAAAAAAGCGATACAATATGCAACCGGTGTAAACAGAATCCTCAAAAAACTAGCCAAAAAGAAAGGATCCTCCATGAATGAGTACTTACAGAAAATCTTTCAAAGAACCTTTGAAAGAATAATATAATCGCGGCAGCCATGTTTTTTAGCGTGTGCGGACAAGTAAGTGAAGCAGGCTCAGAAAACTCTAACATACGATTTGTTCTTGAAATAAAGAAACGTGGGATGCAAAAGTCACTCGACCACTTGGATTGCACTTTCTGGACACTGGGCTTCACAGGCTCTGCAAACCAAGCATTCTTCAACTTTCACGGGCACAGACTTTTCATCTTTAATTTCTAGAACTTCAACGGGACAAATCTCCACGCATGTACCACATCCAGTGCATTTGTCATTGTCAACTATAATTTCCACCATCTTTCCTCCCTCTTCCATTAGAGGCTCATGAATTTTAAACAGTGAAATAAAAGCCTTTGGGTTTGTTAATGGATTTCTTCACGTAGTCTTATGAGAATTTCATTAATAGTTGTTTCAGCTTTCTCCATTCTATGCTCATAATCTGAGAGAAGTTTCCGGTATGCTTCTAATGAAAGCTCTCCTCGGCTGTGACGTGCTTCAATACTCTCAATGTTCGCTTCAACTTCATTGATTTCAGTTTCCGCAACCTCAAGCCGGCGCATCAAATTCTTATACCGCCCGCCAGCGGCTCGAAGTTTTTTCTCCAAATCAGCTAGTTTCTTTGACAAAGCTCCGAGACGTGTTTGTAATGTTTTTCTCTGCACTTTGGACCGTCGTCTCGAAATCTTTCCTTTATGCGTCCTTTCCTTCAGAGCCTTAATTCTTGGAAGTATTTTCCTTTTTCTCTCATATAGATCCACAAAGGATCTAATATCTTCTAAACTAATTCCCGCCGCTACTTTCGGCGCAGTAACTGGAACTATAGTTTTAGATCTCTTCCAAACAACAGTTATTGCACATCCAACAGCTGTCAAAGCCCACATCCACAACGTTGGGCGGAACGACAACCATAAAAAGTCATATTCGTATGTTATTCTGACGTTGAAACCACTTGACGAAAACCCACCTTGCCTGTTGATGGTCAATGCTTCTTGAAATACTCCTTTAGTTATGCTATATACACCAGCAAACGAAGCATTTTCGAGATGAATGATCTTACCACCTTCGGGTAAGACAAAGGTTACAGACGACTGGATGATGTAATAATCTAAATGCTGAAACATTGGAAAGGTAAGATTGAAGCTTCTAGATTCTTTTTGTTCAATGTATCCTTCGCTGGGCAAGTAGTATTTCACAGTGAAAACATTGGATTCTTCAGTCTCCAATGGTAACCTAAATGAAACTTCGTATCTGTTCACTTTTTCAGTCGCATTGTAAACTCCCAACTTTTTTCCAAACTGGTCAGACGCATTTAGAGGTAGAATAACCTCAAAGAAATCAATCTCTCGGGCATCTTTATTTGTTATACGATAGATATCTGAGCAATCTATCTCGCCCGTTCCGCCTACTGTTATCTCACGTCTCAGTTCATTTATGTCTACTATTTGTATTCTATCTTCAGTTGACGCGAACGTTATATTTGCTGGTCGCGCTTGCTCGCTGAAAGCTTCCAAACTTTCTTGGGAGTACGTAAGATTGGCGACCGTTCCATCGATATATGTTGACCCTTCAGGTAGAAGAATTGAGACATTGCATACATCAGCACTTTCTATCAAGCTTGGATATTCCGGAAAGTCCAATGTATAATGGCTCATGTTAGCAGGGTCTTGCACCAGAAGAGTATTTGAAAGGATAAATCCAACAGTGAATGTTGTTGGGGTTCCTTGTTGAAAATCCACTTTTGCGCCGTAGAAACCCATACGATCTTTCAAGGGGACATTAAGACTCACTTTGAAAACATGTGTTGCATTGTAAGCTTCACATTGGAGGACATGTGAGCCGTATTTATATGGAAAACCTATAAGAAAACCACTGGATGCCACGCCATTTATTTGTATGGTGTCGTTTATGAAAATGTAGCCGTTATGCATGACTTCTATTTCATGACTCACTCTTTCTATGTTATAATCATTGTCTGCAGCTTCAACAACGCTTATGATAGAAGCAGTAAGGGAAGTAATGATCAATACAGCCATAATCAAGGTGAACGTTAAAACTTTTCTATTCATGTGTTTTCCTCCGCTCAATTTCTGAAGTTCTAGGCTTTCTATTAATTGACAAGCCCATTTATTTACTTTTAGAATAAACTCGTCATAGAAACCGTTATTCTTGATTGTAAGCGAAGCAAACTCAGCTTTTTTCATCAGTTTTGACTCAGTTAATATACCAAGAAGAGTATTGTTAAGGCGAATTTTGGTGTGTATTATTTGCCGCATTTAAAATAGTAATTCTCTTCCTTTCTGGATCCGAAGCTTCGTACGCCTTTCTTTTTCAATTGTTTCTTGAGTTTATCGGCGTATGGCTTATCTATTTCACCCTTTTTCTTCATGTAATTGATTATTTCTTCGGCTTGTTCTTCTGTATCACATCTACGAATGAAATCTATGACGTCAGGCATGTAATGGATAAATCTGTTAGAGGCTGTTTTTTCTCCGGTTTTTAAGTCTGTCCTCACAGAATTTATCGGAACCTTATTTTCGGTGTATTCAAATTCTTTAGCAAGGTTCGGAAAGCGTTTTTTCAACGTTTTTTTGTCAAGTTCCACATGACGTCACTCGTTTACGGCGATTCATCCTCACTTCCATATGTTGAAAAACACGTATTTAAACATCTTTGGAAGATACGACAATTAATGCTAGAAGGGAACAAATCTTTTGACTGGGGTTTTCTGAAGCAGTTTTTCTAATTCTTGGATGTGAAGACCAGTAATTATGTCTCCATATATTTCGCATCTTTCTTTGCAACCACTTTCTTCAGGAACTCGGACAATTACTTCAGCTTTTTCTTCAGTTGGTAACTCTAAGTAAATGTGAAATGATGTTTTCTTTAGTCCTTCTTTCGCTGTTTTCATCCACTCAGTTCGTGTAACCTTAAGGTTGCTTTGGTTTATTGCTTCTAGAATGTGGTTTGGTTCATTATGATATATGGCTATATCTATGTCACTTTTATAGTGTGTTGTTCCCCGCCACACACTTCCGACTAGAACTGGATTATAGCTTTCTAGAATTCTCATCAGTTTGAGGGCTTGTTTGCGCATTCGGATTAAATGCTTTTCTCTTGTTTCACCCTCGTTTTCTTCTACTATCTTGTCAAATTCTCTTGCAACTTCAAGGTTTGACGGAAGGAAATGAACTCCAAAGGTTTTTGCAGCCTTCGACTTAGCTTGTTTATATTCCTTTTCAAGTCCGAGGTATAGAAGATTGGCAGCTTCTCTTGCAGTCTTCTTTCTCAAATTTAGGGCATTGCTGGAACTCAAAGGTTCACCCATAAAAGCTCAGGTTCTTCAGAAAGTATCTAACTCTTCACTAGTTTTTTATACATTGTCATTGTTTTTTCAGCTATTTTGTCCCAGGTAAATTCGTTCAGGACTCTTCGTCTTCCATTTTTTCCAAGCCATTCCATTTTTTCAGGGCTTTCTAGGGCACTGGTTATGCCCCAAGCGATGTCTGTTGAATTTCTGGGATTTACGTGAAAGCCACATTGTTCATCACCGCATGGAATAACTATCTCTCGCATTCCGCTGACGTCTGCTGCTCCGACTACAACTGGGCGTTCCATGCCCATAGCTTCAAGGACAACTATCCCGAATGGCTCATAAAGGCTTGGAAAAACCGCGACATCACAAGCAGCATAATGGAGGATGCGTTCTTCTTCTGGAATGAATTCGAACCTGAATTTCACAGAACCATCCAGTTTCATGGTTTTGACTAAATTGACTAGGTACTCTTGCAGGTCGCCTAAACCTACTATGACAAGTTTTGCGTTTGGTTTTTTCTGCAGAACATGAGGCATACTCATTATGAGTTTGTCGACTCCTTTGACGCCTACGAGCCTTCCAATGAATAGAATCATTAGGTCTTCGTCTTTGATGTCATAAGATTCCCTGAGTTTTCTGGTCTGCTCAGTATCTACTGTTTCTGGATTGTATTTTTGCTCGTCTACACCGTTGTAGCACACTTGTATTCTATCTTTTGGAAAGCCCAGTTTTATGAGTTCATCTTTCATTGCGTATGAAACTGTTATGATTAAATCTGCTGCCTTTGCTGCATGAAGTTCAATATTGCTTACAACTTCCGAGCCGGTTCCAAGAGTCCTCCCCTTTTCTGTAGAGTGAACGTGAAATGCGAATGGTAATCCAAGCTCCCTTTTTATGGTCATTCCAGCGATAGCTGAAAGCCAGTCATGGGCAATCACGGCATCATATTTGAAATCTTCTTTTCTGACGAGATCGTTAACGAGTTTTGAAGCACTAAGATAATTGTAGACAAGGATTTTGGAGAATAAATTAATGCCTCGACCCCATTTTCTGATGTCTTCGGCAATAACATCTGGTAGCGAATCAGAAATATCGATATGCAATGGACGATGAATTTCTATACCACGCCAAATTTCCCGGGTTGGAAGATCACGGGCGTCATCATTCATTGTGAAAACAGTAACATCGTGATCCAATAAAACAAACTTTCGTGTAATTTCAGCAGCGTAAGTTCCCAAACCACCCACAATTTTTGGAGGATACTCGTAAACAAGCACAGCAATTTTCATATGAAACTTCCCGACTCAATATTTTTTACGACTTTATTACTAACTCAAGGCGTTACTATTTACGTTTTCGGAAGAAAATAAATCATTTCTTGGCAGAGACAAATGCAATAGAAAGCTCTTTCAACATTCAAGGAATAGAAAGGCTGAAAAACAGATTGTCTGTATAATACTCATGAGGAATATAGTGAAATGAAACTGTCACCTGTTAAGAGGCTAGTTCTTGAGACCATGTGGAAAAGCTGTTAAGATAGCTGAAGAGATTGGATTAGGTTTCCCTTCCGTTATGATGCATATAATAGGACTCACTAAAATGGGATATGTGACGACGCCTGAGAAAGGACACTACGTCATAACCGAGAATGGAAAAAAGGCACTTGGTTTTCCAGATATCGACAAAGAAAAAGCTCAACAAATCCTAGCATACTTATCTGTAGAAAAATCATTCCAATTCTACGCTGACGTCGGAAAACCTCTGAACGCTCTTGCGGCAAGCCTCCAAGACTTCCGCGAAAAACTTTTGAAGATTGACTTAGATTCCATAGATTTTCATATTAAACGCGGAGATTTTCAAGCATGGTTTAGAGAGTTAGGCGATGTGGAACTGGCAAGGAAAACTATGCTAGTCAGAGAGAGGAAAGTATCAGGAGAGGAATTACGGAAGAAACTTTATGAAATTGTAAACGATCGATGCGAAGAGCTACTGAAAATAAGACAATGAACATTTGAATCTGAATAGTCAGAGAGGCAGATTTAGAACGGTCTAAACCGCTCCTTAAGTCTTTCCAGAATCTGTGGCAGAGTCGTATATTCCATCTCATTAACACCTAGACGCGCTGGTTCGAACTCACCCATACGCCTAAGCATAGAAACATATTCCACAGCTTCTCGCCTAGCCATGCTAAAAGCTGGATCATCAAACAAATCAGCCATCATGGGTTTCCCATCATTGTTACCAGCAATCTTGCCGTTTGAAACTTGAAAGCCTAAGGCAACAATCCTTGGAGGACCATCAAAGACTGTGCATTTCGCATCTTTCATCGCAACAGGCATTAATGGACCCCAGTGGCTTCCACGCATCCATCCTGCAACCAGATAACTATGCATAAAAGGCATGAGGATCTCACCTAATGCTGGTAGCCCATGCTGTGAACGTACAATCAGTACCGGATCATCTTTCCCAATGTATTTACCTGCAATCTTCGAAAGCTTGGTTACACTACCGACAGCACATATTAAGTCATCCCTTGCTTTCCAAACATGTGAGACCGTGTATCGCCCTACAGTTCCGATAAGTCCAACTAGTTCGTACATTTCTTCAGGACATTTTAGAACAACACTTTTGTTCTCAACAGTATCTAATACTTCGAATTTAAAGCCACCATGCATATCTGGATCAATTACAAGTCCAGCAGTGTTCATTGGATCAGCAAATATATGGAATAATGGGAGATTGAAAGCTCCAGCTGAAGTCTTGTCTGCTGCAAAAACTACAACAGGGTCAGAACCTCTCTCCTCTATTTCCATCTCAGCCACGCCAGGCCCCATACCCCTAACGTTTCCACTGAAGGCCGTTTTCAAAAGGTCTTGTCCCGCACCATAGAGTTTCAGTTCTAAAGCCTTTTTTGAGGCTTCTTGGAATGTGTTCCAAGTAAGCTTGTGAATCTCAGGATTTGATTTGTTCCTTTGATGAACCATAAGAAGCTGCAGATCGTCTCCAACATTAAAAATATAGTAACTGTTGATTAATCCATCTCTTTTTGCCCTTTCCAGATTTTTCTCTGCAATACGGAACAAAGGTTCTGGAACAACATGATGCCCCGCCAAAGAACCAACATCACATTTGATTAATGAAATTGTGGTTTTCCTCAAGGTCATCTACCTTCAAACAAAGTTCAATCTAAGGTTAGGTCAATCCTCTTAAAAAATTTCCGAAAAAGTCGAAAGGAAAACATGAAATAATATCTAAATAATATGTTAGAGCAAGGTGAGAGAATTCATGGATAATTTGCGGGTCATATCAGCAAAGATACCCGAAGAAGTGTACAAGGAAATGATTCTGCGCATTCCAGAAGGCGAAAGAAGCAGCTTCATCAGAGACGCAATAATGCAAAAACTACAAAAGACCCCTAAACCGGATAAAATTCTGGAGCTAGAGCAAAGACTTGATACTATGGAAACGGAGTTCGCACAAATAAGAAAATACCTTGGAGACTTGGAACTGCTCACATATGGACGTGGAAAAATAAATCCTCACACGTTTTGTATAGATGAAATAGATCATAAAATTATAGACTATTTAATTCATTACAAAGGTGCAACCACCCCAGAATTGTCAGAGTACACAAAGACAAACAGATGGCTAGTGCTGAACAGACTGAAAAGAATACGGAAAAAATCTAAGAAACAGCTTGGGAAAACGATAGTAAGTTATTACGCGGGAGAAAAGTCAGGTAAAAAACGGGCATGGTGGATAAACGAAGAGCTAAGCGAAACGTAAACCATCATACAATAATAATTAATTTACAGCATCTGCTATTTCTGCATAGGGCCCGTAGCCGAGTACGGATTAAGGCGCCGAATCACAGAAGAGATGCGTAAGCCTCCGGACATATCTACGAGAGAAAGCCGGAGAACAGGGGTTCAAATCCCCTCGGGCCCGTCATAATTCTTATAGCGAATACTTTGTATTTCAGCAGATATCTGTTTATCCTGTGCCTTCAGAAAACGCGCGGAATCTATATCTCCCAGGAGATATCACTCATGATGGCCAAGTAGACATGAGGGACATTGGTCGCATAGCTAGAGCTTACGGGACTGAACCAGGTGATCCCCTTTGGAATCCCAAAGCAGACCTGACCAAGGATGCAGTTGTCGATGATCAAGACTTCGATATAGCTACCGCAAACTATGGAAAAACATGGCAAGACTATTGGGGAATAGATTAAAAAAGAAACCTTACCAAAATCTCCCTTTTTTCAAGGAATACTAACAAATTCTCGCAACAACTATCCTACGGAGAATCTTGGATAGACCGTTTAATCGCTTTTTATGAACGATGTTGAATTAAGCAAACACAGTTCTTAACCGTAGTGTGAACCGAACACTCTGGCTGACACTCCTATGTCTCTCATGTCGACTATTCCATCTGAGTTGAAATCAGCATATATATCCCATCCTCCGAAGTACCTTGCAACTGCACCTATGTCTCTCATATCGATTTTGCCGTCCCCGTTTACGTCTGGAACCATCCATACGGCGTCGATTACTCCGTCGATGTAAACGTTGTCTACTGTGTCGATTTCGCCTGGAACAGCATGAGCCTCAGCCTTCATAGTTACGTTTTTGTGCATAGGTTTCCTAGGGTAGAGCCATGGTGCGGGCCAAATCCCTAATCTGAATGGATAAGTGGACCATTCAAAAGTCACATTTGTTCTTGATCCAGCCTGCAGATTTGTGACGTTCACGGTGTCTATAGTTACATTTCCAAAGTATAGAGTGACATTGCAGCTTTCATCGGTTGTACCTTGGTTTTCAACAGTAACATTGGCAGTAATAGGTATGCGTGGGTAGACAGTTGTCCCTTGACCAGGGAATACTACAAAATCTACGATAGCAATATCATGAACGTCAGAGCACTCCACATTGAACACTTCACGATCTGCAAGAAACGTGATGAGTAAAAACCCCAACAGAACTACAGATAGTTTCACCCTCATACTACACATACCTTCAGAAAGTGCCACCTTTAGGCTACACCCAAAAATTATATGTGTTATTAAAATATTTAAGATTTTCTAAAGTTGATCTCAAACGCAAACCCGCGCGAGATTTCATCTGCGAAATTCCTCGCTTTCTTCATTGTATAGAATTCTCCTAAGGCACGCAAAGCCTTAATTGCACTTAATTCTCATGAGTCCTATCGGATATTCAGGTATTGTGATCATATGAAATGGATAGACAAGTTCGCTGAAAGTATTGATCTATTTGCCGGAGAGAGTGTAAGGAAAGAAGTGATGAAGAGCAGCGAGAAACTAAGATCAAGCTCTAGCTCCAGCAAGAAAGCAGAATGGATCAAAGGGGCAATGGAAAGGTTAGATGCGTTAGTTAACAAGGAAACGATGAAGAAAATAATGATTGAAACCTGCCCACACACTTATCCTAAAGGGCGTATTCAGAAACTACGAAGACAGTATAAACGACTGGGCAACATTGATAAACTTCTAGAAATAATGCGTGATGATCGTTCGTGGAAGGGTCGGTCATATTATGACAACCCAGTGAGGAAGGGCAAGATTATCTATGTTACAAAGGTTCCATGTAATCCAGAGGCGTATAAAAACGCAAAGACCGAGCATGAAAAACAACTTGCTTATTGCCATTGTCCATGGGTTAGAGCAACAATAAGCATGCAAGAAAAGATCTCGCCAATCTTCTGTTACTGTGCAACCGCATGGGATAAACAGTTGTGGGAAGGCATCTTTGAAAAGCCAGTAAGAATTGAAGTGATAAAATCTCTCCTCCAAGGAGATGATCGCTGTATACATTCCATTAATCTTCCTTCAGAAGTTTTAAATGACGAAGTGAACTTTCCCAAAAGATAAGGTAAAGGTGAAAGAGAGTGGGGCTCATCTTGACTATCCTCTTGCTCCTCATAATCATGTTTTTGGCAGCTTTGTTGATCACAGCGTATGTTATTACCCCAATTATAAGCTGGTTAGTGATGAATCCTCTTGGAGGCGTTACTCTGTTAGTCATCATCGTTATCTTAGCTTTTGTTTTGTTCCGAGAAGAAATGAAAGAGGATAAACAGGCTGAATAATGTAAATCGGGTGCTAAAGTGTTGCGTTCTATCCTTCTTTTCTTCATCGCTGTCTAGTTCTAACTCAATTGGACTATACCTTTATTCTCTAACTCGTATTGAATGATACAACTGCATTTACTATACTTCGATATTTCAAAACAGCCTTACTGACATCCTTAATCTAATGATTTAGTATTAATCCACTGTCTTTCAATGTGTAATCCGACGATTCAGGAATGTTATTCAACATTTGGCATGTAACAAATAATGATAGAAAAAAGATGGAGGGCGGGTGTTTCCCTATGGAAGGTTGTCAACTGGTTCGGTTGTGATTCCTGGAAATAGAACATATCTGCCGTGTGTATGTTCAACTCCGAATAGGTATTTGCCTTTCCATGTTCCATTCTCGTATCGACCCCAGAAGAACTCGCCATTGTAGAATCCTGCAAAGACCCCTTTTCCATATATTCCCCAGCAACGTTTGTCCAGGTTGTCTGTTCCTACGAATCGTCCATTGAAATATCGTCCCCACATTATGTTTATACCATTATGTGTCCACATCAGGAATCTATTTGCTGAACGAATGATCTCAGGTTCAACTTCCTCGATAGTCTCAGGGGTCATCTCCTTTAATTTGCTCAGGTTTTCAGCGATATCCTTTGGCAATTCAGGATCTACATAAACACTTTCAACGTTATCCATTGAACGGGTTCCCATCGTTACGTCTGCTGCTAGAACTCCGAGAAGCAATACCACGACCACAACCATTGAGATTTTCAGTTTCTTTTGCATTTTTTCAGTCTCCATTATAATTTATATCCATAGGTTATTTTAGGAAATCCGTGGAAAAAAGTGGAAAAGCTGTTTCAAATTTAGAAATAGACCCAAATAACGGTTTAAAACCATATCGAATCAACATTTAAGGTTTATCTTGACTTCAGCCTTTGGGTAGAGCCAGTTTTCCGTCCATATTTAGCTTTTATAGACACTATGTTCTGTCTCCTAGATTTTTTAATCTCCACTATTCCCATTTTTTCCAGTCTTTTCAGCATTCTCCACATCGTTGTTCTTGGGAGGTTCAGTCTCGCATAAAGCTCTGCTTCAAAAGCTGTGCCCTGTTTTTCCACCAAAATCTGAATCACTTCTTTTTCTTCCACTCTCAAATCTTTATGTTTTTTGTATATTTTCTCGACATCTATTTGCTGTTTCTCTTCTTGTGGTTTCAGATGTTTCTTTGTCCTCCAAAAAATGTAAACAAGAATTACGCCAATGATAGCAACAGAAATTGCAATTATAACCAACAGTTCATAATTTAGGGATGGCCGCGAAAGTTGGCGAGAGATAACATAAGTGATGTCAATAGATCCTGTAGACATAATAAGGGTTATTTGACTATCACTGCTCTCAATCGTTATTGGCACGACGTTCAGGCTTATCACAGAGGCTTCAATAGGTAATTCTAGCGTGGCGTTTGTAGGCACGTCAACTATTAGAGTCCATTCTCATCTACCACTATGAGATCTTCAAAAGTCTCTCCGAGTAACGTAACGTTAATGGTTGGACTGGATTGGTTGACTAGTAGCTTATAGTCGACAAGGACAAAACCATCGGAAAAAACTGTGAGAGTCAATGATTCCCATGTTGCATATTCCTGAGATAGTGCAGGAGATATCAGGGAAACGGTCGAAGTAACAAGCGATAGTAAGAGTGCCAATGCTAGATGTCTTTTCTTTCTCAAGAGGCATCACTTCCTTGGCAAGTTTTTTCTCTCTGAATTGGTTTAGCAGCCCCTTTTGCATTGAATCGGGTATAGCGGTATTTGTTAGGAGCTAATGCAAGTGTATTGACTTTTATTTAGTGCAGTATTAAGACTATTCTCTTTTGTCAGGGCTCTTCAGTTTCTTTGAGAGACATTGAGAAGTTACTGGATGTTACGTTTGCTGATTGAAGAGCCTCGATTGCTTCTTCTTCCTTTTCTCTGACATTCAGAAGTTCACTGACAGTCTCATTTATCATTCTTTTGTTCATTAAGTCTTTTGCCTTCATCAAACTTTTTTCTGCTTCATTCAAAGCAGCAAGAGATGCATTCTTAGCTTCAGGAGACAGTTCGTTTGAAAGAGAAACAACTCTTTCTTCAAGAGCAATCAGTCTGTTCTCGGTTTCAACAAACAAAATTTTAATTCTATTCACTTTTATGTTATATACAAGTTTCCTTAGATGTTCCATCAACTGGTCGAGGATGGCTTCGGCTTGAACAAGATTGCTCGAAGCGTTTTCAATGTCTCCCCGATCAAAGTTCACAAGGGCGTCTGATAGAAATGTCCTTGCGTCTTCGATCTTGCTTTCTAAAGCTGTAGTGTTAAATCCATCCGCGTTAGCCTTCATTGCTAGGTTTTCAAGTCGGAGTACATATTTGAAGGATCTGCTTATGGAATCTTTCAAGCGAGCAATCCTTTCAATGTCAACCTCAACCTTTGTCAACGGTTCTTCAATGGCATTGTAAATGATTCTTAAGGTGTCTTTGAACTTTTGCATGGCTTCGATTATCTTTTGGTTTGCTTCACTGATGTTTCCACTTGTCAACAAACTAATTGCAGTATCTGCCAGTGATAGACCAACATGATACTCGGTAATGGCTTGCTCAGGTACTATTACTCCTTTAGTTTCAAGCCGTTCAAAAATTTCAATAAGGCTTTCATTGGCTTTGCCAAGTATGGAGAGAAGTGTTTCAGCTTCGGCTTCATAGTCTTTAGCTTTAAGAGTTAGGATTGAATTAATGTGTAGAAATGTTCCTGATGACAAAGCAATGAGAATTACTAGTAGCAGTAATTTATTGAGACTCAGCCTCACAATTGTCCACCACTAGAATTATGGCATTTAACTTATTTTAGGAAACCCGTGGAAAGATGTGAAAAGATTATTTCAGGCATACGCAACTGTATCCCTTAACTCTTTCGAAGAAGCTGACCAGATATGCCTTCCCAATAAGATTAATCCAACCAAGAAGGATAAACCTACAAGACTCATTCCCGCGGTATCATCAGTTCTGGTTGTGTCCAATTCCTGTAAGGGAGCAAAAACTATAAAAAAAGCCAGTGCTCCACTCACGAGGGCAAAGCGTCGGTTCTTTCCATTCATAGCTTCTGAGCAAAACTATATAAAGCAAAATTAGTGCTGGACCGAAGAGCGTTCCTATAGGCCACAATGGCATCAAAGTGGGCATCAACCAGAAGCCGAGAAAGAAGGATAAAGTCCCGACAACACCAAGTAAGCAAGTAATGCGGAAGAGGAGGCAAATAACCGGAAAGCGGATTGAATAGAAAGAAGCCGAGAACGACAACGGACAAAAGAAGGACAAGAAGTATTTTGAGTATTCTTTTGCTTACCCAGTTTTCGTGTTGATGTTGAGAATAAGCTAGCTCCACCAGCGTAATAGGTATGGTGATGCTGTAGACTGCATGATAGATTGTAAGCATAACAGTCCAAATCCAGTTAACGTCAAACCATCTACCATACACAGCCAGCTGGTTCAAATCAGACCAATTAGGATTATAGAAACTGCATACCAGTAGGCCTTCCTCAAGGATGCCATAAGCAGCGCCAAGCAACAATACAGAACTAATGCCTTTCTTCCAGCAGACCTTTAACTCTCTGATAATTACTGCGCCGCTACCATAAAGAGATACAAGTATAACAAAGCCGAAGGGATTGAAGAACTCCATAGGTGGAGCGGAGCCTGAAAGCAGTTCTCCAATTGCAGGTGACAACAAAAAAAGAATTAGAGCTGGGGAAGGTTTTGGAAGATTCATATTCTTC
>SMTZ1_10004378_pt1 | contig 25183 bp, 16 predicted proteins | sample DeeMarSWOR136_30_FD_25667 | JGI IMG/M metagenome (IMG submission 25667) | reverse complement strand
GAACTGAGCTGTCTCTCTTTCTCCCTTCGTTCTTTTTCCAAGAGATCGACCCTTCCCTTTTCCTTCTGAAGCTTCTCTTTTTCAATAGCCGTCCTCTCATCTAACTTTTTGATCTCTTTGGGATACCTTTCCTGTTCTCCCTTGATATTCTTAAGGTCAAGATCGATCTTCTGAAGTTCCCAGAGAAGTTCCAGCTGCTCTCTCAACGGTCGCCTCCTATTTCCTCCAAAGGACAGAAATCCAAAGGGTGTCTCCAAATAAAAAGAGTGCACCAGGGGGGGTGCACTCTTTTCCGTCCACATCCAACGAACGTTCTTTCCATTATTTCCACGAAATCCATGGACCCCCTTTCCCTTTTATCTCATGGGCCCACCTGGGTTCGAACCAGGGACCTACCGGTTATGAGCCGGTGGCTCTTCCAGCTGAGCTATGGGCCCTTTTTCTTTGATTATATTCCTTGCCGCCCGGGTGTCAACTCTATACACTAGGGACCGCAAAGACATTTTAGATTTTAGATTTGAGATTTTGAATCACAATCTACAATCTGCAATCCCTGCCTGCCGGCAGGCAGGTGAAATCTAAAATCAAATTATTAGCCCTCCATAAAGGCTTTTAGCTTCTTGGCACGGCTGGGATGCCTCAGTTTTCTTAACGCCTTTGCCTCTATCTGTCGGATTCTCTCCCGGGTCACATCGAAATCCTGGCCCACCTCTTCCAGGGTATGATCATATTTCTCTCCGATCCCAAATCGCATCCTCAACACCTTCTCCTCTCTGGGAGTGAGGGTAGAGAGGACTTTTCGGGTCTGCTCCGAAAGATTGGAACTAATGACAGCCTCCTGAGGTGAAATCACCGCCTTGTCCTCTATGAAATCTCCCAGATGGCTATCTTCCTCCTCACCGATGGGAGTTTCAAGGGAGATGGGCTCTTTAGCAATCTTCAGCACCTTTCTTACCTTTTCCAGAGGCATTTCCATCTTCTCCGCAATCTCTTCGGGTGTGGGCTCCCTCCCGATCTCCTGGACGAGATATCTCGAAGTCCGGATCAGTTTGTTGATGGTTTCGATCATATGCACGGGAATTCGTATCGTCCGAGCCTGATCAGCGATGGCTCTGGTAATGGCTTGACGGATCCACCAGGTGGCATACGTACTGAATTTATAACCCCGTTGGTACTCAAATTTATCCACGGCCTTCATCAGGCCAATGTTCCCTTCCTGGATGAGATCCAAGAACTGAAGCCCTCGATTCGTATACTTCTTTGCAATGGAGACGACCAGTCGCAGGTTGGCTTTGACGAGTTCACTCTTGGCCTCTTTGGCTCTGGTCTCGCCCTCCATAATGGCCTTCACCGCTGTCCTCAGCTTTTCGGTCGGGAGACCGCATTCCGCCACCACCCGATTGATTTTGCTCTGAACGTTTTTCGCCGCCCGGTCGATCTCCTGAAGATTGGCTTTCGTCAGTTTCAGATTCCGATGAAGCGCTTTCTCCTTCAGTTTCCTTGCCTTCAGCTTCTTCAAATAGTCACGGGCTTCTTTCACCGAGATCCTCCACTTCCCTTGTATCTTTTTGATCTCGCTCTCACCTTTCTCCACCCGGACAAGCATCTGCTTCATCTTCTGGACAAGCTTATTAATCTGATTGTCCCTAAGATTCATCTCTTTGAAACACTCCAAAATCTCGGCCTGTTTCTTTCGAATCTGCTCCTGAGTCTTGCTTCTTGAACCACCCTTCTTCTTTTGAAACCTCCGAATTCCCTCATCGAGCCGTCGGATCTTCTCGATCAGTTCGAGAATTTTCTTCTTCTGAATCTGCTCTTCTTCCAGGCTCGTTTCTTCCTCATCGATCTCGTTGGTCACCTCTCGGATCTCTATTTTCTCACCTTTAATGGCATTTCCCAGATTAATGATCTCTTTAACAGCCATGGGAAAATTCAAGACAACGCTCAACACCTCTCTCTTCCCGCTCTCGATTTTTTTGGCGATCTCCACCTCCCCCTCCCGAGTCAGAAGAGAGACCGATCCCATCTCCCGAAGATACATTCGCACCGGATCGGTGGCTCGAACAAGGGTGATCACCTCTAATTCATCTTCTTCCTCCTCTTTTTCCAGGGCCTTCTCTTCTTCCATCTTCAACCCCTGGAGGTCCTCCACGACATCGATGTCCATTTCGTCAAACATCATAAGGACATCATCAATCTGATCGGAGGAGACGATATCATTCGGAGGAATCTCATTTTCATCAAAGGAGAGAAATCCTTTCTCTCCTTCTATGGAGATGAGCTGTTCAACCTCTTTGACCTTACCTTCTTTTCCCATCGATAATCCCCCTCGTTCTCTTTGGAGGGTTCGTTTATCTAAAGACCTCTCTCCCTCCTCGCCAATTCAAGGCGTTGATGGAGAAGGGCTTCCAATCCCTTTTCGCCTTTCTGCTTCTCGACTTCCTTGATTCTCCTCAGCAAATCGCTTTCATCCCTTTTTAATTTTTTCTTGCGAATCTTCTGGATACAGTCCCTCAAGATTTTTTCCTGATCCATTCCTTCCAGTCCGCTCTCCTGAAGGGTAAACTCTCGAAGCTTCCCCCTGAGGCTTTCCTCAAAAGAACCCAAGACCTCTGAGATGTCGAGTCTCCCCTTTTTCTGATAGAAGGTCACCAAGTGCTCTGCCATCTTCCGCAAAGGTGGGTTTTCAAACTCCTTAAGGATGTCCTCCCTCGAAATGGTGGGAATCCACTCGGAATGGTGGATCATCAGGCGGAGGACCATCTCTTCTGATTTGGGGAAGCCCTTCTCAACGGCGGGTCTCGTTAGTTCATCCTCCGTCCGCACCCGTCTTTTTGGGGAAGGACGAGCGATCTCGTACAATAAGGACTCCTTCACGTCCAATCTCTCAGCCAAGGCCCTCAAATAAAAATCTCTTCGCATCCCATCCGGAATCTTATTTACAAGAGCCACGCCTTCCTCTGCGATCTTCACTTTGCCATCGATCGATGTACCATCGTAAGTTTTCATCAGGTGTTCGAAGAAGAAATCAATCAGGGGAACAGCTTCGGTGACCTTCTGTTCGAATTCCTCCACCCTGCCCGCCCTCAGAAAACTATCTGGATCATCCCCTCTCGGAAGAAGGATCGTTTTCGCTGAAACCTCCTCTTCCAGAAAGAGGGGGAGAGAACGCAGGCTGGCTTTAATCCCTGCTGGGTCAGCATCAAACACGGTAATTAAATTTCTTGTATACCGCTTTAAGGTACGAATATGTTGCGTCGTCAGTGCTGTTCCTAAAGTGGCGACACTGTGCTTCACTCCAGACTGATGAAGGGTCAACAGGTCGAAATAACCTTCCGCGATTATAACACAATCTTTCGAAGCAGTGTAACGTCTGGCCGCTTGAAGGCCGTAGAGAACCTCTCCTTTATGGTAGATACTCGATTCGGGTGAATTATAATATTTCGGCTCCCCCCCTCGGATCACTCTTCCTCCGAATCCGATCACCCGCTGGTGGAGATCGAAGATTGGGAACATCATTCTTCCACGGAACGCGTCATACCATCCTTCCTTTTTCTTGGGGAAGATCAATCCCAGTTCCCACGCCAGTTCCAGAGAAAGCTTCCTTTCCCTAAGATGTTGAACCAGGCCATCCCAGCGATCCAGAGAGTAACCCAATCGGTGTTCCCGGACAACCTCGTCCCTTATCCCACGTTGGGAGAGATATTTTCTCGCCTCCTCGCCTTCTCTCCTGCGGGTAAGGAGATCGTGAAAATATTCTGAAGCAATCTGGTTGATCTGGAAGAGGGCCTCCCGTTTAGCCATCTCCTTCTTCTGGGCTGGGGAAAATTCCTTTGAAGGGAGTTTCACCCCGTAACGTTTCGCCAGTTCCTCCAGGGCTTGAGGAAAGGAGAGGTGAGCTACCTTCATGAGAAAAGTGAAGACATCCCCCCCTTCCCCGCAGCCGAAACAGTGAAAGATCTGTTTCTCTTCATTCACCATGAAGGAAGGGGTCTTTTCCGAATGGAAAGGACAGAGTCCCTTGTGGTTCTTTCCAGCCTTCTTTAGGCTTACATAATCTGAGACCACTTCGAGAATGCTCGCTCGGTCCCGAATTTCTGAAACCTTGTCCTCTGAGAAAAACCCATTTGTCAAAGGAATTACCTCAATTCGACTACCGTGATTCCCCGGCCCCCTCTCATTGTATCCCCAGGGGCAAATCCCTTGACCCCTTGGTGCTTGTGGAGGTATTTCCCGATGGCCTCTCGTAACCTTCCAGAACCCACGCCATGGATGATCTGGATTTTCTCCAGCCCGTGGAGTAACGCTTGATCGATGAATTTGTCGACCCTAGGTAAGGCATCCTCTACAGTCAGGCCAATGACATTTAATTGGGAAGAAATGTCTTCTTCATCCCTCTTCTGAAGGAATCCCGTGGGCATCTCAAGCTTTTTTTCCTCCCCCTCCGTCACAGTGACGAGGTCAGAGAAAAAGGTCCTCACCTTTGCTTTCTCGGTCATCACCTCAGCTTGCTTCACTGATTCTTCTACCTCGGTCACCACCCCATGGGTCCGAAGACTCAAAATTCTAACATGTTCCCCAACCTGAAAGCCACCCCTCCCTGTTATATTTCCCTTGTCCCGGATGGTCGGGAAGACCTTCTCCTTGACCTCCTGGATTTCCCTGTGAGGAAGCGCGATCCGGGACGACTTTGAATGGCGCCTCTCCTCTTTCCACCGTTGAGCCCACTGCTTTAACTCTTCTTCCACTTTCAGAACAGATTTCCTCGCCTTCTCCTCGGCCTGGGAAAAGATTTCCTGCCTCTTCTTCTTTATCCCTTCCAAAAGTTCCTTCAGCCTCTCTCTTTCCCGTGCAGTCTCCTCCTTCATCTGAATGAGTTGTATCCGTTCCCTCTCACTATCTGTCCTCAATTTTTCCAATCGCTCCAGGACACGCCCGACTTCCTGTTCACCGCCATCTCGATGCGCGCGAGCTAATTGGAGAACCTCCTCTGCAATCCCAAACTTCTCAGCCACCAGAAAGGCATTGCTCAATCCTGACACCCCATAAAGGAGGGTATATTTCGGCTCGAAGGTTTTTTCATCAAACGCCACCGCCACATTCTCCACATCCGGATGGAGGTATCCATAGGCTTTGAGACGATCGAAGTGGGTGGTAACCACAATGGAGGACCCTTTTTCTCTGAACCGGTCCAGAAAGGCCATGGCGAGGGCACAGCCTTCGGAGGCATGGGTTCCCACACCCAGTTCATCAAGAAGGATGAGGGAACGGGGGCCGGCTTCTTCTAGAATTTGATTCAGATGAAGAAGGTGGCTCGAGAAGGTGCTCAGATTCTCCTCGATATTCTGTTCATCGCCGACGATGGCTAAGATGTTTTTAAAAATGGCTGCCTGGCTTCCCTCTTTTACGGGAATAGGAAGGCCGCATTGAACCATCAAAGTCAAAAGTCCCAAGGTCTTGAGAGCCACGGTCTTGCCACCCGCATTGGCCCCACTGACGATGAGGGTTCTAATCCCGTCTCCCATTTGAAGATCGATGGGGACAACCTGGTCTCCCTTTTGAAGGATAAGGATAGGATTTCGGGCCTCTCCCATCTCGATCTGCCCATTCTCATTCAGAATGGGTTTGACCCCTTTTAACAGGGCGGAGAGTTTTGCCATGGCATAAAGGAGATCCATTTCTCCCAAGATCTCGAAGTCACTCCAGAGGGTCTGCCCTTCTTCCCTTACCCTGTTTGAAAGGTCTGCTAAAATTCGGCTTTCCTCCTCCTTCTCTTCTCCGATGAGGATGCTGATCTCATTATTGAGAGTAACGACTTCAAGGGGTTCAAAGAAATAACTCATCCGGCTCTGGGATTGATCATGAATGATCCCCTTCAACCGATGCTTAAAATCCGATTTGATGAGAAGGACATACCTTCCGTTTCTAAGAGTGATGAATTGCTCTTGAAAAATAGACTGCAGGTCCTCCCGATGAAGGAGATGCTCGAGAACTCCCTTTGCCTTTTCTCTGGCTTCTCCCAACTGGTGGCGAATCTCCTTAAGCCTTGGGCTCGCTCGATCGAGGACCTCCCCTTTTGTATTGATCGCCTGAAGGATCTCTTTTTCCAGAGCTTTCAAAGAAGATAATCTAAGAATCTTCTCTTGAAGGTGAGGGGCTTCGATAACCTTTAACTTTTGGAAGAAACGTTTGATCCCTTTGCACAAGTCGATCTGCCTGTAAATGTCTAAGAGCTCCTGAACATCCAGGATCGATCCTTCAACCTCCAGCCTTTTAAAGATATTTTCGATGTCCTTCAATCCCCGAAGGGGAATGTCCCCCAGGGTTAGAAAAATATCTTTTAATTCAAGAACTTCAATTAATCTGGAACGGATAACAGGAAGGTCAGCGGAAGGTCTCAAGGCCCCACAGCGCTTTTGACCTAAAGGTGAGACAGAAAATGTTTTCAATACCTCTAATAACTGGTAGAACTCCAAAACCTTGAGGGAGCGGTCATCCATAAAGCGTGAGAAAAGGAAGTGGACTTAGTATAAAAAAGGAGGAAATTATGGGGAAAGCCTCTCTTTGACCAACTGGTTAACCAGGGTTCCGTCGACTTTCCCCCCTAATTTGGGCATGATAGATTTCATCACTTTACCAAGATCTTTTAAGGAAGAAGCCTTGGTCTCTTCAATCGTCTGATCAATGATCTTTAGGACTTCTTCACGGCTCAGGGGCTGGGGCAGAAAAGATTTCAAAGTTTCGATCTCTTTCATCTCTTTCTCCACCAGGTCCATCCTTCCCCCTACTTTAAACTGTTCGATCGATTCCTCACTTTTTTTCACCATCCCCTGAATGACTCTTAAAATGCCATCATCATCCAACGGTTTTCTCAGCTCAATCTCTTTGTTCTGAACCGTAGATCGGATCATCCGAATCGTAGATAATTTCCCCTTATCGTTGGATTTCATTGCTTGTTTCATTTCTTCGACCAATCTCTCTTCCAACCCCATCCGTCACCCTCTCTCCATCATCTTCCTCATTCTCTTCATCGCCCTTTTCTTTGCAGCCAATGCTTTCTTCTTTCTCTTTATACTTGGTTTTTCGTAATGTTCCCTTTTTCTGATCTCCGACAAAATCCCAGTCTTTTCAACCTGTTTCTTAAATCGTCTGAGCGCATTTTCAAAGGATTCATTTTCTTTAATTCTAATGCCTGGCATCCATTTTCCCCCTCCTTCCATAATTTGTTTTTAAACAATTAATTATAGTCTTCCAAATAATAAAGTCAAATATTTTTTATGATTTTAGCTAGTTCGCTCATGCTGGAAAGAAGGGGGGAAAGGGAAAATCACACGCCCTAGAAAACCTGTCGGAGAATGAGGTTGGGATCGACGAAGTGCTTGTCGAGACCCAATGCCTCTGACTTTAAACCAAAGGCCAACCCCATCACTTGAGTAAAGTAGAGGATGGGGAGCTGTAATTGCTCTTTGAACTCCTCTTCAATCTGCTTCTGGCGGGCATCAAGGTTGACATGACACAGGGGGCAGGCAACCACAATCGCATCGGCTCCTACGCTCTTTGCATTTTTAAGGATCTTCCGGCTCAATTCCAGGGCAATGGGAAGCTGGGTGATCCCGAGGGAGACCCCACAGCAGCGTGTCTTATAAGACCAGTCAAGGGAGGTGATCCCAAGAACCTTCATCAGCCGGTCCATCTGAGTGGGATATTCGTAATCCTTCACCTCTGTAATCTTTGGGGGGCGGGTAATAATACATCCATAGTAACAGACCACCTTCAACCTTTTGAGTGGATGGACAACCTTCGAAGTCACCCTCTCATAGCCAATGCTATCCGTCACGGTGTATAAAAGGTGTTCAATCTTCATCTCATTGTAAGAAAGTTTGGGTAACTCCTGGGCCACCTTGTCCCTCAGGGCCGGATTTCCCTGAGTATCTTTCAACGCGACTTTCATCCTGAGAAAACAGGATGGACAGGGGGTGGTGATGTGGTCATATCCTTCCCCTTTTATCAAAGCGATGTTTTTCATGGGAAGGAGGGTAGAGAGAAAATGATCGGTGGAATGCGCAGGAGTTGTCCCGCAACATCCCCAGCCGTTTGGTTCGTGAAGAGACCATTCGAGTTTACGGAACACAGCCTGTGTGGAAAGATCATACTCTTTAGAGGTACTATGGAGGCTGCATCCTGGGAAGTAAGCTATTCCCTCCTTTTTTCTCTGGCCCATCTTTCCGGCCCTTGGCTTTCCGAAAGCGGGAAAGATCTTCAGTTTTCCAGCCCTGAACATCTTAAGGGCCAATGGCATATCGTTTTTCCAAACCTGTTGGTAATTGAGTTGGCCCGCCATCATCTGACGAAGATAGATTTCTCCCATCAATCCAGCTTCGTACATCCGACCAAACCATTTGATTCCCCTCAGGGCAGCTCTATAAAAGAGGGGAATGGATGGAACTTTCGACTCAATGTTTTCCGTCTGGGCCATGATTTTAAGAGCATCCATGATTTTCGTGATGTTAATGTCATGGGGACAACGGGTGGCACAGGTCTCACACATCGCGCAGAGCCAGATGGTCTTAGAATTGAGGACCATCTCTCTCTGACCCAACTGGAGAGCCCTCATCAACTGATTGGGAGCGAGATCAAAATGTTCTGCCACGGGACAGCCCGCCGAACATTTCTGACACTGGTAGCACAGAAAGACATTCTCACCGGTCTCTTTGCGAATGGTATCAGCCAGATCAGTACTCAGCATTACTTGCATTAGTTGGACCTCATGGAACTTCTTCAATTGGAATGATGGAATATTGGAATAATGTTAATGAAGAAATAATTGTTAAGATTTTTTTGTGACCCATCATTCCATTACTCCAGTTGTGGTCTCGGCAGAAGGCCGGCTGCCTTCGCAATCTCCGACACCTTCTCCTCCCACTCAATCGCCATGATATGAATCCCCCGAACCCCAGGGATCTCCCTCAACCGCTCGATCGTCTCCACACAAATCCTGACCCCCTCCTCCGACTGCTTCTCCTTCGCCACCCCCTTCATCCGCTCGATCAACTCCTCCGGCACATCCATCCCTGGCACCGAATTCTTCATATACCGCGCCATCCCCACCGACTTAAACGGCGTCACCCCAGCCAATATCGCACACCGCTCATGCAACCCCCGATCCCGCACCATCCCCATCCACCGCTCAAACCGCTCCACATTATATATACACTGCGTCTGGATAAACTCCACCCCCGCCCTCACCTTCTTCCCTAACCTCGCCGCTCGTATCTCAAAGGGATCCGCAAACGGATTCTCCGCCGCCCCTATAAATAATATCGGCTTCCCCTTTATCTCCTCCCCCCCTAAAAACTTCCCCTCATCCCGCATCGTCTTGACCGTGTTGATCAGCTGAATCGAATCCATATCAAACACATTCTTCGCCTTCGGATGATCCCCAAATTTCTGATGATCCCCAGAGAGGCAAAGCATGTTGTTGATCCCTAATGCAGCAGCCCCCAAAATGTCACTCTGGATCGCGATCCGGTTCCGATCCCGACACACCATCTGCAAAATAGGATCAAACCCCATCTCCTTGAGAATGATACACGCAGAAAACGAACTCATCCTCACCACCGAGGTCTGATTGTCCGTCACATTCACTGCATCCACCACCCCCTTGAGCAACCCCCCCTTCTTCCGTATCACCTCCGGATCCGCTCCCCTCGGCGGCCCACACTCCGAGGTCACCACAAATCCACCCGACTCCAAGATCTTCTCAATGTTCGACTTCGTCTTCACAGTTACAACTCCTCTCCCAATCCAAACGTATTAGAAAAGCAGACAGGTGTGTCGAGAAAGCTTTACAGCGGATACCTTTAATATATGACCCTCTCCTCACATAAAGCTATTGCCGAAACCTCGTTTCTAAAACTAAAAATCACCCCATCAAAATTCCTTATGACGCCCGCTTGGTAAAGGTTTCGAGACATATCTGTCTGCTGACTTACTCACAACCCCTGAACCCGGGAGCCGCAGCGAACCCCCCTACAAAACTTCTTAAACTCAACCTCAACCTTGACCTTAACCTTCTTTATAGTTTCAAGTCTTCTCTCACCCTTTTTCTCGGCCCCCCATCCCTTGAGGTCGTCCAGTCCTTGACCGGGATGATCTCCTCATATTTGTCCATCTGGTTCAGTTCCTTAAGCCTGTCGATGATCAACTGCCACCCACAATCCAGATCCTTGTCCACCTCGCACTTCCCATTCGACGAACCCCCACCCCCACAAGGACCATTGAGCAAACTCTTCGCACACCGTGCTATCGGACAAATCCCCCCCGTCAAATGCAACACACACTCCCCACACCCCTGACACCGCTCCGACCACACCCCCTGCTCTAGAGTGACTCCCAGAAAGGTCGTGTTCACTGCAGGCAACACCGGCTTCGTCCGATACTTCTCCGCCACATACTGAATCCCCGCCCCACAGGCCATCGACAATATCACCTCATACTCCCCCACAAAAGGACGCACCTGATCAATGTATTCATGATCACACTGACGCTCCAACGTCTGCTCCCTCACCTCTATCTCCTCCCCCTCCTTCGCTCGCGCTAACCTCAACTCCGATGCCAATACCCCAACCTCCCGCTCCCCCCCTGCCGCACATACCGTCACACACTCATTGCACCCCAACAACAACACCTTCTTGTAGGGCTTCAGCATGCTCAGAATCTCCTCCAAAGACTTCCTGTTCGCTACTATCATTGATACCTCCAACTCTATAATGCGGATTTCGGATTGCGGATTTCGGATTTTTCACTCCGCATTCCGCGTTCCGCATTCCGCAATCGGACCGGACTCGGCCCCAAGGCCCGAATCTTCTCCGTCATCTCCCGGGCCACCTCCGCAAACCGCTGACCCTGGGCTGAACTCATGTTGTACATCTCCACACGACCACCCCCCAACCCCACCTCATCCAACATCACGTACTGAACCCGCTTCTTGGCCCTGAGGTTCCCCCTCAAGAAATGACACTCTCCCTCCAAACACCCTGCCAGATAAACCCCATCCACCCCAGATTCAAAGGCCTTGAGGATGAGCAAGACATCAACCCTTCCCGTACAGGGAACCTTCACGATCTTCACATTGGTCGGGTAGTTGAGCCTCATCGAACCTGCCAGGTCCGCCGCACTGTAGGCTCAATGCTCACAGCAGAATGCCAGGACCTCGGGCTCGAAGCCAGTCGTCTGGCTCACCGGCGCTATCTCAACTTTCTCCTGAACTGCCTCCATCCTTCTCTCCATTTCAAATTGCAAATCGCAAATTTCAGATTGAATGTTTTTTCCAAAGTATCAGGTTTTTCCAATCTGCAATCTGAAATCTAAAATCTGAAATTAAGGTGCGCTCTGCCCCATGCTATAAACCAGGGCCTCGCATTTTGCCTCTAATTGGTCTTCCTTAAAATGCATCAGTTCGATTGCCATCGCCGGACACTCGGCTACGCAACTCCCACATCCTTTACATTTGGCAACATCAATCTCCGCTTCTCCCTTGGCGTTGATGACAGGCACACTATAGGGACAGACCCGCACACAGGTCAAACAGGCTGCACACCGCTCCCCTTCCACTACGGCGACGACACCACCAACTTGGAGCATTTCCTGAGAGAGAATGGTCGCTGCCCGGGCAGAGGCAGCCTCGGCCTGGGCAATCGTTTCATTGATTGACTTAGGATAATGGGCCATCCCGCATAGATAGAGCCCGTCCGTTGCGAAATCGACCGGTCTCAATTTGACATGGGCCTCCAAGAAGAACCCATCCAACGTGAGCGGAAATTTGAAGATGTTGGCCAGTTCTCTGCTTCCTTCGTTCGGAACGACCCCTTCCGATAGAACGAGGAGATCCGGATGAAAAGCGAGAGGAAGGTGGAGCATTGGATCTTCCAATTGAATAACCAATTCACCGTTGGTCAGAGATACCGAAGGTTTTTTGCTATCATCAAAGCGAACAAACAGCACTCCTTTTTCCCTGGCTTTTGTATAGAATTCCTCTTTAAATCCATAAGTCCTCATATCTTTATAGAGGACCGTAACGGAGGTCTCGGGATGAAGTTCTTTCATCCTGATGGCATTCTTGACCGCCACACTGCAACAGATTCGACTGCAATAGAAAGCCCTTGAGGGATCATCATCCCAGGGTCCCACGCACTGAATCATCACAACCGATTTGGCTATGGGGGTAGATGGGTCGGAAAGAGAGAGCCGTTTTTCAAACTCTTCCTGAGTCATGACCCTCGGATCTTCACCCAAGAGATAAGCTTTACCCCGATACTCCTTCCCACCCGTGGCGATGATCGTCGCTCCGTGATCCAGAACCCGTTGAGTTCCCCCATTCAGTTGAGTCACTTTGGTCTTGAAATTTCCGACGGCTCCCTCATGCTCCGTCACCTGAAAGCCTTTGAGCACTTCAATTCTCGGATGGTTCTCAACCTTTTGGATCAATTCTTTCAAATAAGCTTTTGGGTCACCGCCATCACTGCTGGTGTATATCTGTCGAAGCCTTCCCCCCAGTTCCTTCTCTCTCTCAACGAGGTAGACGGGATATCCCTGATCGGCCATGCTCAGAGCTCCGACCATACCTGCACAACCGCCTCCCACGATAAGACAGCTGTGATTCAGGCTTCGAGGCATCTGGTAGAGAGGTTCCAAATTTCTGGAGCACGCCACGGCCATTCGGACAAGCTCTTTCGCCTTTTCCGTGGCCTCCTCCTTCTGATTCATATGAACCCAGGAACACTGGTCGCGAATATTGGCCATCTCAAAAAGATAGGGATTGAGGCCCACTTCGCGGATCGTATCTCGAAAGAGGGGCTCATGGGTTCTTGGTGTACAAGAGGCCACGATGACTCGGTTTAGATTCAGTTCCTTCACCCGCTCCTGGATCAATTGCAAAGAGTCCGCTGAACAGGTGTAGATCGTATTCTCCGTGTGAACCACTCCTGGAAGGGATTTGGCGAACTCCGTCACCTCTTTTACATCGACCGTCCCAGCAATATTCGTTCCACAACTGCAGATAAATGCTCCGATGCGTGGCTCCTCTTCTGGAGTCACTTCTGTCTCGGGTGGATACTCCTTCTTTCGAATCAGCGTCCCTCTCGCCTCTCCAAGGGTGGCCAAGGCTCTAGCGGCTGCGCCACTCGCCTGGATGACACTGTCCGGAATGTCTTTGGGTTCTGTGAAGGCTCCGCAGGCAAAAACCCCCGGGCGACTCGTCTCGGTCGGCCTGAAATCCTGTGTGTGACAGAATTGATGGGAATCGAGCTCAATGCCTGAGACGTTCGCTAAATTCTGAATATCAGGCAGAGCAGACATGCCAATGCTCAAGATGGCCAGGTCCACTCGCTCCTCTTTGATGGAATGACCATTATTGGAATCCTCATATCGAATGAGAATATCCTTTGTCTCGGGATCCTCTTCCAATCCAGAGATGCGGCAAGGGACATACTGGATGCCTTTTTCCTTTCCTCTTTCAAAGTAGGCATCAAATCCCTTTCCAAAAGCTCGCATATCCATCTGGAAGATTTTCACTTCCACTCCAGGAGTATGCTCCATGGCAAGCATGGCCTCTTTCGTGGCATACATGCAGCAGACCGAACTGCAATAATCGTGCTCCTTTTCCCTGGACCCAACGCACTGGAGAAAAGCAATCTTCTTTGGTTCCCGGTGATCCGACGACCGCCGCGTCACATGGCCTCCGAACGGGCCGGAGGCGCTGAGCATCCTTTCAAACTCCATGCTCGTGACCACGTTGGCATACCGTCCATAACCCAACTCCGGCGAGCGTTCCGGGTTATAAAGGCTGTAGCCGGGCGAAAGGATGACAGAACCTACTTCCAGCTCTTCCAATAGGGGAGCTTGTTGATGATCCACTGCCTCTCTTTTACAGACCAGTACGCAGAGGTGGCACTCCGAACAGATGCCACAGGACAGACAGCGCGAAGCCTCCTCCTTTGCCTGTTCTTCAGTGAGGACCAGTTCCACTTCCTTGAAATTTCTAACCCTCTCTTCCTCGGGCAGCTCAGGAATTTTCGTTCTCGGTGCGAGGTTGACCTTCCCCTCCTCTACCATCTGATTGATCTCTTCCTGGGAAAGATCAACCACAGGGAGGGGAATCTGTTCCCTGGGTGTTAGAAAAGGAACTTTTCTTAGATAGCGGTCTATCGAGAGAGCGCCTCTGCGGCCATCGGCAATGGCCTGAATCAATATCCAGGGACCCCTCGCCACATCCCCGCCTGCAAAGATTCCAGGCCGATTCGTAGCTAAGGTGAGAGGATCCACCGCAAATGTTCCTTTGGGGGTTACCTCGAGGCCATGGGTTTCTTCGAGGAAAGAGATTTCAGGGGCCTGGGCGACAGCAGCAATCATCGTATCTGCAGGAATGACATATTCAGAACCTTTGATGGGAATGGGTCTTCTTCGACCTGAGGCATCCGGTTCCCCCAGCTCCATCTTCACACACTTGACGCCCTTCACATGGCCATCCTCTTTAACCACCTCGATAGGCGCGGTGAGAAGCTGAAGCTCAATCCCTTCCCTTTCTGCCGCTTCTATCTCCCAACCATTAGCGGGCATCTCTTCTCGAGATCGACGGTAGACAATGCTGACCTCTTTGGCTCCCAATCTCAACGCCGTTCTTGCGGCATCAATGGCCACATTTCCACCGCCGATCACGATCGTCCTCTCCCCCACTTTGGGCGCGATGGGAATTCCAAACGCAATGACAAATCGGTCTTCAAAACCTTCTGTGACCCCAAATCGTTCTGCCAGACTGACTCCCTGGAGAAAGGGAACGCCGTGATGAACCCCCAGAGCATCTTCACCCGCAATGCCAAGCTTTTGGGCTTCGTGAGCTCCCATGGCCAAAAAGATGGCCGAATAACCGGCCTCAAAGAGGCTGTTAATATTTCGAATGGGGGTGTTCAGTTTCAATTCCACATTGGGATGATGGATAATCTCGTCGATCTCTCTCTGCAGGACATCTCTGGGCAGACGGTAAGACGGAATACCCACTCGCATCATTCCACCTGCCACGGGAAGGGCCTCAAAAATCGTCACCTGATAACCCATCCGTGACAATTGGTGTGCACAACTGAGTCCTGCTGGACCTGCACCGATAATGGCTATCTTCGCTCTGGGCCGCTCCGGTTCCTCCTTTGGGACAACCTTTTCCTTTTCCTCCTCTTTTTTTAATTCGTCCCGATGTTCATAGACCCAATCAGCGACAAAACGCTTAAGCGCGCAGATGGCTACCGGAGTGTCGAGTTTCCCTCGACTGCATTTCTCCTCACAGGGATGATTGCAAACACGTCCAACGGAGGCTGGAAAGGGGTTGTACTCTTTGACGACGTCGAGCGCTTCCTGATAGCGCCCCGCCTGGATCAGGGCAATGTACCCCTGGGCGCTCGTCTCTGCAGGACAGGTATATTTGCAGGGGCTGGTTCCCCTCTTGGTCACAAGATAGCTATTGGGAACGGCTTGAGGATATGGGCGGTAGATCGCCTTTCTTTGATCCAGTCCTTCATTAAATTCGTTCGGAAGCAGGACAGGACAGACCTCCGCACAGTCATTGCAGCTAGTACATTTTTTCAAATCCACATAACGGGGTTGTTTCCGGATCGTTGCCTTGAAATGCCCAACGTCTCCGTCTAACGAAACCAGTTCGGCGTTGGTGATGATATCAATGTTGAGATGGCGGCCGGCCTCCACCAGTTTTGGAGAAACAATACACATGGCGCAGTCATTGGTCGGGAAGGTTTTATCGAGTTGGGCCATCTTTCCACCAATCGCCGGGGACCGCTCCAAAAGATAGACTTTGATTCCTGAATTGGCTAAATCGAGAGCGGCTTGAACCCCGGCGATTCCTCCTCCCACCACTAACGCTGCACCAATTTTTTCGCTCATATTACCCTCTCAAGTTCTGAACTCCCAAAAGCATTCGACTTCAGCAAATAGAATCAGTCAAAATTCCGAAATCCGAATATCGGGCGAAGCGTCCGTTTCGGACCAATCCGAAACAAATCCAAAATTCAAATTTTCAAATTACCAAAACAACATTAACTCTCTTTTTTGAATTTCGTGCTTTGAAAATTCGGATTTGTTTCGAAATTCGAATTTCGCCTGCCTTCGCCGAAGCGGCTTCGCGCAGGCAGGTGCTTCGGATTTACAGTTTTATTGCATCGAGATATTTTGAGATTCGATCTTCCGCTCCGATAGGGATAAAATGGACTCCTTGACAGAGCTCTTTCAGCCCCTTCACAAGATCGCTGATAATCTCAATGCTGGCCCTCTCTTTATCTGGCGCTCTCGCCAGCTTCTCGATGATAGGATTGGGCACCAGATTGGCTTTCACATGCTTATTGAGAAAGAGACCCATTTCCGCCGATCTCACCAGAATCACCTCTGCGATCACCGGGATGCGAATCGGGCCCACCTTTGCCATGAATTGTTTGAAGGCGTCAAGATCGAAAACCGGCGTGGTAAGAAAGTATTGAGTGCCCAAACCCGCGAGCTCTTCCATCTCCCGCAATTCCATATCGGGCACCTTTTTACCCCAACTGGAGTCAATCCCAGACCCCACACAGAAGTCCGGTTTGACGGGAATCTCCTTCCCTGAAATGTCGTGTCCCTCCCGGAGGCTCTCGATCACAGAGAAGAGTTTTCCCGAATCGACATGGAAGAACATGATCTCCTGAAGGCTATCCCCAGTGATACGGTAGTCTTCGGTAAAAGCAAGGATATTCTGAATCCCCGACTCAGAGGCTTTCAGAAGGTGCTCCTGAATGTCAATCCGATTTTTCTCCCTGGTGGTGGTCTGAAGGATGGGATCGAATTTCTGATCCTTCAAGACTCGGCAGGTTCCCATGGTGTCAGTCACGAGTCCTTCGATCTTTAGTTCAGGAACCGTCAGCGCATCTATTCTCCCACGAATTCGTTCCACGTTTCGAACAAGCTCTTGCACGCCTGTTCCAATGGGGGGTTGGATTTCTGAGGTGACCACAAACCTCTTTTTCTTCAAATTCTCTTCTAACAGTCCCATAATCTACTCACCTCCAATTGTAAAATATGAAAGCGTTAAATACCAAAGGACTACTTCTTGTATCCTAATAATTTCGCGACTTCGTACTTGAGTTGTTCAAGAGGAAGGGGTTTGGAGAAGCACGCGTCTGCTCCATATTCCTTCATCTTTTTAAAAGCATCATCATCGAGATAGGCAGAAAGGACGATGATCTTGATTTCCTTCGTCTCTGGAGCCGCCTTGAGTTTCTGGCAGACCTCATACCCATTGATGTCAGGCATCATAATATCTAAAATCAGGAGGTCCGGTTTGAAGTGGTTCACCTGAAGTCCTGCCTCGAACCCGTCACTTGCAGAAATCATCTCGTATCCAAACTCGTCCTCTTCGAGGGCCTGAACGATCGTCTCAACGATGATCTTATCATCGTCCACCACGAGGATTTTCTTCTTTTCCTCTGCCTTGGGCTCCTCAGGAATGGGCATTCCTTTGTCTTTGAGGAATTGATCCAAATCTTCTTTCTTGATTCTCCGATGCCCTCCCACGGTTTTATAGGCTTTGAGATGTCCTGCATCGATCCAGTTAATGATTGTCTTGGGGGAGACCTTGCAATACTTACTTGCCTGAGATACTGTTAAGATTTCCATAAATTTCTCCTTTTTTAGAATTTACAGAATTTTCTATTACTATAGTATTTGCAGTTTGTCAAGAATAATTTTACTGTCAGCATTCTTTTTATAATTAATTGATTTTATTTGAATTTTATTAATATTGTTCGGGAAAAGGATCTTTTATAAGAAGGGATTATTTTACTCGAGGCCGTATTCTTTCATTGCACTTTCTCTCATTTTGAACTTCTGAATTTTTCCGAGGGGGGTCATTGGGAATTCTTTTACGAACTTTATGTAGCGTGGAATATGGGAATCAGGGAGTTTTCCTTTGCAGTATTGAATGATTTCACCTTCCGCCACAATAGCGCCTCCCTCTAATTTGATCCAAGCAGCCACCTCTTCCTCGAGACTTTTATCCGGGACGCCAAAAATCTGAACATTCGTAATTTTAGGATGAGTGAAGAGGACCTCTTCAATCTCAGTGGGGAAAATCGTCTCTCCTCCTTTACGGATCACCTCCTTCAATCTTCCTGCAGTCCTCACATAACCTCTCTCATCCATCGTAGCTAGATCGCCCGTATGGAGCCAGCCTTCTTGATCAATGGCTTTAGCCGTCGCCGCTGGCATTTTGTAGTAGCCTTTCATATTCGTCCCTTTCGCACAAAGCTCCCCGGTCATTCCTGCTGGGACCTCATCACCCGTCGTTGGATCAACGATCTTCACCTCCGCAGTGGGAAGGGGCCTCCCCACTGTGGATACCCGTAACTCTAATGGATCATCAGGCCGGGTTTCTGTGATCCAGGAGGAGGATTCGGTCTGACCATAACCGATGACGATCTCCTTCGCTCCCATCTCCTCCACCACCTTCGTCATCACTTCCATGGGACACTGGGCTCCTCCCATGATCCCTGTCCGAAGAGATTTGAGATTAAAGCTGGGATATTGAGGATCTTCCATCAGGGCAATAAAGGCACTCGGAGATCCATAAATGGCCGTACATCGTTCTTTCTCAATGGCCTCAAGAACCTTCCGCGGCTGAAACGTTTTAGCAGGGATGACAAGGGTGGCTCCTTTGCTCACCCCTGCCAGAGTGATACAGACGCAGCCGAACATGTGGGACAAAGGGATGGAGAGACACAGCCTATCCGTTTCCGTCAATCGCTGAATCTCTCCGCTGGCAACAGAGGTGTTGACAATTCCGAGGTGAGGCGACATCACTCCTTTGGGAGCTCCCGTCGTTCCAGAGGTATAGAGAAGGGTAACCACATCATCCGGATGGCAGGAGCGCTGCTGCTCCATCAATCTTGAATCAGCGACATCCTTTCCCATTTCCGCCACCTCTTCCCAGAGGAACATCCCCTTGGGAATCTGAAGATCGGTACGATCGGATATGAGGACGGTCCCTTTGAGTTCGGGCAAAGCGGCGCAACTGAGTTGGTCCGGAAGGGACCTCTCTAATTCAGGGCAGAGCTGCAGCACCCTCTCCATATATTCCGACCCCTGCAGCCCTTCTGTCATAATGAAATATTTGGAGTCGGACTGTTTGAGAAGGTATTCGAGTTGCTGGAGCTGGCAGTTTGTATCGATGCTGATCAAAACCGCTCCGATCTTGGCCACTGCGAATTCGACGAGGAGCCATTCAGCGATATTCGGGGCCCAGAGGGCCAGATGGTCATGTTTCTTGGCACCGAGTTTAAGAAGTCCCTTTGCCACCTGGTTAACGGCCTCTTGAAATTCTTTGTAAGAATATCTCTTTCCCTCCGGTAGATCGACCACCGCTTCATTCTCGGGAAATTGAAAGGCCACCCTGTCCAAAAGATCTCCCACCGTGATTTTTAATAACTCCGCCATAAACTCCTCCCTGGTTCTATTCATATAACGGCAGGACATTGAAAGTCCAATAAATTCTAAGCTTCCTCCCTTCCTGGAAGGAGAAAGGCTTTCAATCTCTAAATAGGGTTTGGTCGTTGAAAAGACAGAGTGAAAGGCTACTGCTTTGTGGTTGCCATCTTGGCGAGCTTCAAGTAGTTCCAGTGCTGGCTTCGGAATACTGTATTCAAAAACGTTCGTAAAAAAAAGACTTTTGAGTCAATACCCTAACCTCAGACGATTTCCCATCATTTTTGAATATTTGCAAATCAGGCACTATCCCCCCTTCCCCATTCTTTTTGAATAGACCCATAACGTCGGAACCCTACGAAAAGTTTTGGAACTGCGGGTCACCCATTTCCTACAATAATGTTCGCTTCATTCATATGTTTTTTTGTTTCGCCGATGAATCATTTCTTGTTCACAGAGCTTGCAGAAATGAGCGGTTTTCTGATCAATGTCTTCTACGTAAGTGGAAGTATTCATCACACACCTTATGGTGAAGCAGTGAATGAGACCAAAGGTGTGCCCTAATTCGTGGATGCCCTCTTTTAGAAGACGATCTTTTAATAGCTCCTTATTTTCAGGGATACCGTAGAATTGATTTTGAAGTCGATGGGTAGAGACTAAAGCTCCTGTCCCGTTCAGCTGGGCCTCACCAAAGAGAAAGGTAAAGATGGGTATAAACAGGTCCACCTCCGTTACCCCGAGAATCTTGAAGGTTTCCGGAGGAGTATCATTGATTAACTGAAGCAGGAGACCGCTGGAGTTGTATTGATTTCGGATAGGGTCATAGACAAGAGAAAGGTCAACACGGCAATTGCGGATCCTCGTCTCGATGTTGAAGGTTTGAAAAAGGCTCTGTTTGAGAAATAAAAGGAGTGTTTCCTCTACCTCACCAATGGGGACGATGTCGATATAAGACATGAAACTTATCTCTGTAAGCCATATTTTTTGATCTTATTGTAAAGGGTAACTCGGTCTATTTTGAGTGTCTCGGCAGACCGGGAGATGTTCCAGTCGGATTGCTCTAAGATTCGTCGGATATGAGACTTTTCCACCTCCTCCAACGAATTCCCGGGAGGACTTGCCTTCGGATGGAAGAGAAGATTCAAATCTTCCACCTCAATTCTATTTTTCTTTCCCACGACGACCAACGCCCTTTCTATTGTATTTCTTAACTCTCTTATATTGCCTGGCCAATTATACTGGATCAACATTCTCATCGCCTCTGGAGAGATGTCAGTGACATCTTTGTTCATAGAGCGGGCATACTTCTCTAGGAAATAGTGACTGATCAGCGGTATATCCTGGGTCCTTTCCCGAAGGGGAGGGATTTGAATAGAAAAGACATTTAAGCGGTAGTAGAGGTCTTCCCGAAAATCTTTTTCTGCCACTTTCTTCTCCAGATCGGTATTGGTTGCAGCAATAATTCGGAAATCCACATTGACTTCTTTGTTGCTTCCCAAGGGAGTGAACTGTTTGGTTTCAATCACCCGAAGGAGGTCCATCTGCATCTTCATGGTAATATTCCCAATTTCGTCAAAGAAGACGGTGCCCCCATTGGCCATCTCCAACTTCCCTTTTCTTTTATATTGGGCGCCGGTAAAAGCGCCCTTTTCATGACCGAAGAGTTCGCTTTCCAAAAGGCCTTCGGGAAAAGCTCCACAATTAATCGAAATAATAGGAAAATATCGCCGACTGCTCTTACCATGGATGGCTTGAGCGACAAGCTCTTTACCCGTTCCGCTTTCCCCCCGGATCATCACCGTGGCATCGGTTTTGGCGACGGTATCGATCATCTCCATGATTTTCTTAATTTGAGGACTTTCCCCGGCAATCTCATCTTGCAAAGAGAGCTCCTCCACCTTTTGCCTAAGCTGAATGTTCTCAACCATCAGCCTCCTCTGATTGACCGCATTACGAATCAAGATGGACAGTTTATCCGGGTCGACCGGTTTGGAAAGATAATCGAAGGCACCCTCTTTCATGGCCTCCACAGCCGTGTCCACGGTGGCATAGGCGGTGATAACAATCACGATGATCGTGTTGTCAATTTTCTTGATATGCCTCTGGAGCTCCATGCCGTCCATTTGGGGCATTTTAATATCCACGAGAACAATATCCCACTGGCTTTCCTGGAGTTTTTTCAGTGCCGCCATACCATTTTCAGCGGTATCAACTCGGTATCCCTCCGTCTTAAACCAATTGTATAAGGAATCTCTAACCGAGAACTCGTCATCGACGACTAAAATACTAACACCTTGGTTATTCATCTTCCTTCTCCTTAACGCGAGAGGTTCATACCCATAGCAGGACGACTTACCTACCCTCCCCCCCCTGACTGCGAGCAGGTCTCCTGGGCAGGGTAATGGTGAAGGTCGTTCCCTGGTTCGTTTTGGATTCCACTTCGATCTCTCCCTTGTGTTGTTGAATAATCCCGTAGACAACAGCTAAACCTAGTCCGGTGGATTCCTTGGTGGAGACGAAGGGTTCAAAAATACGGGGAAGGATGTCCTCAGGGATTCCGCTACCCGTATCGGAAATAACGATTTGAACCTCACCACGATCACCATCCAAGAGATTTGTCTTGACCTTCAACTTCCCTCCCTTGGACATAGCATCGATGGCATTAATAAACAAAGCTACAAATACGTGTTGGATCCCGCTGGTATCGCAATAGATGATGTCATTCCCCTCAGCCAATTCCTGAGATAGCTCCACCTCTTTCATTTGCATTTTATGCTTAACCAGTTGAATGCTGTTATAAATGATCTTATTGAGACTTTCCTCACTCCATTTGCCAAAGTCCTTTTTGGCAAAAATCAACAAGTTTTTGACGATATCACCACACCGGATAGCCTCATCTCTGATCACGCTCAAGAACTGGACCACAGAGTTGGTTTGCTCCTGTGATAACGAAGAGGTAGGATTCTGGATGATCTTGAGGCTCAGCTTTGCATAAGTGAGGATCCCAGACAAAGGGTTATTGATCTCATGGGCCACCACGGCAGAAAGTTTTCCCAAAGAGGCTATCTTTTCCACTAAGAGAAGATGGGCTTGAGCCTTCTTTAGCTCTTCGCTCTTTTCCCTTACTTTTTTTTCCAAAGTTGAAGACCACTCTTGATTCGCTTCGTTTGCCGCCTTCAGTTGCTTGGTCATCCGGTTAAACGACCTGGCCAATTCTCCCATCTCATCTTTGGAAACAAAATCAATGGCATAGTCAAGATTCAAGTTGGCCACTTCCCTCGTCCCCTTGGCAAGCTTTCTGATGGGGATATGGACCAAGCGTAAAATGGACCCCGCGAATAGCAGGGCCGTGACAAGAATCATGATACTGGAGAACAGAACCATTTTCTTTCTCGTTCGATAGGCTTCCTCATCCACAGATTTCAAAGACATTTTCACATCTAATAGACCGAGAAGTTTGTCCTTGGGCGAATGACCATGACAACTGGCGTTAAAGCATTCGGGTTCATTCTCAATGGGGTTGATGAGGCCTAAAACCCGATATCCTTGAGGAGAGGTCAAAATTCTGATTCTGTTCTTGTTGGTAAGATAAACCTGGGCTGGTTCTCTTTCATGGCACACATAGCATTGTTCTACTTTTTTGTCTACGATGGTATCTACTTCAGTTAAGTCGTTGGAAAAAGCGATTTTCCCTGGTTTATTATAGATTCGAATCCCCTCCATTCCCTTTTCCTGACCTACGGTGGTAATAATGTTAGAGAGATTTTCCCTATCGTTTTTTAGCATACTGTAGCGAGCAGAGCGTTTGATCAGGTCACTGGCTTGAATTGCGCTGTTGATAACACTTTCGTTAACATGGCTAGTGTGAGAGGTAACATTGAAATACATGATTCCGGTAAAAGAGATAATCAACAGGATGACCAGGAGGAGGTAAAGCTTAAAGCTCAGACTTCTCATGGCTGGCAGGATTTTCTCAGAGAGTATTGATTGAAGCCTGTCTTTCATCCCTTTGTTCTCCAAAAGGTACGTAGGAGGGCGCACAAGCACCTTAAAAAGGAGATCATCTTAGCCTATTTCTACAATATTTGTGGCTAGGGTTCAATAGAAAAACAGCCTCATGGGCGATCCGTCAGGAGGGATATCAGAGGAAGTGATGACAAAAGAGCAACTATCCAAGCTCGAAGTTTGAATGATCCCCCCTTTGATACGTAGAACCAGGAAACTGTTTTTCTCCATAGCCCAGAAAAATGCTGACCATCTGGATATATCGCTCCGGACCAATTGATTTCTTTATATCTCTAAAGTTTATTTCCCCGTCCTGCATGGTCATCCCTACGCTTCCTCGGCCATGATGCAGTTCTGAAATAACCGCTGCCTTGAACATTTTTCCTCGTATGGGAGCGCTGCGATAGGGATCTTGCCCATGATGGAGCTCTGAAATGACAGCTCTTTTGAATCGTTCCAATTCCCTCTGGTACCAAGAGAGAGCTGCGTCCCCAAAGAAGAGATATTTTTGGTCCCGTTGAAGATTCTTGGGGTCCATGGTCAGCAAAAACCCCTCTCCTAAGGGGTCTTCTGTGATCAGCTCAGGTCGGTCTTTCAATTTCTGGTTGACCGAAAGAACGGATCCGCTGACCGGGAAAACAATATGCAGGACACCCTCTTCTTGAATGATAGAGCAAAGATTTTCTCCTTGAGCGAAATTCCTCCCAGATAGAGGGAGCTCAATCACCTTAACTTTCCCTATCATTTTTCCCAAGAAATTGTCTAAACCAATACGAACTTCATCAGCTTTCTCCACCTTAACCCAGGTATGTCCCGGATGATAGAATAAGAATCCCTTTATGTCTAAGAGGGAGAGGTCTTCCCCCAGGAACTCCTCCCCTGGCCTTTCCTTGTCACGAGGAAGAACAGGGCCTGCCCCTTCAAAATTTGTGTTTCTACGTTCCTCAGAGGCCCTTGAGTCAGTGGAGGTGCCTCCCAATTCCTCGATCCTTTCCTCTGCAATCTTTCTCATCATTATTCTCATGATACTACCCTTTTTCATCTTGGGAAGGAACTCAACAAACTGCAATTTTTCAGGGGTTGCAATCGGACCAATGACCTTCCTTGCATGGGCTAGAACCTCGTTCCGCAAAGCTTCGCTGTTCTTGATCCCGTTCTTCAAAGTGGCAAACGCGTAGACTCCCTGACCTTTTACATGATGAGGGAGACCGATCACCGCAGTCTCCGCCACTGAGGGATGGGAAACCAGGGCGTTCTCCACCTCGGCCGTTCCGATTCGATGGCCTGAGACATTGATCACATCATCGGTTCTACCCATGAGCCAGCAATATCCATCTGCATCCCTTTTTGCTCCATCCCCCGTAAAGTAATAACCAGGGAAGAGCTTAAAATAGGTTTCTTTGAACTTACTCCGATCTGAATCATTCCAAAAACCTCTCAACATTCCAGGCCAAGGATTTGAAATGGCAAGGAACCCTACTTCGTCCACATCACACTCGGTTCCATCTTCTCTTAGAATTTTTGGAACGACACCAGGACAAGGTAATGTGGCTGACCCAGGTTTGAGTGGAGTGATCGGTAAAGCACTGATGAGGAATCCCCCGGTTTCTGTCTGTGACCATGTATCCATGATCGGACATCTCCCCCGGCCTACATGGACATGATACCATCT
>SMTZ1_10001241_pt1 | contig 25184 bp, 20 predicted proteins | sample DeeMarSWOR136_30_FD_25667 | JGI IMG/M metagenome (IMG submission 25667) | reverse complement strand
ATATAATCGATCCTCACCCAATCATAAGCATCATAACCTTCATAATCAAATCGAATTCGAACATTATTCTTGTAGTTTAAAGAACTTGGAAGATCGAAATTTTCGATTGTTGGACCTATATCACTATCATAAGACCTCTGCCACCGCATTTGAGCTCCTTCAAAAATTTGGACATCGAATTGTATATAATAATCTCTCTCAACCTGAAGGCGATATTCAATTTTCACATCACTAAAAAGAGGGAGTGGATTTAAATTCCAGACACTCGCATCTTCAAATAAAAAATCATCATTAGCCCTAAAATAAAGATAATCACTTGCGTCAATATCTACATCAGCTTCTCCATCATCAATTATCCAATCATTATCAAATTCTGATTGAGAATAAAAGTTATCAGTAAATAAATCTGCTGATTTTGAATCTCTCTCCAATGGTGCGTTTAATGTCGCTGGTTTTGGTATTTCAGGCTGTTGCTCGTTTGTATCAATTTTAGAAAACGAACTATCATAATTCAGACTAACACAACCAACTATTATACAACTTAAAACAAAAATAAGGAAGATCTTATGGTTATACCTCAATTTAACTTGCACTTTTTATTCTTAATCCTTGCGTCTACCTAAATTTGATTTGATCTATATATTAAACTTTTGATTTTACCTAATTATTTCATGGTCTTAAGGATATATAAGACATGAGGTAAAAACAAGCGCAAATATTTATTTTTTTACCAATTTTGTCGGATTTTTCCAACTTTCTTTTAGTACTTTTTTCTCGATTGCTTATTTTTTTCGGTAATAAAATACTGATAGAAAAGCCTTACGATCTTCTGGAAAAAGAACCGCTCTCGTAAAACATCGTAGTGCGATTTATCTTTTAAGCTCGTTAGTTTAGGAATATCTTCGGATTTAATCTTGTCTTCTTCCACGAGTTTCATCCGAACTTTGAATTGATCGATTAAGTCAACTGGTCTTAAAATAACCGAAATTGCGTCGGAGATGTTTGTGATAAGATGGTCGTTTTCTAATTTGTATATTTCTTTTATCTCTTTATTTGAAAAAATATACTTTTGAATTTTGTTGATTAAGGATTTCTTCTTGGTAATATCAATATAATCGTCTTCTCGTATGATATTATCTAAAAAAGAGCAGATTTCCAGTACAGAGTCTTCAGAAACATTTTTTCTTAATAATTCTTTTGTAAACCTATTTAAAAAGGTGTCTTTTAGGTACTTCTTAAATTTAATAATAATTGCTCTGCTTTCTTTCCTATCAGAGCAAATTTCCACTAATTCTCCTCTTGGAGTCGAATAGGTGAAGCCATGGCCCTCTGGTCCTAAACCTCCCAATAATACCATTGAAAATGTGTAAAAACTATAATTATTTTTTTCAAGCATATTTTCTAGGTTTAAATTCATATTATATTGAGAGATTAAGTGAGTTTTTCTTCTGATTTTTAATTTAATAAAAGGAATTTTGTCAACTAACTCTTTAGAATGCCTTTTTTGCATTTTATTGATATGTTGTTGATATCGGTTTATGAAATAGGATACATCCCCCAAATTCTTAACGCTTAATCCATAAATCGAATAACCACTAAAATACGAAAGGATGTAATCTACTATTTGTTCGGGCTCTGAGTACCCCGGATAAATGTAATCTGTACCTTTTACAAAATCTAATAATCTCAAGGGCATCTCCCGATGAACGAAATAAATAAAAGAAGCGTCGAAATCCCCGAATAAATCTCTCAAATTATCCATAAAGAGAATATCGTTTCTTACATCGCTAACTAATTTAAGTTGTCTAGGATTAAGTCTCTGATAGCTCAATCCATATTCGTTCACTAGTTTCAGTACTTCAATTATGCCACCCAGATTCACGCTATTCACGCATTCTTCTATAGCGTTGAAAATTTTATCGAATCTTTCCGGAATGTTTTCTGGCTTTATATGAACATCTAATATAGTTAAAAAATCTAAAAATTTCTTAAAATCATCTAGGTAATTTAGATTCAAACACTTCGATAAACCTGAATATACTGCCGACTCAAAAAAAGGATGCTTCTTGAGCTTCGCTAAGGAAATAAACTTCGTATCGATTAATTCCCTTTTTATCTCCAATAACTTTTGATATCGTCCTAAGGTTAGATTTTTAATAAATACTTCAATAAACTCTTTTTTCATTTTTGTAAGCGAAGATTCTTGGATTTTTCCAAAATTTTTCTCGTAATATTCCTTTCCTGCTAAATATTCTGAAACGCCCTGATTTCTAATTGTCATAAATAAGTTATTGATAATTTGACTTGAAAATTCGGAAAAATCGGGGAAATTTTCTAAACCTATCTGGTTATTCCTAATTAGATTGTAAAAAAATATTTGAGCTTTTACAGAACCCGTTTTAGAAAACATATTGAAACAATCAACTACTAATTGATGAAGAAATAGCTTAAAATTTTCTTGGAATTTCATTGTTAGCTTTTTTTTGTCAAAATACTGCTGAAATCTGTCCAAATAGAGAATATATAATAATAAAAAATTCGGTTTATTGAATACGCGCACATTATCGTTACATTCTGGACAAAAATAAACAAGGTGTTTTTCATTCACCGGATAAAATCGATTTTTAAAATCGGTAGAAAAGCAATTAGAACAAAATTTTGCGTGTGCTAATAAAGTAAGAAAATCTCGAAAAAAAGTTTCGATAAATTTTTCTGTAATATAAAGCGATTCTAACTGATTGGACTCAATGTAATCGATTAGATAGTTTTTCACAATCGTGAATAAACCAAAATAGTTCTTTTTAAAATCTTCAAGTGACAAAATCCGAAACTTTTCATTTAAGTCAAATAATATTCCGGATGTTTCCCATTCTTTAGCCCTCATAAAGATATCTCTGATTTTATTTAGATTAATATAGTTATTTGAAATAGCCTTTCGAAGAGTTATTTCTAATTCAGAAAGATAATCAGAGGTGCTCATTACAATTATAATAAATCAAAAAGAATATAAATTGATTGTTTTAGAACCATAACAATCCGCTTAATCTAAGATCGCAGCTATTTTTTTTGAAACTGCAGTAATGTTGATGAAAATCATTCCTAAACTTGGATTGGGTACGGTAAGAACGCAGAGTATTGCATTATCGCCCGCACTTGATAGAATGATTAAACCCTCGTCTCCTTCGATCATAATTCTCTTCAAGTTGCCCCGCGATAGCTCTTGAACTGCTCTTTCAGAAACGGATTGAATAGCAGCGCTCATAGCGCTAACTATTCCATCGTTCGCTTCTTCTCCATACTCAGTTTTTGGAAGAGCACTAGCTATAGGTAATCCTTGAATGCTAATTATAGCGCTCCCTTGAATTTCAGAATTCATTGCTTCCATCTGTCTGAGGAGATTTACGAGCTCAGTGATGTTTTCTGACAATTTTAAAATATCAACTTGAAGTAGATTGGTTTTCTATAATAGTATTTTCGAAGTATCTTAATATATATTTATTGTTATTTAACTGATTTATATATTTTTTATTTTTTTTATCTTATTAAAGTAAAAATCAATAAAAATTAACTGCAATAATCTAAATATAATAATACAATACTGTATTAAAATAATATTAAATCGATTAAGAATATAGGTAATAACTCTCATGAGCAAGAAAGAAACAACTAAGAATACTGAAAAAAAACGACCTTCTTCAAATGAAAAACCACCAGAAAAACAAGAATCAGAAAAAACAACAAAAACAGATGAAATTTCAGAAGAAGATAAAAAACAAGAAGAAGAAATTGAAAAAATGATTGAATCCTCACGAAAGGCTGGGGAAATAGCTAAAACAACGAAGGAATTTATCCGTCCAAAAATAAAGATTGGAGCAAAGGTTCTTGAAATTATTCAAGAGATAGAAAATAAAATTCTCGAACTTGAAGGCAAACCTGCTTTTCCCATTAATGTATGCATCAATAACATCGCTGCTCACTATACATCTCCCGTAAAAGACGATACAGTAATTGAAGATGGAGATATTGTAAAAATTGATTTTGGAGTTCAAATTGATGGTTATTGCGTCGATAATGCGTTTACATTAAGCTTCAACGAAGATGAATCACTAAAAAATATAGTAGAGGCCCCAGAAGTCGCTGTTAAAGCTGCAATAATGATGATCAAACCAGGAGCGAAAACCAACGAAATTGCACAAAAAATCGAAGAAATCGTAAAAGGTTATGGATACAGACCAATAAAAGAGTTGGGAGGTCACAAAATCGAACAATGGACGCTTCACGGGACCAAAGAACTTCCTAATATTGGCTCTAAACATGGAGAAGAGATTGAGGAAAACGAGATTTTTGCTGTTGAGGTTTTCGCATCAACTGGGGAAGGGACGGTCCATAGCTCAAGAAATGCCCACATATATAGTATAAATCCATCTGCTGGTAGGGTTCCTTTACGAAGTAAAGTCTCGAAGAAAATCTTGGGTGTGATTTCGAAAGAATTTAAGACGCTTCCCTTCTGCGAAAGACTTATCATTAGCGAATTGTCTGGAGTTGCAGGAATAAGCTTTGGCATGAGAGAGTTATTGAATGCGGGAAAAATCTCAAAATATCCGGTATTATTAGAAAAGAAAGGTGTATTTATCGGACAACACGAAGAAACCGTTCTTGTAACAAAGGATGGGTGTGAAAAATTAACTTAAAATTAAAATTAAAGAAGTTTTCTCGTTGAGAAATGGATAAATTAAACATTTGTCTTGTTTCATTAATGATTCCTCCCGATTCTCAAGATGGAGAATCGAAATTTTTTGGAGGAATATATAATTATTTAAAAAATCAAGGTCATAGAGTAACTCTTTTAACAAGTAAATGGAATTACGAGTTAAATGATCCAAATATTATCCAGCATGATGTCATAAAAAAGAGATTTTTGTGGGCACCTCAATTTAACATTAAGATCGTAAATTTTCTAAGGAATAATGAATTTGATATTATCCACGGAAATGGAATTAAAGGTTCATTTCCAATCTTTTTATCGAGAAAAAAGAGATATATCTCCACGATTCACGATATGGGACCTTTCGAAGCGAGAACTACCCTCTTACCCTTCGCTCAAATCTTTATAAAAATAATAGTGAAAGGTGCCACCTACATAACTACTTGCTCTGACGCAATCCGGAGGCAAATTAAGCATTTCATCCCTCAAGTCGATTTAAACCATATCTTCAATCTTTATTCTGCTATTGAAGAGAAATATAAGCCTTTCCCAGCCGAATCTAAGAAATTAAAAGAGCAAATGGGAATTCAAGGTCCAGTTTTGATCTATATTGGGCGCGTTGGCTTCTATAAAGGAGTAGATGACATAATTAAAGCATATTACCTAGCAAAAAAGGAAATCCCAACCCTCAACTTGGTAATAGGAGGAAAACCTGACTATAAAATGGAGAATACCTTCGAAGAATGGAAACGAAACTATAGGGATGTTCATTTTATAGGATTTATTCCACCTAATAAAATTCCAATGTATTATTCGATGGGTGATGTTTTTGTTACATATTCATTCGGATCGGAAGGCTTTGGTTTGACGCCGGTTGAAGCTATTGCGTGTGGGACTCCAGTTATCTGCTCTTCTCTTCCTGCTTATAAAGAAGTGCTCCAAGATAACGCCATATTCGTCCCTCCAAGAAGTCCCAAACAGTTAGCAAAAGAAATTGTTTTATTATTAAAAGACGATTCTAAGAGAGCGGAGCTAATTAAAAAAGCTCAAAAATTTATAACAAAATACAGCTGGGATTCTGTAGGCGGTAAATTAGAAAAAATTTACAAGCAGTTTGTATCTCTATAGGATTACTCGGTTTTCACTCGTTTTTCAAATTCTTCAATGCCAATAACTATAGGGTTTTCGAGTTCTTCTATTTTTTTCGATGTATCTATCCTATAATTCCCTTCTAAATATTCAAGAGCCTGTTTAATAGAATCCTTAGCGTCGTGAAAATGTTTTAAGGGAAAACCATTATCTATAAGGAATTGCTCTTGTGGGTATGTCTCTAATGGAAAAAATTCAATAGAAGGAACACCTAACAAGGCAGACTCCCTAACCATTGTTCCCCCTCCCGTTAATACGAGCTTCGCAAAATACATTATTTGCGATAAATTCTCTAAACCTCGATAAACTAGTATTTTATCTTCCTTGATTCTGCTCTCAAATTTCTTCGTAAGAAAATCAAATTGTTCCTCGTTCCTCGTTATTATTAAAAATTTGAAATCGGTAGTTTTTTGAATAATCTCAGGGATAATTGTTGCTAACTGGGTTTCGTGTGGTTCCATTTCATTAACGAGATATCCTGCTTTTGTCGGCTCTGTTCGGCATATTACATAATTTTCTTTCGAGAGATTCAAGTTTTTAAGAATTTCCTCGTTGGGCTCAAAATTCGAAAGCCATCCAACTTCATCGATTCCGTTGAACCTAATAATCTTTTCTTCTTTCAATCCATACTCAAAATACCATTCTAAAGGAATGCATTTGGGAACAATAACTTGGTTTGCATAGGGCAATGTCATGGAACAAGGACCATAAGATCTCGGTTCATCGTTAAACATAATATTAGGAATTTGAAGACCAAACGAAACTCTTAGCGCCTCTGGACTTGTGATACAAAACAGAAACTCAGGATTTTCATTATAAATTATTTCGATTAACTCTGATAATCGTTCTGAATATGATCTTAATTTTCCAATCAGATCCTTACCACCATATTTACCTACGGGAATGTAATCTACGCCCCATTTATCCAAGAGATAAAAAGTTGAATCGAAATCCCTAGCTGTAATAAATACATCGTGAGACTCCAACAATTTATCGTAAAGCGACCTAAGCATCGTAACGCTCTTAGGTTCGCAAAAATCTAGCCAAATTTTCAAAATTTTCACTCCTCCCATGAATTATACTCTAGGTTCGCAATTCCAGAGTTTCAAATTCTCTTTTAACCATTCGATTTCTCTTTTCACTCCATCCTGAAATTTAACTTTTGGGCTGTAATTTAGCTCCTTAGCGATTAAAGAGCTATCTAAAACAAAATTTTTTAGTTCCCCGGGCAATCTTTTCCTATTTACTTGATATTTACTTGATTCTCCTGGTTTTGGGTCGTCGTAAATTGGGTTAATACTTGGATTAATTAAATTAATAACCGTATTAGCGACATCGTTAACTGAGAAGTAGTCGTTTCCACCCACATTATACACCTTTCCATTCGACATATCACTTTTAGTAGCAAGAATATTCGCGTCAACAGCATCGTTGATATAAACATAATCTCTAATCTGTTTTCCATCTCCAAAAATAATCGGTGACTCTCCTTCCATGACTCTTTTAATAAATAAAGTAAGAACCCTTCCATACCATTCTCTCGGTCCGTAAACGATTCCGTATCTTAACGATGTGGTTGGAAGTCCGTATAATAAATAATACTGGAGGCAATATTTTTCTCCCGCTAATTTACTCACTCCATAGGGCCAATGGGGCATTAGTGGATGATTCTCGGGTTCTGGCGTGTAATGAGCTTGCCCATAGACGCCTCCAGAAGACGCGTATATAAACTTCTCAACATCGTTTTTTAACGCTGCATTCAAAACATTTATGGTGCCCTCTATATTTGTACGCAGATCGTGGATGGTATTGTCAATTCCAGTAAAGACCTCCAACTCTGCCGCGTGATGAGATACAATATTCACATCTTTCATCGCTTCGTTCATTCTAGTGGCGTCTAATATATCACCTTTAATAATTTCAACAGACTTGTTTTTAAGGAATTTCTCACTGCCCGTTGCGAAATTGTCATAAACAATAACTTCACCCGCTTTCTCTTCGATATATCTATCTACTAAGTGAGATCCTATGAAACCAGCACCGCCAGTGATTAAAACAGTTTTTCCTTCAATGTCCATTGTATTCACTTAACACCATGCCTTTATTCAAATATTTTAAATAATTATACACTTAAATTCCTTATTTATCGCATTTACAGGGATTCGAATCGCAACTTAGGCATTTATTTGGATATTTATCAATTAATGCTTTCTCTAAATCAATATTGAGAATATTGGCAAGAGAGGATGTCCAAGCAATAATATCTGCCAGTTCATCCGATATTTTTGAACGATTAAGATCCTTTTTATTTAAATTATCGGCTAGTTCGCCAATCTCTTCAACAAGCCAAATAAATGTCTTATAAACGCCCCTTTCCACATCACGATGATAATACAATTCGTTCATTAAAAGTTGAAAATCTGAAACTTTCATTTAGTATTAGTAGAAAGCGATTTTTAATTAATATTTGGGTTTCTCAGAAGAGCCAGCCAAAAATTCCAACGTGTGCGAGAATAACCACAACAATTAAAATAATAGCAAACGCTATCGATGCAATAGGTCCAACTTTAATACCGATAGAGCTATCCTCAAAAAATCTCATAAGACCTGCCCCGCTCATGGGCATTGGGGATTTACTACTTCTTCTCTTGCTTCGACGAGATCTTCTTTGAGACATTTTATCAGTTAAGATATGTTATTTATGATAATAAAGATATCTAAATTAATTAAAATTACTAAAAAAAAATTTATGTATTACCGTTTATTTTTAAAAAAATATTAAAACGATTTCAGATTAAAATTTTCAAGTTAATACGGGTCGTCGTTAGAAAGTGGATGCAACTATTTTTAAAATTAAAAGTGTTAAGAAGAGAAAAATCTATTCATTACTCAGCGTTTTAATTGTTTTCCTAATCTTAATCTCTTTAAACACTCAAAATACGCAAAAACAAGTTGTATTCACAAACTCCGATTCTTTTGGCGCTTCCTCAATTATAGAAACTTTTGATGGCGTTGAAGTTTCAAGCACAATTAGGAGAGTTAATTTAGAAGGAACGGGTTTGGTGACGGTTAGAGATACTTTTACAGTGAAAAATGATAGGGAAAATCCATTATCCTTTATTAGTGTTGGAATTAATGAGTCTTATCTTGAAGATCTTGTGTATTATAACGCTGAAGGTTCTTTCTTACAAACTTTAGAGGTTCAATTTTCAGAAGAAATGATCGAATCATATAGAATGATTTATATTTTCTTCGATACTCCACTATTACCCTCAGAACAAACATCATTCACTTTCATTCAAACGTATCAGAATCTCTATAATTACACAGGTTCATATACGGAAGAATATTCGGATCAAACAATAGGATTTGATTTTTATATATATCCCATTCTTCCTTATCAAGTTGATGACGCACAAGTAACATTTTTCCTCCCTGAAGGTGGATTAAATCTTAGGGTATTTAACGATTCAGACGAAGAAGAAACAATCACTGAGGATTCTCTAAAATATTCGAAAACATCAATACCTACATTTTATTACGTTGCATTAAAAGGAGAATTTACCTATACGCAAAGCACCAAATTACAATTGGATAGCGTCCAACGAAAAATTATGTTCAATTCGTTAGGATACTTGCTAGTTGAAGAGACTCATGAGATCCACAACACTGGACCAATACCTATTACAGGATTCACGATCTTAGTACCTGCAGAGGTTTCAGCGATCACAGTTTATGATGATATAGGTCCACTTACCGGAGCGTCCCTTGCAGGCTTCGAAAATCTAGATGGAAAAACTAAAGATTTAACTATAACTTTATCCACTAATCGTGTCAAACTAAATCCCGATGCAAAACTCAGATTTTATTTAACATATGCGCTGACATACGATAATTACCATATCTTTAATTGGATAGAACAATCAATTTCGATTAACATTCATCTTATCACATGTGATTTTATTATCCTTGACCAAGAAGTTGAGATAATAATTGATGGCTGTGGTGATATTTTGTCGTTATCAGAACAACCAAAATCAATTGAAAGCCAAGGCGATGATGTAGTTTTGGTTTACGACTCTGGTATAGTCGCTCCTCTGGAAGATTATAATATAAAAATCATTTACACGCTTGATGTTATTGAAATTTTAATGAGACCCTTAATTTTTACAATTCTAATATTGTTAGGGTTAATAGGTTTCGTAATTTTAACGAAATCCCGAAAGCCTGAGGCAGAAGAAGACATTTATAGAAAAGCGGATATCCCCGTCAACGAGTTGCGTCAGTTTTGTACCCTTTGTGAGGAGAGAAACGCCGTATTATTGGAAATTCTGCAAGCAGATGACGATGTTAAAAGAAAGAAATTAACAAAAAAGAAATATATTAATTTAATTAAAAAGTGCGAGGCAAGAATTAAAACGCTTGATGATGATATCGTGCCTCTCAGAAAATTATTAGAAGAATCGACAAACACTTTTGATAACACATTTAAAAAGTTCGACGACTTAGAAGCAAAAAGAATAAGTCTTAAAGATAGTATTAATCTATTGGAAAACAGATATAAACAAGGAAGAATGCCATCTAGGGAAGCTTATGAAAAATTACTAAGAGATTTGCTTAAACAACGAGATAAAATTAAAAAGGCGGTTGACCGCCTTGTAAATGAGATGAAAGCTTATTTAATTTGAATTATCAAAAAAATTCCAAGAACAACGTTTAATTTTAATAATTAACGACACATTTATTTTAATTGATTAAAATGAAAATTTGGCTTCAAGAAATTCTAGCATGTCCCATCGACAAGCACTATCCTTTAGAATTATTAATATTAAAATGGGAAACAATAACTGAAGAAATTGAGTATTTTTGGAAAACTTACCAAGACAAAAATATTCAAGAAATTGAAAAGGAGGACATTTTGAAAATTTCTGAAGAGAAAAATGATATTAAAGTGAGAGATAACATCGTTCTAAAATCCACAAGTATAGTTGAGTATTTAAAGTTAATTCTTGAAAGCATTCTAGAGTTAAGGAATGTTAAAGACCTCACAGATGTAAAATTTATAGAAGTCATTCTTAGTTTATTGCAAAATATCGTAAAAGAAAAAATTGAAGCTACACTATATGCAATTCCCAACGAAAAAAACATTGAAAAGCTGAAAAAGAACTTCAAGGACATTCTACCTGATTTGTACCTAATCAACAAAATTAAAGTTGATGCCGAAATTAAAGAAGGTCTTTTGTTCTGTTCTAAATGTAACAGATGGTATCCAATAATCGATACCATCCCCCAAATGCTCCCAGATAAATACAGAAATAAAAAAGAAGAGTTAAAGTTCCTTAAAACTTGGAGTAAAGAATTAGACGAGATAAATTTCTTGCAGAAAGAATTAGCGCCTCATAAAATTAAAGCCAAAAGCAATGATTCAAAAAATTAAAAGTATAGCAAAGCGAATGTTCATTTACGACATTGTTAAATGGAGGAGGGGCAAGAAATCTTCAAAAATGTGGAAAAATAAAGGCAAACCAATGCCCCCACCTCCAATAATAAAACAAAGAACTGTAAAAAGATTCCTAAAACAATACTCTATTCAAACACTAATTGAAACCGGAACTTTTTATGGTGATATGGTTGAGGCAAATCGAAAAAATGCGAAAAAAATAATCTCAATAGAACTCGATGAAAGGCTGTATAATCGAGCAAAAGAAAAATTCTCAAGATATAAACATATTAAAATAATTAACGGGGATAGTGGTGAAAAATTGCAGGAAATATTGCAAACCATAAGAGAAAGATGTGTTTTTTGGCTAGATAGTCATTATTCCGGAGAGGGAACTGCGAAAGGAAGCCTTGAGACACCAATTATGCAAGAGATAAAAGCAATTTTAAACCATTCCATCCCAGACCATGTGATTTTAATAGATGACGCTAGTAATTTCATTGGAGAAAAAGATTATCCCGAATTAGAAGAATTTAAGCAATATATTTTAAAAATGAAACCCAACTTGTTATTTTATGTAAAAAATGATATCATTAGAATTCATAAAGAATATGAATAAAGAATGTCCAATTTAGATATAACATACATTTTATATTTCTTATTTGCGGGCCTTTCTATTTTTGGAGTGGCTATTAGTGGATACTTAATTGCAAAAAAATTAAATAAACAAAGACCATTCGTTTTACCCCAACCAAAATTGCTACATTTTTTGGGTGTCTGGATTTTTTTATACTTATTATCACTTACCGTGGAATTATTAGGACATTTTGTTGGTATCTGGACTTGGTTGAGAGATTTTCACATTTTTTTACACGCAGCTTTCTGGTGGGCTAACATTCTAACCATTGGGGTATGGTTTTTATCTTCGCTAAATCCCCACCTAAGATATTTAATCCTGTTGGGGTGGGTGCTCCTTTTTGAATTAATTCAGGAGGCTTTAATTCACTGGGTTACCCACTTTCCTTTACTTGGAAATCCGTACTTAATGATAATTCTTGTAATGTGCGTAGTATGTCTTGCCAGTTATCTTGCCTTAGACTTGTTAAAAAAACTGAAATTGTTGAAAAACAAAGACTAATCCTTTTAAAACAACTTTAATTATTTAATTATTAAGTTGTAATGCAATCAAGATAAAAGACACTTAGAGCTCCGTAGTGTAGTGGCCAAGCATCCGGGGCTTTGAACCCTGTGACGGCGGTTCGAATCCGCCCGGAGCTATTTTGTTTTCTATTTTGCCCCAATAACATTTCAAGTGAAAGGATAAAGTGCAGACATTCTCAGAATACAATTTTGGAATATTTGAGATAATAACCTTAATTATATTGTTTGGAATCTCTTTTTTAGCGACCTATTTTATTGTACCGCTTGTTATGAAGTTCGCGAGATCAAGAGGATGGATCGGGATAGACATCCATAAACTAGAAAAACCCGAAGTACCAGAATCTGGGGGGATAAGCATTGCATTAGGATTGGTAATTTCCCTTGTAATTTCGATATTTATATTCCCAACTCTTATCAATGAGATTTTGGTTATTCTCCTTACCGTAATAATCGCGAGTATTATTGGAATAATTGATGATCGAATCAAATTATCTTCCTTGGAAAAGACAGCCCTTACAATTATTAACGGTGGACCGATATTTTTGCTATATTATGTGGGATTTATTGAATATCAAAGTCCCACCATTCCAATCTTAGGCTCTCTACGATTGACATTAATATATCCCTTAGTAACTCCAGTAATTATTGCTGTTACTAGTAATACCGTGAATATGCTAGAAGGCTACAACGGAGAGGGTTCTGGGACTTGCCTCATCGCCGTGATTTTTATGTTAATTTCAGGTATAATTTGGGGTTCGGCACAAGCTGTTATATACTCAGTTCCTTTTATCGCAATTTTACTCGCGTTTTGGTTGTATAATAAACATCCCGCGAAAATATTTCCAGGAGATATAGGAACGCTTACCGTGGGTTCAATGATTGGATGTATCGCAATATTCGGATCTATTGAGGTTCCAACATTTTGTGTGTTATTAGGGCATGTTTTTAATAGTTTTTATGTCATATCTTCTCTCAGAAAGCTTATGGAAAGTAGCGAAATTCAATTGGAAAAGAGCGATATAGAATTACTCGAGAATGGTAAAATCAAAGCATCGAGAGAGGATGATGCAGCAATGAGCTTACCGAGATTAATTCTCGCAAAAGGAGAGTTGACCGAATCAGAATTAGTTAAAAATTTTTACGCGCTTTCTCTGGTTTGTGGTCAATTTGCTATTGTTTCCGCTGTTACAATGGCTTGGTTTGTAATGTCTGAAGATATTCTTCTTATCGTATCGAGTGGAATTATCGTTGGTATAATTTCTGGTGGAATTATCCTTTTAACTTACTTGAAATTCCCCAAAATTAGAGGCATCGTTGTTATAATGGTTGTCTTGTTGACATGTGGAGTAGTCTTTTTATGGTTTATTGATATGGTAATAATGGAGTATTTTCCAAATCCTTATAATTTAGTAATAAGCGCCGTTTTCACAACCATAGGTTTAGGTATTTGGTATTATATTGGATGCCTTCGTTATTTCTGGACCCAAATTGATAAAATGAAGAAAAGAGAAAACGCCGAGAAGAAATAGATAATTTCTATTTTTCAAGAAATGTGGTTTTGATTACATTAATTAAACTTTCAGCTATTTTATTTGAGTTTAATCTTTCTTTAAATAATTTATATCCATTATTCGCTATTCTTTTTCTCATTTTTTCGTCTTCATATAAGGTTAATATGGCATCTGCTAGGCTTTTAGAATCGTTTATTTTACATAAATAGCAATCTTTCTTATGAGTAAAAAGTTCTTTTATTGCTGGAGTATTTGCAGTAATCACGGGTTTATTCATGGCAATCCCAGTATATACCTTATTTGGTATAACGCGTCTTGCTTTTTGAGTCCCACCAAAAATGCCTAGTTGAATATTAGACCTTGCAATTGTTTCTGGAATATCTTCAATAGGAACTCGAGAATTGAATTTAATATTAGAAACATTTAGACTTTTCGCGAGTTTTATCTTTTCAAATTTTTTTCTGTTTGAACCGCCCGTTATCTCAAATCGAATGTTTTTATTTATATTTTCAATAATTTTAGCCGATTTAATTATGTTGTCTATACCGTGTAATGGTATATAGTTACCATTAAATCCAACGATCATTTCATCATCAGATCTTTTATATTTCCTCGGATAAAATAGCTCCTCGTCGGCGCCTAAATATATGGGCACAATTTTTTTTTGATTTAGGTGAAATATCCTTGAATATTGATTTTTTTCCATTAATGTGTGAGAAATTACCATATCTGACAAGTGAAAAGAGAAATACTCGATGAAATAGTAAAGCCTACTTAAAAGAGAATTTCTTTTCAACTTACGATAATCTGTAATTATCGAATCCACTAAGGATGTATACGGGTTGAATATTATTCGCGCTCTTTTCTTTCCTAATTTTTTGGTAAGAAAGTTTAAGAAATAAGCCGTGTAAATTGACTCGTGGCCTGGATAACCTATAAAGAAATAATCAAAATCTTCATAATTTACTTTGAAATATTTTTTCATCAAGATTTTATTTCGATCGACGAAACTTCTAAAGAATCTCGGGGTAAATAAGTATTTGCGGTTATGTAAAAAATCCCGAGCTAAATTTGGGGTCGAAAAGTTTATTTCAATAACATTAACATTCCGTATTTTTTTCAATCCTTTTAAAAAAACCCGATTTACGTTTCGGTCTTTATCATAGGCACCAAAAAAACAAATATTCATTATTTTTTCAAAAAGTATTTACTAAAATAAATTATTTTTAATCATATAATATAATTTTTCGAGGGTAAAAAGAATGAAAAAGATTTTGGTTACTGGTTCAGGCGGACCTGCTGGAGTAAACACGCTTAGATCGTTAGGTATCTCTCCCGAAAAGATGGTACTTTACAGCTCAGATATAAATGTTTATCATTTAGAGTTTTCTAGACCTTATGCAAAAGAAGTATTTCTCGTTCCTAGGTGCACGCAACCAGAATTTGTACCGAAGATTAACGAAATCGTCGAAAAACATAAGATTGAATTAATAATCCCTCAACCTGATATTGAGGTTGCCATATTATCTGAGAAAAGAGAAAAGTTCAATGCTAGTGTTTTTTTACCAAAAAAAGAGACTGTCAAAATTTGCCAAGATAAATTTAGAAGCGCAAAAATTTGGAAAAAACAAGGATTTCCCACCGTAAAAGCAATTGAAATTAAAAAAGACAATGTGGAAAACGATTTGGAACAAGCTTTTTCAATGCTAGGGGATAATCTCTGGATTAGAGCAAAACGAGGGGCTGGTGGTACAGGAAGCACTCCAGCAGATAATATAAAAACCGCAACAAGCTGGATTAACTATTGGTATTCAAGAGAAAAAGATTGGGAGTTTATAGCCCAAGAATTTTTGCCCGGAAGGAATATCGCTTTTCAGAGCGTATTTAATAATGGCGAATGCGTGACATCACAAGCGCGAGAGAGATTAGAATATATCTATCCATATCTTGCTCCCTCGGGAATAACTGGTACTCCAGTTGTAGCTAAGACAATACACGACGATGAGGTGAATAAGATCTCCACGAATGCAATCTTAAGTATTGATCCAAACGCAACAGGAATTTTCTCCGTAGATCTAAAAGAAGATAAATCTGGAAATATTGTTCCAACTGAAATTAATGCTGGAAGATTTTTTACTACCAATTTCTTTTACGCTTTTGCAGGAAAAGAACATAATAGCCCTCGAGCAAATATGGCTCATATTTTAGTAAAACTTGCATACAAGGAGTCTATACCTGAAGGAAACAATTATAATGTATTACCTGCAGATTTATACTGGATAAGACACATTGATTGCTCGCAACACTTAGTCCAAGAAAAGAATCTACAGTATAATCCTTAGTATTTGTCTTTTTTCTTAAAAGTAATAACTTTTTTAGTTTATTATATATAATACACTTTATAATGGAAAAGAAAAATCGCGTTTTATTTTTCACCCTATTTATTGTACTCTCTGCCTTGTCCTTTTATATCTTTGGATTTGTTATTTTTTCCCCAGATTGGCTTTTAATCATTACAGATTTCATTTTTTGGATCTTAATAATATTTTATTTTCTTACAATAAATGAAATAATCAACTGGATTAAAGAAGGTAAAAGAAGCGAATTAGCAGATTTAGTCGTTCTTGCGTTTTTATTCTTCTTGATATTCTTTTTATTTAAAGATATATTGATTGCGATCATAGGAGCGTTCTTTATTTATTTGCTTCTCGGGAGGTCTGAGGTAAAAGAATACGAAATTATTAGCAAATTACTTGATATTTCGTTAGTTACATATGCTGTTTTGTTTATCTCTGGAGTCACATCGAGATTACTAGAAAACGAACTTATTTTTAATATCGCATTCTCGTTCAGCTTTTGGTTAATATTAATTCTGGGATTTGCTTTTTTCGGTAGAAAATACCTAATCGTGTTCAGATTTATTAGCCCGGAGTATCTTACGCTGCTATTATATATATTGGCGTGGTTAGCAGTAGTTTTTATTAACCAATATACTCCCTTAGATTTTCTCTCATACATCTATATCGTCTTAATAATCACGAATTGGATCGTCTACTTCCTCTCAGGTCCTATTTTAGACAAAATGTTAGGCATTAAAAGAGTTCAAGACGAGAACTTAATCAATCTAGTAAACGAATTGAAAGAAAAAGTAGGAATAAAAGGTAAAATTAAGGTAGGTTTTGGTAAATACCCTATTCTTAACGCAATGGCCTACGGATCTTTTTTTGATAAAAGAATAGCGATAATTGCCGAGGATGTTTCTCAAATTGCGGAGGACGAGATCGATGGAATCATCGCTCACGAGCTCGCTCACACAAGGGGATATCATACATTAATTTTAACTCTTATAACTTCTATTGATTTATTTATTAGAATGTTGGTCAATTTCCCAGCAACTTATTACGATTATGTATTTGGAAATCCCAGCATTCCACTGTTTGCTTTTATACTTATAAATATTGGAATTTTTATCGTATTATATTTTTTCGTTAGAATTTTAGAGGGCCGTGCTGATTTAAAAACCAAAAGAATCGGACTCGGACCTAATCTAGCAAAGGCGCTATACAACTTAGAGAGCTTCTACGCGCATGGCAGAGATGTGGGACTCAATACCATGCTTTTATGCGATGAGAAAATTACCAAAAATAACCAAATGTTAGACTATAAAAGTACGGCAGAATACATAAACAATTCGATGATAAAGCCTTCAAGGGGTTCTCTGCTTGGAAACTTTTTAAATTCACACCCTCCAACATATTTAAGAATTGCTGCGATATTAGGAGATGATTTAAAACCCAGAACGGAAGCTTTTCTAACTTTTACTCTCATGAAAAGATCAAAACAGAGAAAATTTGCATCTCGGTATTCTAACGCTCGAGAAGTGTTCAAAAAGATTGCGTCTAACAAATTTAAAGAAAAATTTGATGTACAAAGCATTTCAAAATTAATGGTTGATTTGAAAAAAAGCGAACTATACCAGAGATATGTAAATAAAACCTATATTTTTTCGAATAAAATCGATAAAACAAAAACATTGGGAAAGGTTGTGGATATTTCTTTCCTCGACGACGCGTGCGAATCTGTTGAATTAAATATTGAATATATAGACGGGAAAGAAAATGGAAATATAATTCTTCCTCTTTATAATGCGGTTGAATACGAGATTGGATCGAAATATCTTTTGAAAGAAAAGTATCTGCTAACTCTTGAAAAAATTGAATTGTTTAACGATAATACCGAAGGTAATTACATTTTTTCTTCTAAAATGGAACCCGTAATCAAGAAAAGCTTAAAATTCAAAATACCAAAATCGATGGGTGTTATCGAAAATCTCAAGGACAAAGATGTTTTTCTAACCACTAAAGGGTCGCTGGCAATCGTAAAATGCACTGATATTGAACCATCCAATATCTATAACGATTATAGAATCTCGATTTTAGAAAATGGCGAAACATCTGTTTACTCCTTAAAAGATCTTATCATCAAAACCTCTGACAATGGAATCGGCCTTGTATTTTTTCGAGATTTAGGTACAAAACCTTATGAAATAAAACTTCTAGAATGGTTAAAGGAAAAACAGTTGAGGACTTCAATTTTTCTTAAAAAACCTGTAAATAACGAGGAAATCGGATATATTCAAGAAATTAATGTCAAATATGAAAATCAATTGGCGCTCGAAAAGAGCACAGTAAAAATTAAAAATATATTTGGCGAAGATGTCGAGATTCCATTTAAAAAGATAGAAGTAGTGCTCTTTGATTACGATTCTGTTACGATCTTAAGGAAAGATAAAACAAGTGCTTTCAGCAAATTTGGATACAAGATCCTTAAAAGGTTCTCTCCACAAAAAATATTTATTTAAATCAGAAGATGTAAGTTAAAAAAGAGAAAATTTGAAAAATTCAAAATTATTTCAAGAAGAGACTCTATGGGAAATCCTAGTTGCTATAAGACTTTATGTAATCGTCTTATTTTTTATCGCACCAATATTTCTTATAACGATCAACATTGGGTATATCACACCAGTAAATCTTGTCATAATAGGTTTTTCTATGTTGCTTATCGTTGTTTTCGTATTATTTGAAAAAAGACACTACTCGCGAAGGTTTTTAAAGGTCTCGTTGGCATTATTGATACTATGTGCGTTTTTAATTTTCCTGAATTTTAATATTGGCCTTGTATTGAATATTGCACACTTGAATTTTTTAGGCATTATTATAGATTCTTGTATCATCGCGAGTTCTATTCTGTTCTTTCATTTTACGATTCCTAAAAAAAGATTCGAGAAACTTAATTCTTGGTTATGTTCGCGTAAAGATGAATGGTCAAATGGAGGTAATAGAACCCGAGTTAAGCAGCACATATTCGCATCTATGTCTATATTATGGTTAATATTTTCAGTAATGGTTATAACACTTCCCTATCCCATCTACATTCAAAACGCACCTACTGCTACGAATAAAGATGGTAGAACGATTGGTATTTGGGGATTCAGTTATAGCTATATAAATCCCACCAAAGTGGGCTCGCCAACATACTTCAACGCCTCTACCTTAGAAATGATTTCGGACGCGAATATCTATTTCGAAATTACTATTAATAAGCATAGACTTGGAGATGATCTAGAAGCTATTCTTGCTAAATGCAGAGATTTTAATATTGAAGTTCACCTTTCTATGAGTACTAACTCTACGCCATATAGCTTTGTAAATATTTGGACATTTGAAAATCTTAGCGTAGAGCTTGATAATATGCTCGATTGGCTCGATAGTAAAGGATTCATTCTAAATCCCGTAACTACTATTATCTACGATATGGAACCTCTTCTAGAATCGTTTATGCAATATTACGGTTTTTTGCCTTATGTATCAGAAAAACTCAGACAGTATTACGCGATTGAAGAGCTTTTTCTAGAAACTAATCAGCGTATAAGGGACGAATATAATCTTGAAATTCAAATTTGCACCGAGTACGGGCAAGGTTTTGATGGTAAAGATGGAGACGACGATATTATAGCAAATAGAGGATTGCTATCAGACGAGAAGTGCAGTATGAGTTATATGGTCTATCGGCGAAGTAATGTCGGACGAAACCATATTCTTGACCATTGCCGTTTTTTAGAAAACGGGGATACAATAATTTTAAACTCTTGGAAAGAGGAAGGACATCTTTGTTGGGGTGATATCGAATGCGCAATTAAAGATGCTCGAATAGTATTGGGTTACCCGGGAAAGACCCTGAACTTGGAAATCTGGCGGCTTGATTATTTCTTGGAGTCGTATGGAATGCAAGGGCTGTACGATTTTATTGAAGGAGTATCTGGTGATTGGACAGAATGGGCTCCAATTTCTATCCATAACATTTACGGAGTATCGCCTTTCTGGGATCTCGTATTTTTCGGGATTGCTCTGTTAGATGTATACGGTCCCCTTTTTAGAATTATGAATAATGCGTTTTGAATGAAATAGAATCAAATTTAAATGTAATATTTCAAATAAAAGGTTAAACGGTTAAAAACAGAAAAGCCAATAAGTAATTAAAAATTATTTTTCTAATAATTGTTCTATAACTAGTTGTGATATAAATGGCTGGAAAATTAAGAGCAATTTTAAGACTATTAAGAGTAAAACAATATTACAAGAATATATTAATATTTGTTGGCGCCTTCTTTGGACGAATGCTTTTAGATTTTTCTTTATGGTTTATTTTAATATTTGGTTTTATCTTAGCTTGCTGTGCTTCGTCTATAAATTATGTAGTGAACGATCTCGTTGATATTGAAAAAGATAAGGCCCATCCTGAGAAATCTAAAAAACGACCTCTAGCCTCTGGAGACTTATCGAAGAGCTTTGCCTATTTATTATTAATAGCTCTAATTAGTTTTATAGCCATTAGCATAATCTTTATTATTCCTTATCCAACTAACCTTAACTTCGGATTAATGCTTCTTGTAATTACTATAATCGGACAATCATACAATTTTTTCTTAAAAGAATATGCTTTTATTGATATTATCTCTTTATCTGTAATTTATGTCATTCGTGCAATTGCTGGTTGTTTTCTTATTCAAGTCTATATTTCTCCCTGGTTAATCTTGGCAATATTTTTAGTGGCTTTATTCTTAGTAATCTGTAAAAGGACAGCGGATTTAGAACTTATTGGTGAGGAGAATGCTTCTAAACACAAAAAAGTCTACGATCAATACTCTAAAAAGCTATTAGAAGATTTTCACCTCCTCGTTTCAAGTTCGTTATTCATAACATATTCGTTGTACATAATATTAGGTGCGTTTGATGTAGGTGCGTTAGAAACTTGGTCGTATTACCAATATTTGTCAGTTTTTACTATTCCACTGGCGCTATATCTAATCATGAGATATATGTATCTGCTCAAGACAAAACCCGAAATTGCGCGAAGTCCCGTAAGAATCTTTCTCGATAAGGGTATGATCACGATGGGAATAATAATTGTAGTGATTTTATTTATTTCATTCTACTGGGAAACCATGTTAGGTCTTTTTGGATTAACTTAAGTGATTCTCGTGTCTCAAACACACCCACCGATTATATTATTCGATTTTGATGGAGTTATAATCACTCATACCAGTCTAGAACTTGCTGCGTTAAAACAACTCAAAAACAAATGGTATAATTGGAAAAACACTGAAAATATGAGGTTAATCGACTTCGCTCGAATATTTGAGCAATCTGATTCTAAAAACAAAAGGAAAGCCTTTACGGGCATAAATAGAAGCTATAAAAATATAATTCCAAATTACTTCAAACGATGGTTTTTTTTTGTCCGATTTAGGTTAGACTATCCGAAATTGGAGAAAATTTATGACACTCTTAAGCCTAATCTCGAAGATACATTAAAATTGTTTAAAGAAAATCGTTTTCCAATGGGAATTGTCTCAAATACTGGTAAAGAAAGACTCGAGTATTTTAGCACCAAATTCGAATTGGATAATTATTTTTCTGTTTTGTTTTCTCGTAGCGATACAGAGATAAGAAAACCAAGTCCTTATCCAATTATTCTCGCATTGAAAACAATTAAAGAAAAATTTAATTTACCCAAAATTGATAAGAGTATGGTTTATTACATTGGGGATTTGCCATCAGATATTATTTGCGCAAACGCGGCTGGTATTAACAGCGTAGCTACAATTTCCGGTCATGGCTTAAAAGAAGATTTGGTAGCAGAAAATCCAACTTTAGTAATTAATGAAATAAAAGACCTATTAAAAGTTGAAAAAATCAAGAAATTCCTAAAAAAATAAAATTATCTCTGTATTTTTCCGGGTAAATAGAACAAATATCTTCTTCTAAGTAATTTTGTCTTGATAAATCTGTCAATTTTGCGAGAATTTTGAACAACAACCCAAATCATTTTATCGCTTTTATAATAATCTTGAACTTCTTTTAAAGTAATTGGTTCAATATTGAATTCCTTCGCCTCATCAGCAAAAAATTTATTCGTAACTTTTACTATCCCGGGAATTAGTCTCGGGAGTTGCTCCTTAAAGAAGTTCGCAATTAAGTCAATAGTAACTAACCGCCAATCGTAGTATCGATCCAATATCTCTTGAACAAACATGTATTTAACAATCGGCCTCAAGAAAAACGCGAGGCTTTTTAATAATTGATCCGGATTTATTGCTTCTATTCCATTTTTTCTGTATAGAGGTGTGCTCGTATCTAAGTATTGCAATACACCATCTTCGGGAATTTTCGGATTACTAGGATCGTAACCTCCAAGAGAAAAGTTTGAAATTTGACCATCCAGCCCTAATTTTAAATCCTCGTTCTCTATATTAAATTTCCAAACTTTTTTCAATTCTCTCATTACGAGAATTATTAATTTATTCACATTTTGACTGTTTAAATCGTGAATTATTTTATTTCCAATAGATTCAGGCGGAAGCTTTTTCTGAGCGCAATATAATACGGGTTTTCCTTCAGGATCTTCCACCCACGCTGTTTTATATTCTGGAATGTTTAATCCAACGCGTTCGCTTAGAATTTTGTTATACTTGTCGTAAATTTTTATGTAATAGTTCACTTGTCTCTTGTTTTCAAAAACTGGAAGTCTTTTATAGGCAATACTTGCTGGATCGTTTAATAGCTCAAAAACTAAACTTATCTCTCCATAACCGAGTATTTTAATTGGGACTTGACCTCGCTCTGGATGGTAAGTATCAATTGTTTTTTCTAATTTTTTTAACAAATCTACATTAATCTTCATTTTTTTCCACATAATTTTATTTTTTTTGAAACAAATTAAGAGCATTTTCAAGCCGTTTCATTATTTCTTCGATGTCTTCAGGCTCAATTATTAATGGAGGCATCAATTTATCCACAGCCTTATTATTTCCACAATAATCTCCCCAAATTCCACTTTTTATCATATTTACAGTAAATAATTGTCCATAGACTTCGTCTTTAAATTCTATCCCCCACATTAATCCTCGTCCGCGCACTTCTACTATTAAATTTGAATACTTTTCCTTCAATTCTTCTAAATCATCTCCGAATAGTTTTCCCATATCCTTGACATGACTCAGAAATTCTGGTTTGGATAGGATATCCAACATTTTTCTTGTAACATAGCACCCCAATTCCGAACCCCCTGTAGTACTTATGTGAAGAAAAGGATCCTCCTTAAAAACTTCTTCAATAAACGGTCGATAACTACAAGTCGCCATAGGATAAACCCCAGAGCTCATGCCTTTAGCGAGTACAATAATATCAGGTACAACCTTTTCGTTCTCATACAATCCTCCATAAATTCCCCACATTTCGCCGGTTCGACCAAGACCTGCTTGAACTTCATCAGATATCATTATTACGCCTTTATCGTCGCATAACTCTCTTATTGTGGCGAAGTAACCTTCTGGAGGTATCAAAATACCTCCTGTAGCGGGGATTGTTTCAAATAATACGCACGAAGTATTCTCGTCAATTTGTTTGGATAATGCACCAAGATCTCCAAAAGGTACTTGTGCAAAATCAGAAGGGCCCCATAAAAACATATCTTTAAATCTGGACGCACAGGCTCCTAATGCAAAACCCGTAACACCATGATAAGCTCGATTCGCCGAGAGGATTTTTTTCCTTTGTGTTATACCTCTAGCCAATTTTATTGCAAGATCAATTGCTTCTCCACCTCCAACGCAATATTGAGTTTTTGAGATATCTCCCGGGAGAAGTTCCGCCATTTCTTTTGCGAGTAAGGACCTTTGTTCGCTGAGTAGGTGATGATCTCCAATGTTTAATCCCGCATCAAGCCCATCTTTTAAAGCCTTTACAATCTCTGGATGGTTGTGCCCTAAATTGAAAACGCCTCCAGAAGTATGGCAATCAATTAAATCTAGTGGAGTTTCTCCTTTTCTTCGTCCTTCTAACATTTTAATGTTTAAACGATTTCTCTCTCCTAGGACTACCCCAAAACCAATCATTTTGAAAAAAGAAGCCTTGTATTTATTAACATAGGTAGAATACATTTTTACAATAGATCTTTGGCTCTCTGAACCGATAATATTTTTATTGCGCGACAAGGAAATCACTATTTTTAGGTTGAATTAATTCTAGTTTGTGCTTTTAAGTTTATTAAGCTTTACGCAGTCTCCAAAGGAGTAGAGGTGTCGAATTCTGAAAAGAAGAATTTAATCGCTTTAGGGATAAGATTGGAACATTTTGCCCCAACTAGTTTGCATAAATTTCTTTATTCGACGCTTCCCAGTTGTATTATACCAGAATAAATCGTGGTAAATCTTGGAAGCATTTGATGGTCCTAACATAAATAACTCGCTATGAAATAACGGCGCAAAAAAACTCAGAAATCCCTTTCTAGCCATTTGATCTCCCCAGATCACGAGGCTTCTTTTAACTCTGAACTTCCAATTTAAATTAGAAACATTTTTTCCAACTATCTCGATTTGATCGAAATCACCACACCCTATGCCCTCATCGTGTGCCATACGTATTGCTGGAAGTGAAAGAGGATCAAATCCCATTATACGAGAAACAACGGCGTCAACTGCTACTTGATCGTATCCTGCAAGTAGGTAGTTTTTAATTCTTGGAAACATCGTTCTAGGACCAGCTCCATCGCCGCACACTGTCCCATCAACAACTGCTAAAATCTCGGGATGAATTTGTTGCTGAATAGTAAGTAAATCAACAAGCACTTCAGACATATATTGATGACTAACATGCCT
>SMTZ1_10001240_pt1 | contig 25188 bp, 13 predicted proteins | sample DeeMarSWOR136_30_FD_25667 | JGI IMG/M metagenome (IMG submission 25667) | reverse complement strand
ATTCCATGAATTTATATATTTCTGATTGAATTGGGAAAAAATCTTCCAAACGTCTTGAATTTACAGGTAATATCGTATGAGAAGGATATGTTTTTTTGTAAACTGTTATCAAACTACCGATAAAATCTCTTACAACACCATCCAGATCAATTAATACCCGTGGTTTATCATTCTTAACTGGTTTTATATCAAATTGTGATCTGTTAGTCGCATTCATATTTCATTTAATATAATCTACAACTGATTCTGCATTATCCACACCTATAACATTGCCATTCATCCATTGACAATCTTCCCCTGCAAACGCGGAAATTGCCTTGGCCACATCTTCAGGAGTAGTGAGTCTCCTTCCGGGATTCCGTTCAACTGCAGCATGGACCATCTTTTCATGACCAGGAATTTTCTGGAGAGCAGGTGTATTCGTAACGCCTCCTCTTATAGCATTAGTTGTTACTCCCAATGGAGCTAATTCCATTGCCAATTGACGAATATGTGACTCAAGTGCTGATTTAGCAGCAGAGACTGCTCCATAGTATGGCACTACATGAGTACTGCCATAACTGGTCATCGCAAAAATCCGCGAACCATATCCCAGTAATTTATTCCAATAAAGTTCCTGCACCCAATAAACCAGGCTATGAGCCATCACATCCACGGTCATATCCATATTGCTTTGAGTGATTGCACTATTTTTATCATCTGCAATGAAAGGTTTTAAAGTTCCAAATGCTAAACTGTGGAGAAAAACAGTCAAATATTCATTTTGGGGGATAATTTCCCTAATTTTTTGAACAGTCTCTGTTCTTTTCGCTGCATCAGCTGCATTAATATTAAAAAAAAACGAATCTTTACCAGATTTTTTTATTTCTGAAACGATCTCATTCACTCTATACATGGTTGCTTTTCTATCAAGGTGTACTCCGAATATTTGATATCCATCTTTTGCCAGACGTATACTGGTTGCCCCCCCAAAACCGCTGGAGCACCCAAGAATAAGTGCATATTTTTGTTTATTGTTACTACTCATTTTTTCCTCGATAGTTTGTAAACGTTTACAGTAATTATTTTAAACTTAATTAAAATTGATGCACATATTGAGAAATACCAGCACTACTTTTAGTCAGTATCATGTGAAACTTATGACAATAATTGCTTTAAATATGAAATATTTAGCATCAACTTAATAAACTCACCCCCTAGCCTCCTCTCTTTTAAAGAGAGGGGGAATTAAAGGGGGTGACTTATTTTATATGATTATCACATCCTACTTATGATACTTTTATAATTATTCTGTCAAAAAATTTTTACTGAAACTCTAAAAAGTAGTTTCATTTGATACTATTTTATCATATATATTTTGTAATATAAATATTATGCATTCCCCTTCAGGCGCAAGCTATATATTAAGGAATAGAGGGAAAAAGGGTTAAATAATACTGGCAAATATTTTTTTCTATTATTAAGCAACATAAACTTTAAGAAATGATTTATGTTAAAATCTCGATGTAATTATAAATTATATTAATATTTCATCTGCATGCAAAAGATCGGAGAACTGCTCATTCTTAATTGCTTCCATGTTTGCCCTTGCTTTTCCTATTGCACTCAAGATAAATCGATTTGCAACAAATATTTTTCGGGATTCAATTTCTGCTTCTTCCAGTAATAGATATCCAGTGTAAATATAACTGTAGAGTTCTACTAATTCTTTGGCAGCTACGTCTTGAAATTGTTCATCATTTTTATCGAGAACATACTGAAGACTTTCCAGATATATTTTTCTTATTTCTTTCAGATAACCGGCCAATCGATTCAAATTTCCTTTATATACTTTTTGCTCTTTTTGATTAATATCAACCGCTAATAAATCATTAACAACACCGCCAGTAGCAGCCACAATCTGCATCTGGGAAGTACCTTCATAGATATTGGTAATTCGAGCATCACGAGCCAGTCTTTCGATGGTAAACTCCTTCATATATCCTGCCCCACCGTGGATTTGCAGAGAATCATAAGCAATCTGATTGGCTGATTCTGTAAGCACAAATTTGGTCAAAGGAGTTAACAGGGCCGCAATTTTGGTGGCATTTTTAAATCTTTCGTTTTCTTCCTCAAAAGATTTTCCCTCTTCCTTTAGTTTGTTAATTTTTCTCTCGAGTTTATCCCTTAAATCCACCCATTTTGCAGTTGAATAAAGAAGAGACCTGTTACTTTCTAATGTCACCCGCATATCGATTAACATATTCATAACCACTGGGATATTGTAAATTGATTTACCGAACTGTTCCCTGGCTTTCGCGTAGTTGAGAGCCGCTTCATAAGCAGCCTGGGCAATTCCCAGGGCCTGTGCGGAAACGGCCAGTCGGGCACCATTCATTAAATCCATGACATACTTGATTAAACCGAATTTCCTCTTACCAATAAGTTGTGCCGGGGTATCATTAAATTGTAATTCACAGGTTGGAGAACCGTGAATACCCAGTTTATTTTCAATTCGCCGAACTTTTACTGTTTCATCGCCATAACAAACAAATAGACTAAGACCTCTCCCATCTTTAGTACCCGCCTCAGAGCGGGCAAGAACAAGCAAAACATTTCCATTACCATTAGTTATAAATCTCTTTACTCCTCTAAGAAACCACTGCCCCTCCGCATTTTGATAAGCATGCAGTTTAACTGCCTGCAAATCCGAACCAGCATCCGGCTCTGTCAAAGCCATAGCACCCGTATATTCACCAGAAGCAAATCCAGGCAGAAATTCATCCTTTTGTTCAGGTGAACCAAATTTCGATATGGTCTCTGCAATATCCTGCAAACCAAAGATGTTCATGAGAGAGGCATCAGCTCGGGAAACCATTTCAATTGCCATGGTATATACAGTAGTCGGGAAGTTGAGTCCACCATACTTCCTTGGAATTGTCATTCCCATTAATTCTGCTTGCGAAAGTTTTTCTAATGCTTCTTGGGTACCTTTAGCATACAAAACAGTACCATCCTGGAGTGTACTTCCAGCGTCGTCAACTTCTCCAGCTCTGGGAACAATATAATTGGCGGTGATTTCACCGATAATTTCTAAAATCTGGCGGTAATTATCTATTGCGTCGTTATAGTCCCGCGGTGCATAATTGTATTTTTTTTGTTCTTGATATCCATCTTCAAGAATTTCGGTAATTTCCTGAATATTTAAATTCTCGAACTGAAATATAAGATCGGCATTATCAGTAAAAAAATTTGGCATGCTTAGGCTACCTTAATTTATGTTTAAATGAATCTATGAAAATGGGGATTACCTGCATAACATCCCCCACAATACCATAATGACAGACATCGAAAATAGGGGCATCCGGATCATCATTAATGGCAATAATCTTTTGAGAATCCTGCATTCCCGCCCGGTGTTGAATGGCACCGGAAATACCACAGGCTATATATAATTTGGGTCTGACTGTAACACCAGTCTGCCCAATTTGCCTCTCGGGAGAAATAAATCCGGCGTCAACTGCTGCTCTGGATCCAGCAACCTCGGCACCAATGGCATGCGCCAAACTATAAAGAATTTGAAAATTTTCCTTCGATCCCATACCATAACCACCAGCAACAATAATCGGAGCAGCTTTTAAATTGACCTTTTTCTCCTCCTGATGTCTTTCAATAATTTTAATAAGCTGATCCATCGGATCAGGTTTGTAAGGAATTTCAGTAATCTTTCCGACCGTGAATTTTTCCAGCGGACTTAATTCCATCACCCCTTCCCTTACGGTGGCCATTTGAGTCGGAGAATCCGGAGAAATAATAGTTGCGATGATATTACCACCAAATGCAGGCCGAATTTGCAATAACAGCTGTTGATAATCCTGTCTCAGATATTGAACATCTGCAATCTGCAGATCGGTGCAATCCGCCGTCAAACCACTGCGAGTGTGAGATGCAACTCGGGGAGCTAAATCTCTTCCCTGGAAAGTGGCACCAAAAAGGACAATTCTTGGTCGATATTTTTCTACTAATTCGTATAAAATCCGACTGTAAGACATTGTATGATAATTTCGTAGATCCGGATGATCTACCAAAATGGCCTCTTCTGTACCATAACGAAAGGTCTCTTTAGCTAAATCCTCCACCTGGTATCCAATAACCACGGACTTTAAAACGCCTGACAAATTATCAGTGAGTTTTTTACCCTTGGAAAGTAATTCAAAACTAACATCAGCAGGCATTCCCTCTTTTTGCTCAACAAATACCCACACTTCTTGGGGCGTATTATCCATGATTCTCCTCTATCCAAAAATCCTATTTTCCATTAACTGTTCAATCAAATTACCTATCCCATCCTTATTAGGTTCAATTTTGATATGTTCTCCAACCCCAAGCACAACCGAATCAATTTTATAGACTTTGGTTGGTGAGCCACTTTGCCCGATTCTGCTAATATCGAGTTCAAAATCATCAAGCGTTAATGTGGGTATAAATAAATTCCTGGATATAAATTCCTCTTTTAAATCATCTATATAAAGTAATGAATTCGCATTGGTCATTTCTTCTAATTCAACGAGTGATTTGGCATTTTTATAGGCCATGACGCGGGTTGCTTTGAAAGGCCTGGGTTCTGCAGCTTCTTTAATGACTGTAATGAGTACTGGCATCTTACTTTCAATAATTTCATACCCCCCGTCAATTCGTCTTCTCACAGTTACTCTGGGCTTTTTAACATTAATGATCTCTTCAGCATAAGTAATTTGTGGCAATCCAAGTTTTTCTGCAGTTTGGGGACCAACCTGAGCGGTATCACCGTCAATCGCCTGTCGACCAGCAAAAATCAAATCATACTCCCCAATTTTCTTTATAGCTTCACTGAGGACATAAGAAGTAGCAAGAGTATCGGCACCTGCAAATTTACGGTCACTGATCAAGTAAACCGCATCTGCTCCCATGTATAAGCATTCTCTCAAGACCTCTGAGGCTTTCGGTGGTCCCATGGTAATGGCGCTGACCTTACCACCATGTCGATCCTTAATCTGTAAGGCTAATTCTAAAGCAACCTTATCTTCAGGATTAAAGATTGCCGGTAATTTTGCCCGGTTTACTGTCCCATCAGGTCTCATAACCTGACCAGAAATATTTGCAGTGTCAGGAACTTGTTTTACCATAACTATTGATTGAAAAGCCATGATTTTCCTCATTTATAACGACAAATTTAATAATATAAATAAAAAAAAAGAAAAAATGAATAGGAAATATCTAAATGAGGTTAATGTTTTTAAAATGCGAAGGCAATACTAATATGAAATTGACCATTCGATTCATATTGGACCGGGCTATGTTTGATTCCATAATCAAATCGAATGGGTCCAAAGGGAGTAAGTAATGCAAAACCTAAACCCATGGTTGTTTTAATCTCTTTAAAACTGAAATTATTAGTTTCAAGCCAGACATTACCTGCATCTAAAAAGACCTCTCCCCAAATAATCCAAAAAATAGGAATTCGCAATTCAATATTTGCAAGTACCATTAGCTTACCACCTATTGCCTTAGGATTTTCACCATTTTCATCATAAAAGACGGGTCCTAAAAGTTGTTCTCTATATCCTCTCACTGTGGAAGCCCCACCAAGGAAAAAGCGTTCAGATATAGGAACAGGTAAGTTATTCCCCAGATCAAAAATATTCCCTATTTTTATCCGAGTAGCCATAACCCACTTTCTATAGACTGGATATGCCTGGTACCTGTTCCATTCAAAGACAGAACGTATAAACCGATGATTTACAGTTTCACCGGTTTCATTATCGCGGCTCTTTGAATAAGCTAACCTGAGACCGATATCAGTGAGTGACCCTCTTTGTGGATTTAGATAGTTATTCCGCTTATCACGTGTTAATTGTCCGCTCACCGAATAAATATAATCTTGTCCTCTGGTCAGGGCATAGAAATCCTTATCTAATGTGTCCTGCTGAGCAAATTTAACCTGGTTATATGCTAAAGTGCTCGAGATTTTCCAAAAATTTTCAAATTCATGCTGTATCAGAAAAGAAGTGGTTAAATAATCATAATCTGTGGAATAAAGAGGTCTTACCTGTATAAATGATATCCGGAATATACCAGGTGTTCTGGTATAACCAATCCAGGGTTCTATATAGGTCAAGCTATATTGATTCTTTGGATTATGAAATTTTCCTCCCCCAAAATCATAAGAAAAGGAAGGAGTAACAGAAAGAAATAGAGATCTTGCTGTACCAAATAGATTCCTGTGCCCGAATTCTAGTGTAATATCAAATGTTCCACCATAAACAATATCTTGCTCATAACCAATCCCAAATCTCGTTCCGATCCAGCGAATTTCTTTTTCAACTAACTTTACCATGAGAAGCGCTTTACTCCGGGTAGTATCCAGGTTTTTCAATTCCATACCCACAAAATCAAATAGACCAGTACTATAAATATTTCGCTGTGATTTTTCAATTTTATGCCGAGAATAGATTTCATTTTTAGATATTTCCAGTTCCCGGCCCACTACAAATCGCTTGACCTTCTGTAAACCAATATAGTCGATATCATGAACATAAACCGTTTCATTTTCTTTAATATTAACTTTAATAAATATGAACGAACCCTCCTTTCTTTGATCTATAGTGAGTTCTATATATGGTTTACCGTTATTGTAGTAATACTCTTCAATTTTATTCAAACCTTCATCAATTTTTTTAAGCTGAAAAAAGCTGGTGTCTTTAATTTCAAAAAAACTACGCAGTCTTTCCGGAGAGATAAGGGTGGCTCCGGTGAATTCGATCGTACCAAGAAGATATCTGGTACCCTCAGCTATTTGAAATTCAATACTTATCTTCTCCCCTCTCCTGTTCAGATTTATCTCTATCCAGATATCTAGAAAACCATTACTTAAATAAAAATTATTCAAGATGGTTTTATCTATCCGGAGAATCTTAGAATCAAATTCTTTTTTTTCTTGAGTTTTCAGGATTTTTTTTAGTTCAGACGCGGAAAAACTTTTATTTCCTTCAAAAAATACCTTTTCAACTTTCAAGCCAAAGCCGAGAGAGGGAAAAATAAAAATAAGAAGTATAAACCCCAGTATAGATTTTTTAAAAGTTGAGTCGCCAGCTGACATCGATTTTAAACTTGTTTGATAATTGCTTCGCATATAAGGAAGAAATAGACCAATTACGATTTATTCTGTATTCTAAATAAATAATATTCCCCGCCTCCCAACCTAGTTGTGGGGTTTTACCATCCCCAAGTGGTGAAGATCCGGATGAACCCAATTGGGTTTTATATTCTAAGTAAAGATTCGGCATAATATATTTTCCCAGGGAGAGCATACTACTTTGAGAATGTTGATTTAATCTTAAATCTGAAAAATTTATGAAACTCTCATTACTTTCAACCCGAATCTCATCAAGTCCGATAAATCTTCGAGCTTCTCTCTCAATAATAGAGATGAGAGCTTGATTAATAACCTCCCCTCCTTTTTCCAAAGCCACAGATCCAGCGCTGCTCCCGATTTCATCAAAAGTAATTCCAAACAAGAGAAGAGCAATTTGATCTTTCGTTTCCGGATATAAATGAGTCACATCTTCTCCAGAAGCTAAATCATATATCCTGATCTCTTTAATAGGATTATTTAAATTCCCTTCGACATTCAATCTGAAAAGATACCCATATTTTTTCTTCTCTGCGGCAAGACTCAGATCAGGCAGTTCTTTCGGGTTTATGAATTCAATGCGACCATCACGTATATTGAATTCTTCAAATTGAAAATATTTTCCTTTAGGAATATTAAGAGTCCCATTCATTTCTAGTAGACCTTTGGGCTCTTGAATAATCCTCAGATCCCCACTCAACATCATATCGAAGGAGTTGAAAGTCGCACCACTCCTTATGTAAAAGTTTCCAGGTATTTCTACTCCCAGTAAATATTCAAGATACGGTGGGGTGGCTCGAACAGAACTTGATATTAATAAATTTTTCTCCGACTCTTTTAAATTCAAATCTACTTCACCTTTATGGATTCGAATATCACCCTGAACAAAAAGAGTATCCCTACCGGATATTTCCAAATTATTGGTTGAGAATACTAATTTTGCGTTTTCCAGAAAATAATTTACGTATGCTTGGCTTGCCTTCATTTTTAGATTATATCTAGGATGGGTAAATTGTGAAAGGTTAATATCACCCGAAATGTTAAGTTCTCCTGCATCTCTACTAGGATATAATAACTTTCTAATTGGTGTTAATAAAGTTCCGGTAATTGATTTAAAGAGATTTTTATCTTCAACTTCTCCAATCATTTTTGCTCTGCATTTTCTAATAATAATTCGGTTATCTTTTATATCTGCCGATACATTCAGATCGGTGATAGGATTTTCTATCTTTGACAGAAATAAAGTTCCGTCAGAAATTTGAACGATTCCATCTCCTAATTGAGGATTATTTACGGTACCACCTAGATTGAATAAAATATCTATATCACCATATAAAACATCAACATCAGGAATAAGTACATTTAAAAAATTTAGGGTGTCTTCTTTCAACGAGAGAGATAGAGAGAATTGTTTATCAGAAAAGATGTTTTCTATTTCCAACAAATTCCAGTTTATGGCCTTTTCTCCCCAGGCTTTTATTTGGGTTTGCATGAAATTAATATCTGCTTCTTTCAAGCGAATGAATTGTGGTGTGATATCACCAGTCAATTGAATAAAAGGAAATTGATACTCACGATATTGAATATCTCTGAAAGTTAATTGATAGTTGCCAGAGAGTAATGATTTTGACCCGGTTAATTCGATTTTTCCACTACAATTTCCCGCTATCGGAAAATTAAATTCACTAAAAAATGGGTAGTCAGATAATTCTAAATTAGCAAATTCCGTGGTAAAATTAAATTGCTCACCCTTTCCAAATGATGTTTTACTTGTATCTGATAAATTTTCAGGAATCAGTAGATTACCGTACAAGGAGAAGAAAGATGAGGAGTCATGTCTGAAATAGAAATTCTCTATTTCAAATCTTCCATTTTCGTAGGCAAAATTCGCATTGAGATTACCGATTAGATATTCGGCCATGGTAAAATCTTGAATATCAAGGGAGGTCTTGACGTTCAGACTATCCATATATCCAGTTAATTGAACGGCAATTTCTGAAAGTCCAGCAAGCGGATATTTATATTGAATGAATTGATTAAACGGAAAGAGTTGAATATCTCTAAAATAGATTGCTAAACCACTTTCTGCAGAAAAATGTAGCATACCACGTATTTCGATCTCGCCATCCCCTGTTGCATGCAGTACAAAATCCTCTACAAAAAGAGAGTCTTTTAAGACGAATACTTTAAGTGTATCTTCCGCATAAATTCGATAATCCTGATATTTAAAGGCAAATTCATACAGTTGAATATCCAATAATTCTGTCTCACGGTCAACTTTTCCCCGCAAGCTAATATAATTATCTTCATTATAAAAACTTGTAGAGTCGATGTGAACAGTATTATGTTCAATCTTCAAATTGACCACACCATCGGTAATCATTACTCCCACTACAATCCCCGATGACATTTCTAAATCCAGGAATCCTATACGCTCACCCAGTATCCCTGCCAGTTCGAAATCCCCCTCAATACCATAGGTCATGACGTCTTCGTATATTAATGAATCTAGCAACACATTGCCGGAAATATTGGGATTATTGAGTGGCCCATATATTTTCACATTCATACTTCCCAACCCCCCGAACAGATTCAATCCCAGTCTGGAATTAAGTGTATCCAGATTATTATTGTCAGTATAAAAATTGCAGTCGAGTATACGATCCCGACTCATTTTGCCCTGTACAAAAAATTGAGACGCTTGCTCTACTACTAAACGTGAACCATACTTCAGGTCCCAGTATCCGTTCTTTGCCTCTAAAATGAGTAACAATGAGTCTAATAAACTTTTACCAAGCTCAAAATTCCATAGAGATGCAAATCCTGCGCCAGAGATTTGAGATAAATTCCAGCTATTAAATTTCAAATCAAGTTTGCCATTAACATTGGTATAAACATTTAATAATGTTGATCTCATTAAATTTATATTCTCGAAATATAGATCTACACTATTTTTTCCCAGGGGTGCAGCCAAAACCTCACCAGATATATTACCAAAGTTTGTATATGCTTTAAAATCTGTTAATTTGAATGCACCATGATGATAATCAAATTTGCTGGATACCGTACGAAATTCCAGGCTATCTAATTCTGATTCGATAAATATTTGTCCGGTAAAATCTTGAGGAACGCCAATATAGTCCAGATAAAACCGCATATAGCCAGATTGAAATGGTAAATCTGGAAAAAGTTTTTTGATGAGGGGTATTTGAACAGTACTAGTATCGGCAAAAATAAGGAATCTTAACTCAGGTAATAATTCTACTTCACCGTGGGCGAATATTTCATTTTCATCAATTGATATGTATAATTGATTGAGGGTAAGCCGCTTTTTGTTGCCTGTTAAACGAAAAGAGAGTTGATCAAGGTTTATATCCTTTTCTATCCAATGTCCTTTAATATATTTAATTACAAATTCCACTTTATCTGCAACAACTTCTATGCTGGATTCGAGCTGTATTTTTTCAACTTGATTTTGAATCTCACCCATATTTTTGAAAAAAAACTTACCATTGCGGATAATCAGCTCATCTATAATAAGATGAGGAAATCCGGAGAGATCGATGGCCTTCGATACCATTTCTGGACTAACTGGTTCTTTCTCTGTGGTTCCATTTTTTGATGTACTTTTCATGACTATTTCCGGGGAATCCAGAACCAGGGTCTCAATAATTATTTTACCATCAAGAAGATCAGTTGATGAATAACTGAATTGTATTGTTTTTACATTTATAACAATATCGTGAAAAGTGATTTTTGCATCTATTAACCGGATTGAGCCAAGCAGGTTTCCCTCAAGACGACTATATTTGATGTCAATTCCTTCTTGCAAAGCCATATTTAATAATCTGAGAATCACAACATCCACTACAGAAGTATAGGAATAGAGTATTATAAAAATTGCTATAATGCAGCATAAACTAAAAAAGATCCAACTAAGTATTTTATATCTCTTCTTCACCATCATCTAAAATTTAGGTAGAAAATAATATTAAACAAATATCATTTTTGATACAACTCCAAAAGAGAAGACCGGATTTCAAGCTAGAAATCCGGTCTTCTCTTCTCTTGTATGTGGAGAATAACTTTTATGCTTTATATATCTTTTCTTTCCCGCTGATCACCTGTTTACATGCATTTCGGGTATCAACAACCAACTGTGAATTTTCTACGATAAAATTCATATCAAATATTGAATGATTTGTGGAGATAAGTACCACATCATAAGCTTTGAGGTTTTTTGGCTTCAATTCAATGCTTTTTCTATCAAAGTTATAATGTCGAGTGGGTCTTAAATGAGGAATGTATGGATCATGATAGTCCACCAGTGCTCCTTTATCTGACAAAATTTCAATTAATTTCAAAGAAGGAGATTCTCTTAAGTCATCAATATCCTTTTTATAGGCCAAGCCTAATATAAGTATCTTCGCACTATTAATACTTTTTTTGTGCTCATTCAGGGCGTCCACAACTTTATTTACCACGTAATAAGGCATGAAGGTATTTACTTCGCCTGCTAATTCTATAAATCGAGTACTGAGTTCATATTCTCTCGCTTTCCAGGTTAAATAAAAGGGATCAATCGGTATACAATGTCCTCCTAATCCTGGTCCGGGATAGAATGGCATAAAACCAAATGGCTTAGTTGAAGCCGCCTCAATAACTTCCCATACATCAATTTCCATTCTGTCCAATATCATTTTCATTTCATTTACCAATGCAATATTGACACTGCGAAAAATATTTTCAAGTAATTTGGTTGCTTCGGCAGCTTCACTGGAAGAAACTGGAACTGTCTGCAAGATTATTTGGTCATAAAGTGTTTTAGTTAACTCCAAGGAATACGGATGATTGGCACCAACGACTTTCGGAATAGTTCGGGTAGTAAAATCAGGATTATTGGGATCTTCCCTCTCTGGGGAAAATGACAGAAAAAAATCCTTATGAGCACTCAACCCTCCTTTTTCCAAAATTGGTCTCATGACACCTTCAGTTGTACCAGGAAAAGTGGAGCTTTCCAATACGATCAGGTGCCCCTTTCGTAAAAATTGTACTATTGTTTCAGAAGTGCTGGTGATATAGGATACATCGGGTTCTCGATGTTTACCAAGAGGAGTTGGCACACACACTAATATACAATCTACCTCTTTTAATGAACTAAAATCCGCCGTTGCTTTAAACTTACCCTTATCCACCGCCTCTTTTATTTTTATAGAAGGGATGTGTTTAATATAAGATTTCCCAGCATTCAACTCCTTCACCTTTGTCGGATCAATATCAAAACCAATGGTTGGAAAATTTTCTTTGACAAACTCCAGCAGAAGTGGTAAACCCACATAACCCATTCCAATAACCCCTATTTTTGCCTCATGTCGTTTAATTTTAGTTAACAAATCCATTTCATCTCCCATTATTTTAAACAAGTATATTGAAACTTCTGAAAATTGTAGTTTTATGTCATAATTTCATTCTGAAATTTTCTCAGAATCTGACAATATAGCCCCTGTGCTATGAGGTATTCATCTCAGATACTATACTAAGGCTGACAATTTATCAGATCATTTTGAGAATTATCGGAAGTTTCTAAGCTTTTATTGATCATCAATTAATAATTTTTCCCCCTCGTTATGGTCTTCCTATCCCATAATAAGTAAATCCCATAGATCTGATTTTTTCGGGTTTGTAAATATTTCTACCATCAAAGATAACCGGTTCTTTTAATAACGATTTCATTTTTTGAAAATCAGGTTCCCTATATTCCAGCCATTCGGTAATCAGGATTAATCCATCAGCTTTATCCAGAGCTTTGTAATTATCCTCAAAGAACTTGACATGTTTATCCAACCCAAGTCTTTGTGCTTCCTCAATTGCAACTGGATCATGTGCTCTTAATTTAGCCCCATGCTCTATTAATTCTTGAATGATAACCCTAGAAGGAGCCTCTCTCATGTCATCTGTCTTCGGTTTAAAACTAAGTCCCCACAGTGTAAAGGTTTTATTTCTAATATTATTACGGAAATGCTTTAGAATTTTGGGGATTAAATATCCTTTTTGTGCTTCATTTACTGCTTCAACCGCCTTTAATATTTTCAATTCATAATCATGGGCTTTTGCTGTACTTATCAAAGCTTTCACATCTTTTGGAAAACAGGATCCACCATAACCTACACCTGCAAAAATGAAGGAGTGGCCTATCCGTTTATCTGCACCAATACCTTTACGTATCTTCTCAATATCGGCACCTACGATATCACAAAAATTCGCCAGATCATTCATGAATGATATTTTAGTCGCTAACATTGCATTTGCCGCATATTTTGTTACTTCTGCACTCAGCTCATCCATAATCATAACAGGATTTCCAGTACGGACAAAGGGAGAATAAAGCTCCTGCATAATCTCACTTGCCTTACCACTACTGGTACCGATTACCACTCGATCCGGGTACATAAAATCTTCAATTGCTGCACCTTCTTTCAAGAATTCTGGATTTGATATAACTTCCGCTTCATGAGTAGTATGCTGTTGAATAATATTTTTGACTTTCTGAGTTGTGCCGACTGGAACAGTACTCTTATTCACTATTATTTTATCACCATTCATGTACATACCAATAGATTTTGCCACAGCCAACACATGAGAAAGATCTGCCGAACCATCTTCATCAGGAGGTGTTCCTACTGCAATAAAGATAATATCAGAGTTCTCAACAGTTTCTTTCATATTGGTGGTAAAACGTAGCCGTCCCTGCTCAACATTATGCAATACCAACTGATCAAGCCTAGGCTCGAAAATAGGTATAATCCCCTTTTCTAAATTCTCGATTTTTTTCTGATCCTTATCCATGCAAATAACCTGATTTCCTGTTTCAGCAAAACAGGCACCAGCCACTAACCCAACGTATCCCGATCCAATAACAGCAATTTTCATTTATACCTCCATTACTTGAAAGTCATTAAGAATTCATAATAGATATTTTCAGGGCATAAATATAAATTTATTCTACAAGGAATAAAGTGAGGTATGGCATGTATTTTATGAAAAGAAAATTTAGGATGCTCAGGCTTTACTCTTTTTCCGCCGTCTCTTTAAATCGTGTCCATAATATTGATAATAGTGATAGTAATAATAGTAATAGTTAGTACCATAGGTTCTTTTAATATTCACTCCGTTCAGAAGACAACCAAAAATGTTAGCTTCGGCATTATCCAGCAGATTTTTTGCTCTTTTTATTGCTTCTCTATGGGTCTGGTGGGCTTTTATAACTAGTAAAATACCATCGACCATAGTACTTAATATAGCTGCATCAGTTACTGCAATTACTGGTGGACTGTCAAACAAAACTACGTCAAATTGACTACGCAGATTGCTAATAAGTTTCTTCATCTCCTCCGAACCAAGTAATTCTGAAGGATTAGGAGGAAGAGGGCCGGAAGGGATTATATGAAGATTATCAACAAAGGTTGGTTTAATAATATCCTTTAATTCTCCATGTCCGATCAAATAACTAGATATACCATTATCTTTTTTCATATCAAATATAGAATGAATAACCGGGCGTCTTAGGTCGGTATCAATCAATACCGTCTTACTGCCCAATTGTGCCATGGTGATTGCCAAATTAGCAACTGTAGTCGATTTACCTTCCTTCGGTGCGGAACTGGTAATCAAGACAATTAACTTACTATTTTTTTTGTTCTTAAATTGAATATTTGTCCGGAGGGTTCGGTAGGCTTCTGAAATAGGTGATTTTGGATCAAAATGGGTTACAAGACGCGATTCGATTTGTTTAGCTTGAAAGATTTCTTCAGAATCAATGCTTTTTAATTGAACTTTCTTTATTACCTCACCCGTATCAATTTCTGGTATAGTGGCCAGAATTGGAAATCCTATACGCTCCAATTCCTCTGGATTTTTGATGGAATCATCAAAATACTCAATAAGAAAAGTTAAACCGATTCCCAGACCAAAACCTATTAAGGCACCTAACATAAGATTTAATTTCTTTTTTGGTTTAACTGGGATTTCAGGTTTAATAGCATAATCCAAAATTTTAACATTTTCTTGCTGGCCTGCCTCTGAAATCCGAGTCTCCTCCAGTTTGGTAGTCATAAGGATATAGGTTTCTTTATCTACTTCCATTTGTCGAGTAAGTCTCGCCAATTCGAGACTCTGAGATGGAAGTCGGGTCAGTTCTTGTTCATAATCATCCACTACCTTTTGTAATGAACTTATTTTTGCTCTTAATCCTTTGATCTGGGTTTCGATATCTAAAATCTTAATGGTCAGATCTTGAGCAATAAGAAGAGGATCCTGAACCATACTGGTTGCTGCAATTTTTTGAGCTTCTTCCTCTAAGCGTTTTCTCTGTGCATTGATGCGATTATCAATGCTCTTTAACTGTACCTGATATTCTGCTGGATCTACCCTATCCTGGGCGATTAAAGTCTCATAAGTTACTTTTTCAGAAACCAGTTTTGCATATTCATTTTGTAATTCTCGCAACAAAGGAGAAGTAACAACTGTAAGGTCAGCTGATAAACTCTTCTTTCTGTCTTCCAATTGATTTTCCAGGGATCTTTTCTGCTCAAGATAGGCATCTAACTCCACTAACGCTCCCTCCAGTTGAGCTTGTGATTCCGCCAGACGATGAATTGCTTCGGTTGTTTCTTCATCAAGGGCCACTAATTTTTCTTTCTCCCGGTACTCTTTCAAAGCATCTTCCGATTTTCGTAGCTCCTCGCCTTTCTCATTAAGCTGTTCTTCCAGAAAACGTCTCAATTCCACAAATTCTGTCCGATTAAATTCCTTATTCAAATCTTTATAGTTATCCATAATGTTATTGGTGATCTCCATCGCTTCAAAGGGTGTTCCTGCGCTGAATTTAATTTCAATCACATCAGTATCTTTTCTAGGATTAACTTCCAAATGCTCCATAATCCAGTTCACTTGCGCCCGAAAATTCATGTAACTTCCATCTTCACCAGGTTGAAAGATTTGTAATGAGTCACGGGCATAATATTCTTCTAGAAATCTAACAACCTTCTCTGCCAGAGTACGACTTTTTAGTATTTCCACCTGATTAGTAATTAAGGTTGATTGATTTCCCATATAATTCAAGTCAAAGAGGGTTCTTTCCATTGAACCTTGACTTTCCACAATAATTGATCCAGCTGCTTCATATACTTTAGGACTGGTAAAAGTGAAATAAAAAGTGGCAACTATTACCACCAGAAATGAGATGGCAATTATCCATCTTCCTCTGATAAGTATCCTTAAGTAATCCTGAAGACTTACTTGTTCTTCTTCGGTTTGCTGAAATTCTTCAAATTCATTCACAGTCTATCCTCTTAATATAGCAGAGCTGAAACTGTTCAAATTTACATACAGAAAATTATTTGGGATAATTAAAATTTTATCGGTTTACATTTAATAATCTTTAATTAAATTAAAAACGTAGATCAACCACCTCGATCCCTTCCGGTATTTTGAAATGAAATATATCTGCAGATACTTGAGGATTAATTTCTATCTTTCCGATTAAATATTCGACTTCATTTTCGTTTACATCAACATAAACAACTCTTTTTAAATCCCAGTTTTTATCTGTTAACCAGACTTTAATATGATTAAAAAAACTATCGTCCGGATTTTTCGGGGTAAGTTTTATTTCATAAATATTAATTTTATCAGGTTTAGTCTTCGAAACAATCTGGGTGTAATAAAAATCCGATATTTTAAATAAAAAATTATTCAGAAAAACATCCTGTTGCGATTTCTTCGCATAATCAATTAATACTTGATTTTCTAGCTTGTTATACCGCCAGAAGCTTTCTCCGTCACTCACCATAACTTGATCTTCTGTTTCCAAACGAAAATTATCATTCTGCGTTACCCAGAGTGTACCATATATCTCATTCTCCAGCCCTGTTAATTTAAAGCGATTAATTTGTTTAAAGTCCACGTGCATTAATTCTACTTTTTTATATTTATTTTGAATATCCTTAATAATTTGATCAACATCTTCCTTCGCATCCAACTGATATAACGAAAGTAATATGATGAGACCGATAAAATATAACTTCTTCATAAATTTTGCTCCTGTTTTAATTGATATCGGGCGAAAAACCTGAGACAAGTACATCTCGCGCTTTTCCTTCCTGATTAGGTGGCCCAACAATTCCAGCTTCTTCTAATTCATCTATAATTCTGGCTGCCCGTGCATAACCAATTTTCAATTTTCTCTGTAGCAAGGATACAGAGCCTTGTTGATATCTGATTACCATATCTTTTGCTTTTTCAAATAATTCGTCGCGTTCAAACATATCAGCAGTAGCGGGACCCTTTTCACGTTTATGGATCAATTTAAGTTCATAAGTCGGAAATTTTGGTTCTTTCCGAATATGTCTGATAATTCGTTCAACTTCTTCCGTAGTTATCAGAGGATTCTGCAGGCGGATGGGTTTTACTTTTCCGGGAGGTAAAAATAACATATCACCATTTCCAATCAATTTTTCAGCACCATACATATCCAAAATTACCTTAGAATCAGGGCGAGTCGCAACCTGATAAGCAATCCGCGCTGGAAAATTTGCTTTAATTAAACCAGTGATAATGTCCACTGATGGACGCTGGGTGGCTAAAATTAAATGAATACCCACCGCTCTTGCCATCTGTGCAAGCCTGGTAATTGGTTCCTCAACATCTCTGGCACCTGTCAATATTAAATCAGCTAATTCATCTATAACGAGTACAATGTACGGTAACTTTCGAAAATCCTCAGAAGTTTCACCATTTAAACGGTATTCTTCAATCCGCTGATTATAATGAGATATTTCCCTTACCCCCATTGCCGCAAGTTTATCGTAACGATTCTCCATCTCATTCACCACACTCCTTAAGATCATGATGGCATTTTGAGGATGAGTAATGACAATTTCATCAATTTCCGGACACACCGCTAAATAATGATCCTTTAATTTCGCATAAATAGAAAGTTCTAACTTCTTTGGATCTATCATAACAAATTTTAAATCACTCGGTGGAACTCGGTAAAGCAGACTTGCCACCATAGTATTGATACCCACACTTTTACCCGATCCGGTTGCACCTGCCATCAGTAGATGCGGCATTTTCGTTAAATCTGCACAATAGACTTCCCCAGATATGGTTTTTCCCACACCTAAAGGAAGTTTTGCCCCAAAATTTATGAATGTTTCAGATCGAACCAATGATCTAAAATAGACGATGGAGGGTTCCTGATTAGGTATTTCAATGCCAATGGCCGCTTTGCCTGGAATTGGGGCAATCATCCGGATTCCCTTCGCGCGCATGGCCAATGCCAAATCATCTGCTAAACTCACAATTCTGTTGATCTTAACGCCCTGGGCAGGTTTGACTTCGTAAAGAGTAATGACAGGTCCTTCAACAACGCGATTCACTGACGCCATTACACCGAACTGGGCTAAGGTATCCTCCAGAAGCCCGGCATATTTTTTCAGTTCATCTTCACTTAGATGATAATCTTTTAAATCCTGCTCAATAAGTAATTCAGTAGAAGGAAACTGGTATTTCGCTAAAGAATCCCTGATTATAGCATCATAATCCACTTCCTTTTCCTGATGGGCTTCCTGTACCTCAAAACCTAAATTAGAATCGATTTTTTTCCAATCAGATGTTTCAATATCCTTACTTAAGGAATCAATTTCCTCCTCTACTATTTCAGATGGTTTTAATTCTATTGTTTTTCCATTCTGTTTTTGTGAGACAATTTCTATTTCAGAAGAAGATCCAGGTATAATAATTTCTTTCTCTGAAGGCAAAGAAGGTTGGTACCGGGGATCTTTTTTAATCTCTTTTTGCAGGAATTTTGCTCGTTTTTTCTCTTCTCTCAATCTGGTTCTGTTGGTTCTTTTTATTTTAAATAAATATATCATTCGCATAATTTTTTTGTTAAGAACATCCAAGAATGCCCGCAGGGAACGATGGACTACTATCGATAGAGTAAAAAGATTTAAGCGAAAGGTCAGATTAAGCATTAAAATAAAAATAATAAAGAGGATAACAACTGCACCAAATTTACTAAATATCTTAACCGTATAAGCAGCCAATACTGCTCCTAGAAAACCGCTTGGATAAAAATTGTGGAAATTACCAAAGGTTTTTAATGCTTCGGGGAAAGCGAGAACGATGGAAAGAAATAAACTCCAGGTGATAATGATAATTGAAAATCTGGAAACACTTCTTAGAGATTTTCTCATAAGGAGAACATATCCCAGGGCTATGATCAGAACCGGTAAGACAACTATGGGATACCCGAGTGTCCATTGAAAAAGCGGAGCGGAGATTGTTGCACCAAATTGACCGAGGAGATTTTGCACAGCATACTGGTTTTCACCTTTGAGAATACCAACAGGATCGCCTTGATCATAGGAAATAATGGCTATGGCAAGTATGATTCCAAAGGCTATAAGTAATAAACCAATCAGATCGCGTTTCAATCCCCCTGCGGGAGATTTGGGTGTTTTCCTGTTTTGAAAAATGGATTTGAACCGATTATTCTTCGCAAAATTTTTTTTCATATTGTTATTCTACATCGCCGGTTAAATATAAAAAATACCATATGTAAATACAATGAACATATTGAAATTTGTTAATTTAAAGCATTTTTCAAAATAAAAAAAGCCTTCTCTAAAAGAAAAGGCTTATAGATAATATTTTATGATGTCTCTCTATAGAAAAGGAGTCTGAACAATTTCTGCTGGAACAAAACGTCCGCGGGCATTTAACGAAATTCTCTGACCAATTTTAGCATAATCTTTATGGATATACCCTAATCCAATATTATTAGCTAATATGGGTGAATAACAACCACTGGTGACTTTACCAATTTCTGACTCACTAATTTCTATTGGATAACCACGGCGGGGTATCATTTTACCTTTACAAATAAATCCCATTAATTTTCGGGTAACCCCCATTTCTTTCTGTTTCAACAGAGAATTCCGACCAATGAAATTACCTTTGTCCAATTTGGTTATCCAACTCAAACCGGCTTCTAAAGGAGTAGTCGTTTTATCAATGTCATTTCCATATAAGCAATATTTTTTTTCCAAGCGTAAAGTATCTCTGGCTCCTAAACCAATTGGCAAAATTTCATAAGTTTTTCCAATTTGCATGATTTTTGTCCATACTTCTTCCGAATATTGTCTATCAAAATAAAGTTCAAATCCCGGCTCACCGGTATAACCTGTCCGGGAAATAATCATACTAACACCAGCCAGTTTCCCCTCTATAAACCAATAATATTTAATATCAGACAGCATGATATCGGTTAGTTCCCGCAAAATAAGTTCTGCATCTTTACCTTGAACAGCCAATTGAGTAATTTCATCGCTTCTATTCTTTATTTCGACTCCATCTATTTTATTTTTTATAATCCAATTGTAATCCTTCTCGGTGTTCGAAGCATTGACAACCAGTAAATAACTGTTATTTCTGCGATAACAGAGTAAATCATCAACGATGCCTCCGTTAGGATAACACATGGCGGTGTACTGAGCCTGATTCACCGCTAAGGCTGAAACATCATTGATAGTAAGATAATTGACAAAATCCAATGCTTTAGCGCCGCTAATCTCAATTTCTCCCATATGGGAAACATCAAAAATACCAACTTTTTCTCTTACTCTTTTATGTTCTTCAATAATACTTGTAAACTGAATTGGCATAAGGAATCCGGCAAATTCCACCATTTTAGCACCTAAGGCAATATGAATGTCATAAAGGCCCGTTTTTTTTATCTTCACACCAGCCTCCTTTTTTATAACAACCTACATGATATCAATATTATATAATTGATAAATATTACCCATCCAATAAAATGCGCCTTCTCGAATGATGAGTTTTTTCAGTAGATCTGGTCATGAACATTTGACGATGAAATTCTTCAAACCATTTTTCTAAATAATTTCCGCCATAGGCAAACTTCATAATTTCAACTGAGGTTATTTCATCATAACCGGGAAGGAATTCATTTTTAAAATAAACTAATTTTTTTTGATAACCAGGAATGATCCTGGTAATTTCTTGGAAAATATCTTCTGTTGAACTGTAATTCATCTGGTAATTCAATCTTCGAGCCAATTCCTGCAGTATGGACCAATTACTACGGCCGGTGCGAGAATTAATGACCTTTTGAAAGTGAATAATCCTCGATTCTGCATTCGTAATTGATCCCGACAATTCACTGAATGGTACCAGAGGGAACACAAGATCTGCAACCTGAGTTGATTTAGTCTTAAAAATATCTGCGACTATAACGAAACTTTGCTCAGATGAGGATATAGGCAATTCCGCACAACCTAGTGGGTCTTGATTCCATAGAAATAATCCGCTGATTTCGGCTTTATTAAATCTTTCTAATGACTCCCAAGCTTCAAAACCCGCTTCGACAGGAATATCAGCTTGCCACAATTTTGATATTATGTGGTGATCCTTTTTATTGGTTATTTCCAAGTATCCAGGTAAATATTCTGCTAATAATCCCATATCGAGCATACCTTGATAATTCACAGCAGCTGGTAAAGATAAGATTGCTTGTTCTTTTCCAAGAAGATACATAAGACAATTTATCCAATATATTAATTCAGGATTAGCAGTCTCTCGGTTAATTATAAATAGTGGTGATTTTGCCTTTAGAATTTCAATTGCCAATTTCTTTAATTTATCTTGAGAAAAATGAAAAACTGTGGAGTGAAATTTATCAGTGATCTTTTTTACACTCTTAGATATTCTTTCTCTTTGTTTACTCACTTTGCTATCCGAAAGCAACCTTGATGCGATGTGTTCAGTGAGTACTCTTAAAAATGCAGCTTTTTCTGACTCCAATATATTAATATACTTTGTCTTTCTCGCCAGTATTGAATCTGGGGGGCAAACTGCAAAAACATTTTTACCCTGACGCAGAGCTTTCTGAATTTCTATATATAATACCGGATGTGTTTTAAGGGGATCAAAATCATATAGCATAATAAAATCGCCCTTCCCAATTTCATCAAATGTGGCACGGGACATGGAAGCTCTAAGCAAAGAAAGCGGAAGATTATTGGGATGAGAAAAAGATCCGATATTATTAGTATGAAGAACAACCCTGGCAAACTTCTGTAGGAGATAATTTTCCTCATTTGTAGAATGAGGAGAACCAAACACTGCCCATCGAGTATTTTTATTTCTTAAATTGTTTATATGATGAGCAGCGAAGTCCAGAGCTGTTTGCCAGGAGACAGGAACTAATTTACCATTTCTTTTGATTAAAGGTTCAGTTAAACGTTCTTTATCATTCACATAACGGAATCCATAGCGTCCTCTTTCACATAAGTTGCCAAACTTATTGGGATATGCGCTTTTATCTGCCGAAATTTTTAAAATTTTATCTTTTAAAATATTTACCTTCATTCCACATCCGATACTACAATATTGACAGATACTGGATAATTTCTGTAGAATCCAGGGGCCTGGTTTGCTCGCATCGACCTTATCTACAATGGCACCTGTTGGGCATGTTTCTACACACTGACCGCACGAGATACAGTCAGTTTGAACCAGTGATTTCTCTAAGGCAGGTTTTACCTTTGCTTCAAATCCACGTTGAACGAAACCAAAAACACCCAGACCCATCACTTCATCACATATTCTAACACACCTTCCACATAAGATACATTTATTCAGGTCAATTTCGATGAAAGGATGAGTACTATCTTTGGCGAGATCATGAAATTCCCCCAGATAATTCTTCTGGGTAACCTCATACTGAGTAGATTGCACCTGTAAATCGCATTCATAAAAAGCTTGACAACCGCATTCAAGGCATCTGATGGCCTCATTATAAACCTGATCTGGTTTCAATCCTAGTTCAATTTCTTCCCAATCATTTTTCCGGATTTTCGCATCACGTATCGCCATTTTTGCCCGGGAAGTCTTAGGAATTTGAATAAAATCTGTCTCGGAAAGTTTCTTAAAATTATCTTTACGACTAAGGAAGGGTTTCTTCGCAATGACCAATTTTTCTCCGGTGAGGAATTTATTTATAGCCTCGGCAGCTTTCTTTCCATCAGAAATTGCTTCGATTGCTGTTGCCGGACCCAAAACTACATCGCCTCCTGCAAATATCCCCGGAATATTGGTATCCATAATTCCGGAACGAATTTCAAGTGTCCCCCATTTTGTTTGTCTGATATTTACAAGTTTTTTATCCTTCCCGGCAAACTCCAGATCGGGTTTCTGACCAATAGCAGCAATAACCCAATCCAATTCAATCACAAAGTTGGAGCCCTCGATAGGTACGGGCCTTCTTCTCCCACTTGCATCCGGTTCTCCCAACTTCATTTGTATACACTCAATTCCTTTCGCTCGGTTTTTTTGGTTCAAAAGAACTTTAACCGGCGCGGTAAGAAATTTAAACTCCACTCCTTCTTCCTTAGCCTCTTCGATTTCGATCTCGCTTGCTGGCATTTCCTGCAGTGTTCTTCTATATACAATTGTAACACTATCCGCGCCTAATCTTAAAGCTGATCTGGCTGCATCCATGGCAGTATTTCCACCTCCGATCACTGCCACTTTTCCTTCCAAACGTGAGATTTTCTTTAATTTGATATCCTGCAAAAAATCAACACCTGGTAACACACCATCTACTTCCTCATTCTCAATACCCATACTTGTACTGGCTTGAGCACCTAAACCCAAAAATATACTCTGATAACCTTGATCGAACAGCTGATCAATAGAAAAATCCTTGCCAAGGGACTGATTTAAATGAATTTTAACACCCAAATTTGTAATACCCTCAATCTCTTTGTCGATGATTTCTTCCGGTAAACGAAATCGTGGTATACCCCACCGAAGCATTCCCCCTGCTTTTTGTTTGGCATCAAAGATATCAACAGAATGTCCCTCCTGCCTGAGATAATAAGCACAAGAAAGCCCTGCAGGTCCAGTACCAATAATCGCAACCCGTTTACCTGTCTCCGGTTTCACTTTCGGGAAATACCTTTCGGGACTGTTCAAATCCATATCTGCTATAAAGCGTTTCACATGGTCTATTGCTGCAGCTTCATCCACAAAATTTCTCCGACAATTCATTTCACAGGGACGGGTACACACTCTACCACACACAGTAGGCAGAGGATTGTTACGCTTGATTAATTCGATGGCATCCCGGAATTTCCCCATGGCAGCCAGGGCCAAGTATCCCTGTACATCTACCCCGGCAGGACATTCAAGTTTACACGGACCTAAACAGTCCGCATAGTGATTACTTAGGATGAGTTCTAAAGCCATCTTGCGGGCTTTCCAGATATTTTCACTTTCGGTAATGACGTGCATTCCGTTCTGTACCTTTGTACCGCATGATGGAACAAAATTATTATCTCCCTCCACCTCAACTATACACAAAAAACAGGAAGTAAAAGGTTCTAATTGATCATCATAGCAGAGGGTTGGTATGTTGATCCCTATAGATTGACAGACTTGCAAAATGGTTTGATCAGAAGTTGTGATAATCGCTTTCCCATCTATGAAAATTTTTACTTTCTTCATAGCAATCTTAAAAAATCTCCTAAAGGTTTTTCAGCACCACTGATAATTAATCAGAATGGATTACCTCACTTATTCCAGTTAATACTTCAATTGCATTAAAACGGCAGACTTCATAACAGGCACCACACTGAGTACAGATTACCGGATCAATATGATGAATTTCTTTTTTTGCTCCTGAAATAGCGTTGACCGGACATACTCTTAGACATACGGCACAACCCGTACAATTGTCCGGAATTATTTTATACTGGATAAGTGCTCTACAACTTTTTGCCGGACATTTTTTTTCAAAAATGTGTGCTTCATATTCATCCCTGAAATAGTGTAAGGTGGTGAGAACAGGATTCGGGGCAGTTTGTCCCAAACCACATAAAGAACCGCGGATAATGTACTCCGCCAATATTTCAAGTTTTTCCAGATCTCCTTCCTGACCTTTTCCTTCG
>SMTZ1_10013039_pt1 | contig 25191 bp, 25 predicted proteins | sample DeeMarSWOR136_30_FD_25667 | JGI IMG/M metagenome (IMG submission 25667) | reverse complement strand
TTCGTGAGCAGGAAGCCCGTGGCGATCGGCCCGGATGCGTGTCCGATGTCCCAGAGGCTCCCGAAGACCCCCATCGATGTGCCGTGGCCCCGCGCCCTCGTCATCTCTGCCACCATGGCCGCAGTGGAGGAGGTGACCATCGCCTCCCCGAGGCCGAAGACCAGGGTGAGGCCGCAGAGGACGATGAAGTCGGTGGTCAGGGGGTAGAGGGCGAAGGAGGCCATGCATATCACCATGCCGGCTGTTATCAGGGGCTTCCTGCCGCGGGCGTCCGAGACCCTCCCCATGACCGGCCTCGATAGGAGGAGGACGACAAGCTGTATCCCCCACAGGACCCCGGCGTGGAAGGGGGTGAGTCCAGCCGTGACGATCACGTAGACGGGGAGGAAGGCCTCCAGGGCCCCGACGGTGAGGTTCTGCACCCCCTCCATGCTGCTCGTGAGCAGCACCTGGGTGTCGGTGACGACGGCCACCACGTCCTCCCTGAACTTGGTCATGACCTCGCCCAGGCTCGGCGGATCCGGGGAGGCCCTGCTGGGCAGCCTCTTCCAGAGGATCAATACGAGAAGCAGGGAGACGCTCCCAAAGCAGCCCACGATCAGGTAGATGGAGCGGAAGACACCTGCGCCGGGCTCGGAGCCCCCAAGGAGCTGGAGGAGGCCACCGCCGAGAGGCGCCGCGAGGAGCCCGCCCAGGGTCGACGCCGCGGAGTAGGTGCCCACGAGCTCCCCCTTCCTTTGTCCGGCGATGTCCATGATGCCCGCCATCGCGACGGGCCCGTAGATGGCGGTGGCGAAGCCGTGGAAGAACCTGATAACGGTGAGGAGCCGGTAGTCGTTGACGACGAAGTAGGTGAAGGGCATGAGCCCGAAGATGAGCACGGCGACCAGCATGGCCGCCCTCCTCCCGTAGACGTCGGACAGGGTGCCCGCGGGCGCCTTGAAGAAGATGCCCGTTACGGTCGACATCCCGACCACGAGGCCGATGAAAGCTGGGCCGGCCCCCAGCGCCCTGGCGAAGAGGGAGAGCCCCTGACGGATGGCCCAACAAGTTCATCTCCCAGGCTCTAAATCCCTCCGAAGAATGTGTCTCACCCTACGTATCCCAATAGGATCGAAGTAGTTGAGGTCGAGTTATAACTTACCCGGTAAGATTAGGACTCCTCAGCCGTCCTCCGCGGGCTCCGCTTCCTCCTCGGGCTCAGTCCCCTCATCGGGCTCTGCCTCCTCCTTGGGCTCAGGCTCCTTCGCGGGCTCCGGCTCGGGGGGCTGCTCGGGCTGGGCCGCGAGCTTCTCGACCTCTCTGGCCCCTCCTCTGAGGTAGATGATGGTCGCTGCCGCGATGAACATGGCGCAGATGAAGCCGATGATTATGTGGGGGTAGGGCATGCCGCTCACCTCCTCGCCGATGTAGTCCCTCACGTAGGGAACGGCCAGGTAGAGCACCGCGGAGATCGCGGCGGTCCCGATCACGAGCTCGGCGAGGTAGGTCACCTGCCCGATGGAGACCTGGTCGATGTCGGCCTCCTCGGCCCCCCTCTCCAGGAGCTCCACCCTGAGCTCCCTGAACCTCCCCGTGTACCTCAGAGTCAGGTAGGTGGCCTGCAGCAGGAGGCCCACGGTGAACACCCAGATCTCGGAGACCTTGGAGAGGAGGTCGTACTGAATTATCAACCTGATCCAGTTGAACATGGAGAAGTCGAGGATCGCCGGGAAGAACATGAGCATGTTCAGCATGAAGAGCCTCCCGAAGCCGGCCTCATCTCCCCTCCTCCAGAAGAGGAAGCTGAGGCCCATCGCGAGGCCCATCGTGATGAAGTCGACCCCCGTCGAGTCGGCGCCCATCCCCATGAGGAAGGGGCTGAAGGCGAAGGCCAGGTAGGGCCTGAGCACCTCGAAGAAGGAGGTCTGGATGAGGGTGACGGCCACCATGTACGTGGAGGCGAGGGCCATCCCCAGCTCCGTCCCCCTGATGTATGTCTCCGGCCTCATGTCAAGCCCTCTGCTTTATCAGCGACTGAGCGAAGCTCTGGGTGAGCGGGTTCCAGTTGACGACGTTCACCCCCAGCCCCCTCAGGGCCATGTAGACCGGCCTGTTCTGGTAGTCGAGGAGCTCGGCGGCGATGGCCTCCTCCGTGTCCTGAGCGGCGATGTTGTAGCCCTGGACGTTGAAGACGATGATCGCTGGCCTCTGCCTCAGCTTCCCCGAGTACTTGTAGAGCTCCTTTATCCCCTGGACGAGCCCGTCTATCTTGGTGGCGTCCACCATCGTGACTATTATGAAGAGGGGGAGGGTCCCCACGATGTGCCTCCTGCAGCTGTGGATGGCCTCCCTCAGCGACTCGCCGCTGTACTTGATGTCGACGTTGAGCATCTCCCGCCAGATCCTGTACTGCTGGCGCTTTCCCATGTCCGGGAAGAGAACCCTGCTCGGGGTCGTGGGCCTCGCCGGTGGGGCCTCAGCCGCCTCCGTCGGGGCGACCTGGCCCTCTATCTGGTCGACGTCCCCTAGGGCCGACTCCAGGTTCAGGGATGGCATCGTCGGCTTCATGTAGGCCCCCTCCCACTCGTGGGCGTCGTAGTCGTAGATGCAGAGGCCGACCTGGCACTCCCTGCTTAGGTAGAAGTGGGTGAAGCCCAGGACGGCTCGAACGGCGTACTCCAGGGTGCTCCTGACAGTGGTTCCGAGGGCCATGTGGGCGGCGCTGTCCATGAAGATCCAGACGACCTTCTTCCCCTCCTTCTCGAACTCGTTGACCTGGAGCGCGCCGGGGCGGCTGGAGAGGACGCGGGCGCTCACCTTCCAGTTGATGTTCCTGTAGGAGTCGCCGGGGTGGTAGTCCCTAACCTCCCTGAAGTCGGTGGTGGGGAATCCGAACTTGATCCTCGCCTCCATCGGCATCGGGATGTTGGTGATCGCCTTCTTCTCCCTGATCCGCTTCACCAGCAGGGGCTTCGGCTGAACGATGTAGAGCCTGGGCGCAGAGTACTCCCCTATCGTGTTCTGGGTGATCTGGAGGGGGTGGTGTGCCTCCCAGCCCACGGTCTTCAGGTTGAAGTAGCCCCTCTTGGCGCAGGTGGCCGTGTAGCCTATCGTCGCCTCCCTGTCCCTCACGCCCTTCCAGAGGATCTTGAAGTTGGTGCCCTCGTCCAGCCTGAAGCTGGGGGGCAGGATGTCCCCGAAGGTGACGAGTCCGACGCCGCCCCTCACGGTGGCGGTGATCTTGTCGCTCACCCGGCTGTCCACCCAGATCTTCTGGTCCTCGCCGGACCTCTCAATCTCAACCGTGCGGGGCTGGCCTATGAGCAGCCCCAGGGAGAGGAAGATGATGGGGAAGAGGCCGAGGACGATGAGTACGAGGTTTCCCAGGAACATGCCCATGACTAGGAAGGTGACGCCGCTGACGATGAGCTCCATGATGTCCCTGGTGAGCACCTGCGCACCTCACGACCTGGCGAACTGCTTTGGCACCTCGACCTGGGCGAGGAGCTCCTCCACCACCGAGGGCACGCTGAAGGTCCCCTCGATGGCGTACTCCATCTTCATGATCATCCTGTGGCCGAGGGCGTCGACGACGAAGAGCTTCACGTCGTCCGGTGTCACGAAGTTCCTGCCGGAGATGGCGGCGTGGGCCCTCGCCACCTTCATTAGGGAGAGGGCTCCCCTCGGGCTGGCGCCTACCTCGATCATCGGGTGCTTCCGGGTGAGGCGGACGACCTCGCTGATGTAGTCGATGATCTGGTCGTCGACGTAGATCTCCCTCTCTATGAACTGCTGCATCGCGACGAACTGGACCTGGTCGGTGATGGGCTGGATGAGCGTCGTGGGGTCGTCCCTCTTCCAGCTGATCCTCCTCTTGAGTATCATGCTCTCCTCCTCCTTCGTCTCCACGTAGCCCATCGACAGCTTCAGGAGGAACCTGTCCATCTGGGCCTCGGGCAGGGGGTAGGTGCCCTCCAGCTCTATGGGGTTCTGGGTGGCGATGACGAAGAAGGGGGCGGAGAGCCTGTGGGTCTCACCCTCGATCGTGACCTGCCTCTCCTCCATCGACTCCAGGAGGGCGGACTGGGTCTTCGGCGGCGACCTGTTGATCTCGTCCGCCAGCAGTATGTTGGTGAAGACGGGCCCCTTCTCGAGCACGAACTTCGACTCCCTCATCCTCCAGACCCTGGTGCCTATGATGTCGGCGGCCATCAGGTCGGGGGTGAACTGGATCCTCTTCCAGACGCAGCCGGTCACCCTGGCGAATGTCTTTGCGAGCAGGGTCTTCCCCAGCCCCGGAAAGTCCTCGAAGAGGACGTGGCCGTTGGCCAGGCTGGCCGAAAGCAGCTTCCTGAGCATCAGCCTGTTCCCCACGAAGTACTTGTTTATGCCGTCGAGGATCCTCGTGCATGTCTCCTTCACGTCGTAGACGTTATATCCCTTATCCATTCGTCTAATCACTTCCGTTTGATCTTATTGCCGGCGAGCCCGCCTCTAGAGGGCCCCCGCCGGCAGCGGGCGCGTCCAGGACCGTGCTGCTCTCGGGCAGCATGTTCCTGATCGTCTCCTGGAGAAGCCTCAGCCTCCTCTCCTCGTTCTTCAGGTCTATGTTGGAGGCTTGGCCCTTCACGGAGACCGTCGACTTCTTCTCATCCTCGTAGTTAATAAGCTCGGAGAGGAACCCCGAGATCTCGTCGTCGGCCACCCTGTTCTCGTGGAGGAAGAGCGTGAGCTTCACCAGGAGCCTGTCCCTGCTCCCCCCGCTCACGAACTCGTCTATTATCTCGGTGAAGCCGACGAAGCGGTCCCCCTTGTATGTGGTGACCTGCTGGAGGTGCTTCTTCCACTCCCCCGTCCTCTTCTTGGCGAGGATGGAGCCCTGCATACCCCGGCGCATGACGGTGAAGATGAGAGCGGCGAAGATGCAGACCCCCGTCCACTCGACGTAGGGGGAGAGCTGCGAGAGGCCCGGGGCGTAGCTGGAGAGGCCACCCATGAAGAAGCCGTAGTAGAGGGCGCCTATCAGGCTCAGGGAGACAGAGAAGAGGTAGTTGGAGGAGATGCTCCCCAGCGCGTTCAGGTAGGGGTTCCGTGAGGTCGCGAAGACGGCGAAGAGGGTGAAGACGGCGGCTATGGAGACCCCCAGGTTGATGAACTCGTTCAGCCCCATCATTAGCTCCGGGGACATTCTCGCGCCGCTCGACTCTATGAGGGGGCCTATAAGCCTCATGAGTATCTGCCCCTCTATGTAGATCGTGGCGCTGATCGCCAAGGCCTTGATGTAGGGCATCTGCTTCAGCTTCGCGAGGTGGGACAGGGTGTTGTAGACGAGGAGGACGCAGAAGGCCGCCAGGATCAGGTAGCCGGCGGTGTTCAGGCTCTGAGACCCCGGCTGCAGTATGAGTATGAGGGCGAAGAAGCAGGCGAAGCCTGCGGCGTAGAGTGTCCCCACTAGGACCCTGGCGAACTCCCCCTCCAGCATTATCCCCACGAGGCTGGCGATGTAGAAGACGAGGACGGCCACGAGGACCGGGATCATGAGCACGTCTAGGCTCATCGTGGCCAGCTGATCCGGCAGGTAGGGGAGGAAGTTGCTGAAGTCCCCTATGGTGTACTCGTTGAAGAATATCAGCCAGCCGAGGATGGCGGCGAAGACTGTGTACATGGCCGTGCTTCGAAGTATCCTGCCCATCGTGTTCTTACTCATTCTTGATCAGCTCCATGAGAAGCTCCACCGCTGCGACGCACTTGTCGTGCTCCTCCTTCTTGGGCCTGGAGGTGCTGTAGTCGGCTATCTCGAAGGCCGTGACCAGGTACTCCAGGGCGTTCGTCCCCTCGGGGGGCACGTGCCTCAGTATCTCGTACTGGAACTCCCTGGGGGTCATGCTGTCCTCTATCCCCTCGAACCTCCTCTTTGAGATGGCGAAGAAGTAGTTGAAGAGCTTCACTATCCCGTCCTTGTAGTCCGTGTAGGACGTGGGGAACTCTGGCTCGGGCCCCTCGAACCTCCTGAGGCCGGCCTCGAGATCTATAGCCTCCCTCTTCTTCCTGGTGAGCAGTATGGCTGCCCCGACGATAACGGAAGCCGAGGCCACGACCATGACGTTGTAGGGGAAGATTGTCAGCATCTCCAGTATGTTGGGCCGCCTGGGCGGCGGCATGATGATGGCTATCCCGAAGGAGCTGTTGGAGCCCAGGTAGTAGTCCGTGCTGAGCATCTCGATGTTGATGGTCCTGTTGCCCTCCGTCTGGTAGGCCTCCGTCAACGAGACGGTCCCCGCCCCGTCGGTCGTGAAGTATCGCGTCGAGTTGTCGACAGATAGAGTGATCATGGCGTTGGGTATGGGCTCGCCGTTGGACTTGTCGATCAGCGTGCCGACGATGGTCACCGTCTCACCCACGTACGCCATCTCGGGGGCTTGGATCGCCGTCTCCGTCTCAGCCACGATCCTGATCGGGGGGTCGCTCCAAGACTCGTAGTAGTCTGCGTTCGCGAGGGAGTGCGCCACAAGCTGGTAGTCGTTCACCGGCAGCGCTGGATCGACCTCGCAGGTGATGTTGAAGATCCCCTCCCGCACCAGCCCCCTGCCGCAGACGACCCCTGTCTCGTTCTTGCTCAGCGTGAGGAAGACCTCGACCTGGACTCCGTCCACAGGAGAGCCGTTGAGGGCGTCGACCGTACCGACAACCTGGAAGCTGCCTCCCTTGAGGGCGACCGGGTCGTTCCAGGTTATGTTGGTATACGTGGACATCCTCGTGTACTCCTCCTCCTGGGCCGGCGTCGCGTCGAAGGTGATCCAGCCGAGCCCGTCGAACTGGACCTCAGCCCAGAGGTGGGCCTTGCTGGGCATCACCACCTGGTAGTAGGAGTCCGGGGAGATGATGTACCCCATGGCCACCCGGGCGGGTATCCCTATCGAGCGGGCGAGGAGGACGAAGGCCGTGTTGAAGTGGGAGCAGATCCCCCTCCTGTCGTGGAAGAGGAACCACTCCATGGGGTCCATCTCCAGAGTCTTGTTGAAGTCCTCGTCGTACTCGTAGTTCTCCCTGAGGTGGGCCTCCAGCATCTTCAGCCTGTCCCAGGTGGTGTTGTAGCCGTGGGTGACCTCTGAGGCGAGCTCCTCCAGCTGCTCCTGGAGCCCCTCGGGCACGGGCAGGTTCTCCTCGGAGACCACGACCTCGGAGCCCCGGTAGTTCTCCAGGGAGAACTTGTAGTTCGTGTAGGAGACGTTGTACGACGAGGTGAAGTAGTTGGGGGAGGAGAAGAGCTCCAGGTCGGGGAAGTAGTCGAGCCTCTCCTCGAACTCGATCTGGTTGACGTTCACCGTCGCCGGTAGGTAGCCCGTCATGTTGACGAAGGGCCTGACCGTGAACGTTACGGGGAAGCTGCTCTCGTACTCGGTGACATCCGGGGAGAGGTGCCTGCCAAAGTAGAGCTGGGACGTGTAGTTCACCGGGAGCTTCCAGCTCCCGTTCACGTAGTAGTCGGCGACCAGCCTCCTGAAGTACGTGGTCTGGGGCGGGTTCCAGATCTCGAAGAGGGGGAACATCTCTCCCCCGGGGGAGGCTGAGACCTGGACCTCGTCCTTCTCCCCCGGCTTCTCCTCAGTCTGTCCCGAGACCGAGTTGGTCGGCTCCGAGACGAGCTCCATGCTGAACTCCACCTTGGTGATGTCGCCGAGGATGTTGATCGCGACGGACATCAGGCTTACGGAGAACAGGAGCACTGAGATGAAGACGACTAGCTTGTGGGATGTTTTCATTCCTCTCTACTTCTCCCCCGTCGTTTTATCTTTTTACGTCTCCAAATATTGTTATCTAATCCGGATCAGGGGTACGGTTAAGTGAGATTTCAACGTTCCGTACATCCAGGGGTAGAAAATAGGTTAACAATTAATTGGTTCGAGTCATGTTGAGGTGGCTGTCTGCCCGTTGTTCGCCTCCCAATGCGCCTCCCTGCTTATTAAAGCCCCAAAAGTCTATTACGTCTCCCATCGACAGTTCACCCCATGTGGACCGTGGAGTCGGAGTGCGGGAGGCTGAGAGCCGTCCTGATCCAGGAGTCGATCCGCGGCTTCTGGGAGGGCAAGCTGCCCTTCACGGGCATCGAGTCGAGCACCCACTACCTCGCCAGGTGCCCCCACGCAGACATCGATGGTGGAAAGGAGCAGTGGGGCCAGCTGCCTCGGTTCCTAGAGGAGGAGGGCGTCAAGGTCTTCGAGGTGGCCTCCATCCTGGAGAAAGCTTTGGAGGACGCCACGACAGGGGAGAGGCGGCGGATCGTCGAGCGGGTCTGGGAGGGAATACCTCAGGCGCCGCCGGCGGAGGAGCTGACTGTGGGGCACCTCCTATCAGGCTACCCCGAGAGGCCCTACTACGACCCCAGGTCCGACCGGGTCGTCCTCCCCGACTTCCAGAGGGTGGGCTGGCCCTACCCCAGGGACACGAGCTTCACCACCCAGGTGGGCACGGTCATCTGCAACATGAGGAGGTACAGCAGGAGGTTCGAGCCCAGGGTCGTCAGGCTCTGCTACGAGCTCGACCCAACTCTCAGGGAGAGAACGGAGGTCGTTTACGACGCGAGCCGCCTGGACCTAGGCTCCACGGAGCCACCCTGCGTCGAGGGGGGAGACACACAGATCGTGGACGAGGAGACGATAGCCATCGGCGTCGGGCAGAGGTCCACCCACACCGGCTTCATGGAGGCCACGAGGAGGCTGTTCGAGGCAGATACTGATGGGAAAATCAGGTACATCTGCGCCGTGAGGCTGCCCGACTACCCCGCCCTCGACTACATGCACCTAGATGTGGTGATCAACTACCCGAACCGCGGCAGGGCCCTGGTGATGCCCTACTTCTTCGAGAGCGAGCTGGTGCCCGACATGCCGCCGAGGAGGCTGCTGCTGAAGACTCTTGAGGCGGTGAGGGCGCAGGCGGAGAGAGACGACAGGCCGATGGAACCTGTGGTCCATCCCAATGACTTCGCGGGTGCGGGGAGCTGCGCCGTCTACGTGAGGGGCGGGGACGCACCGCGCCTGCTGAGGCGGTGCCCGAGCCTGATCGACTTCCTGGTGGAGGAGGGGAAGCTGGAGAAAGATGGTCTGATCTACGTGGGAGGACGCCCGGAGAGGGAAAATGATGTGGAGCACCTGATGCTAGCCCTCATGGAGCAGGCCCGGGGCGCCTCTCATGGAGCAGGCCCGGGGCGCCTCCAACATCGTGGCCCTGAGGCCGGGGCTGGTCGTCGCCTACGAGAGGAACCACGCCACGAACGATGAGCTTAGGGAGAACGGCGTGCGAGTGAAGGAGTGGGAAGACAGCTACCTGGACATGCTTGGGGGCCCCCACTGCTCTACCTCCCCCCTCTGGCGGGAACCCGCCTGAATAGCAGAGTCAGGCCCTGTAGCGCTGCGCCAGCTCGTCGAGGGTGGCCTTGCAGGTGGCCCTCGTCTCCTCCCCCAGCATACCCCACTGCTTCTCCAGCTTCTCGCAGAGGTAGTCGTCGCACTGGGCGCAGTTCTCGACGCCCCTGGCGAGGCCGCACTGCCTCGTGGTGCAGTTGGGAGCCCACTTGAACACTCGCTCGCTCTGGCATCCCTCACACCGGACGTCGTCTGGCCCCAGCGGGAGGGCCTCGCTTGACCAGCCCTCCGCCACTCTCCTCAGTGCCTCGGGGTCGTTCGCTTGGGTCGCCTTGTAGGCCTGGCACCCCGCGCAGTTGATGCCGCAGAAGGATATCATCGTCTTCGCATCATCCATGATATTTGATCCAGGATTGTACCTGTTTTAATTGTTTTGTACTGTAAAGGAGGGGAGGGGTGGCTAGAAGTGCCTGAAGCATCGCTCGTCGGTGAAGGCCATGGAGATGCCCCTCTCTTCGCATGCGGCTATGACCTCCCTGTCCTTCCCTTGGCTGCTCGCAGGCCCGGGGCGCCTCCAACATCGTGGCCCTGAGGCCGGGGCTGGTCGTCGCCTACGAGAGGAACCACGCCACGAACGATGAGCTGAGGGAGAACGGCGTGCGAGTGAAGGAGTGGGAAGACAGCTACCTGGACATGCTGGAGGGCCCCACTGCTTGACCCCCCCTCTCTGGAGAGAACCCATCTAAGCCCGTCCTGGATCGACTTGTCCCATCGAAAGGCTTTCCGCCCCCGTTGTATGCTTCATCTCGTCGAGAACTGCCTTGGCCAGGGTCCAGTTCGATTCCTGCCAAGACATCCATTCCCGGCGGAGCCTGTCGCAGGGGTACTCGCCGCACTCAGCACAGGTCTCAAACCCGCGGCTATTGTTGCAGTCTCTCACGCCGCAGTTGGCGCAGTACATGTTCAGCCTATCGCTGCGGCAGCCACCGCACTCTATGTCCATGGGCCTGTAGGCTTTGCCCTCTTGCTCCCCCCACCTACTGGCAAGCTCAGCGAGGGCCTCGAAGTCCTCCGCCATGGTGGCCTTGTAAGCCTTGCATTCAGAACAGTTCAGTCCGCAGTATGCTATCATGCACCTGCTCTCCTCCGCGTCCATGTCTCAGCCAAAGCGTAATCCCTCATATTACCCTTTCACCGTCACATGACGGGTCAAACGATATAGGGCTCCTCCCCCAAGATCCAGCCATGTCTCTCTACGAGGTAGCTCTCAGGATCAGACACGACTGCCCCTTTTCACAGATCACGGAGAAACACCCTAACTCATGCCTCTACATCTGGTGCAACCGAGAGAGCGAGGTCATGGAGTTTCGGCTTGGCGATTCCTCGGATCACGAGGCCGCCGCGAGGGACCTCCGGGCTCTCAGCGAGCCCGTCGGCGAGTCCTGGGATGAGGAGGGCGTGCTGTTCATGACGACACGCTGCACCTGCGACCCGGAGGACTCTGTTCTCCCCCATATGGACGCCTGCAATCTATTCTGCCTCTCTCCCGTCGTCCACAGGGATGGCTGGGAGTACTACGAGCTCATCGCGTTCGACCACCATAACCTGGAGGCCCTCTTCCAGAGGCTCGCGGGCCTGGGCCTGGAGTTCGAGGTCCTCCGCAAGGCCCCGCTAAATGGGCCCCTCGCGGCCCTCATAACGCTGCCCGCTGAGTCGCTGCTCTCGGGCCTCACGAAGAAGCAGGTGGACGCCCTCGTCTCGGCCTACAGCGGCGGCTACTACAGGTTCCCCAGGCGCGTGGACTTGAAGGGCCTCGCCAGGAGGCAGAGGGTCCCCCGGACGACCTTCCAGGAGCACCTCAGGAAGGCGCAGAACAAGATCATGAACCAGATCATGCCCTACGTTCTGATGTCGAGGAGCAGGACATCGATGCCGAAATACGATTGAGGTCCACAGGGATCATCCTAGGTACCCCTCCATTCTCGTCTTCACCTCGTATAGGACTTCCAGATCCTGGGCCTAGTCCGCTTTAATCGATTTGTATTGTAGAGAAGGGGAGGGGTGGCTAGAAGTGCCTGAAGCAGCGCTCGCCGGTGAAGGCCATGGCGATGCCCCTCTCTTCGCATGCGGCTATGACCTCTTTGTCCTTCACCGAGCCACCCGGCTGGACGCAGGCCGCCACCCCGTACTCAGCCAGGAGCTCTATGGAGTCGCTGAAGGGGAAGAAACCGTCAGAGGCGAGCACCGAGCCCGGGACCTCGTCTCCGTGGCCCTGGTCGACGGTCTTCTCCAGGGCGAGCCTCACGGCTGTGACCCTGTCCTGCTGGCCTGTACCTATTCCCAGGGTCGCCCCGTTCTTGCTGAGTACGACGCCGTTGCTGCGGACGTTCATGCAGACGTACCAGCTGAAGAGGAGGTCCCTCAACTCCTGGGGCGTCGCCTTCCGCTCCGTGACGAACTCCAGGTCCTCGGGGCCTCGGATCTTGGTGAGCATGGGGGCCTGGAGTATCATGCTTCCGTCGGTCTGGACGCTGATGTCCAGAGGGTAGAGGGGGTCTCCGACGAACCTGCTGGCCTCGTAGATCCCCTCGACCTGGATGACCCTGAAGTTCCTCTTCGCCTCGAAGTGCTCCATGCAGCCCTCATCGTAGCCGGGGGCCACGACGGCCTCGACGTAGGTGCTCATGATCTCCTCGGCCGTCCCGGCGTCCACCGTGGTGTTGAAGCCGACGACGCTGCCGAAGGCGGCCTGGGCGTCGCAGTCCCTCGCCTTCGCGTAGGTCTCCCTCAGAGGCTCTTCGGGGGAGTTGCGCACGGCGACGCCGCTGGGGTTGACGTGCTTCATGACGGCGCAGGCCGGCTCCTCGAAGTAGCTGACTATGCGGAGGCTGTTGTTGACGTCCTCGACGTTGGTCATGCTGAGGCCGCCCTTCCCCGTCTTGAGTATCCGCATGCCCCCGATCGTTCCGGCTCCGCCCTCGGGGGCGTACAGTGCTGCTGGCTGATGGGGGTTCTCCCCGTACCTGAGGCTCATCGCCTTCCTGTAGGCTATCTCCTCCCCCCCTATCACAAGCCTGATCTCGTCCGGAAACTCCTCCTCTATCTTGGTCGAGTACATCCTCCTTAGCTTCCTTGACACCAACTATCCCTCCAGATACTCGACTATCGCAGCGTCGTACGTCGCAGTCCTCTCGAAGGCCCTCTCCGCCAGCCTCCTCCTGAGCCCCGTGGTCAACTCGCCTCCGTTGGCCCTAAGGGTCTCCACGACCTCCCGGTACTCCGATGGATCCGTCACCACGGCCACCGTGTCGTGCAGGAGGGCCGCCTTCGCCGCTGACCTCGTCATCGTGGGCCCGCCGATGTCTATGTTCTCGGCCGCCTCCTCAAGGCCGGCCCCCCGGGCGGCGACCTGCTCGAAGGGGTAGAGGTTTACGCAGACGAGGTCAAAGGGCTTTATCCCGTGCCTCTCCATGTAGGCCCCGTGCTCGGGATTCCCCGGGTCGAGGAGTATTCCTCCGTGGATCCTGGGGTGGAGGGTCTTCAGGAGGCCTCCCGGGCTCTCGGGGTGGCCCGTGTACTCGGCGACCTCTGTTACCTCGTGTCCCATCTCCCTAATCTTCCTCGCGGTGCCGCCGGAGCTCACGATCTCGACTCCGAGCTCGCTGAGGGCCTCCACCAGCTCCCCGAGGCCGCTCTTGTCGTAGACGCTTATCAGGGCTCTCCTTACCATACCTTTTCACCCCTTCCTGTCGGCCTCTGCCTTAATTTTCTTCTCGTCCACCCCGTTATAATCGAGATAGACGGGGCTGCTCCAGGCCATGGTGCCATCGCTCTGCATCACCCTCACCCAGTAGGGATTCACTCCCGTCCTCGGCTGCTCGTCGACGAAGCTGAACTCCAGATCCCTGGGCAGCTCCCCGGCGCTGATGGCCGAGACCTTCACCCTCTGGTTTACGCCGCCGGCCTCGACGACGAGGGGCTCGTAACCCACCTCGGCGGGCTTGAAGCTGAAGGTCGCGGGGCCCGTCTGGAAGGTGACCACGGCGTCCTCTGGCGCCTTGAGCCTGAGGAGGACTCCGTCGGGGTCTCCGCCTGTGGTGGAGGTCCACTTCAGCCTCTGGTCGTCGACCCTCCTCACCCCCTGCCTGTGGTCGTCGAAGGCGAAGTCCTCGAAGGAGGCGATGCGCCCCCTGTCGATGGAGAGGCCCCCGGCCCAGTCGACCCTCTTGGGACGGCTCTTCACCCTGGCGCCGCTCCACTCGACCTTGATGAGCCTTGCCTCACCCGGCCTCGCCTCGGCGAAGGGGTGCCTGTGCAGCGTCTCCGTGCCTCGCTTGACCTCGACCTCGTGGAGGGGCGCCGTCCCGTGGATCTCCACGGAGGTCCTGGGCTTCCCGTCCCCTGCATACTCCTCCCCCATCATGTGGCCGTCGACATCCACCCTGAGGATCAATCTGTCACCCGTGGTGGCGTAGCACCTCCTGCTCCAGAGGGCCTCCCAGAGGGCCTCCCGGGTGAGCTCCCTCGCGTAGACCCCCGTGTAGCCGCCTCGGGTGGTGAACATCTCCGCCGTGAGGGTGAGGCCCGGCCTGCAGGTGTGGTCGTCGCTGTTGGCAACGAAGCCGACCCTGAGCCCCCTCTCCAGCGCCTCCTCGAGGAACCACTCGAAGGTGCCGTGGTGGCTGTGTACCTCCACGAGGGGGACCCGCTCGGCGTCGTGGAAGTCGAGGTTCGCGTGACGGCCCCCGACGTGGGCGACCGCCATCACGTCTCCCCGGCCCCTGAAGGTTCTCCAGAGCTCTGAGACGGGGTACCTGTCCGTGTCCTCGTCGGACCTGTCCTCTATGAGCCAGTGGTTGCTCCTGTGGAGGGGGCCGTCGTCCCCGAGGAAGTAGATGTTGTGGTCGCCACCGGCCGGTGTGAGGCCCGACCACTCGTAGCCGAGGAAGGTGACGAACCTGCCGGGGTCGTTGTACTCCCTCACCCTCTTCTTGACCTCCTCCCAGAGCCCCCTTGTCACCTGGAAGTCGTTGCCCTGCCAGGCGCCGAAGTCCATCCCGGCGACGTCCCGGACGAAGCTGAAGTACTCCTCCAGGGAGCCCGTGCCCACGGTCTGCTTCGTCTGGCCGTGGAAGTCGCCCCAGAAGAGGCGGAGCTCCTGTTTCTCCTCTCGCACAATGATCGGGTTGGAGACCGCCTCCCTGCAGCCGACCTTCGCCTTGATGACTTGGAGCCCCGGAGTGCTCAATTTGACGCCCTCCATCCTCCTTGCGCCGTGGTCCGCCTCCGTGAACGTGCATCCCCGTGGCAGCTGCGCGCCGGGATCAGAGGATCCGAGTGAGACCTCGCCCTCGTAGCCGTCTGACCGGTTCCCCCAGACGTCAAGGGCCCGCACGACGATCGTGAAGGGCTCCCCCGCCACCGCCTCTGAGGGCGCCGCCACCTGGATGGTCTTGGCTGGGCCCCCGACTATGCTGATGGTGGGTGAGTCCTCGATCTCCTCGAAGCGGCCTGTCCCGAAGCAGTCGGCCAGCACCTTGAAGATGTGCTCCTCCTCTCTGAAGGTCTGGATCCTGAAGCCCGGTCCACCGGCCCTTCTGTCGCCCATGACGACCTCGATGGTGTCCCCCTCGCCCAGGGAGCCGTCGTGCACGTCCACCTGGAGGGCGCCCCTCCAAGGGCGTATGTGGCCCCGGGAGTCCCACTTGGAGTTGAGCCTGACGGCCGCCGATGTAGCGACGGTAGTGTAGCCTGAGCCGGCGGGGTCGTCGAGCTGGAGGGGCTCCGAGTCGCTCACGCTCCTCCTCGCTATCCTGATGGAGCCACCGTCGTCTATCCCCAGCCTGCCCACGTGGTAGGTGAGCCTCAGAGAGACCAGGGAGCCGGTGTGCACGTCCCCAGCTGGCTCGATCTCCGCCCAGCCCAGCCATGACCTGTCCATGCGAATCCCCTTGAGTTGTCCCCAGAGCTATTGAAAGATTCGCTCGGCGCAGTATAGGTCCCACAGCTAGCGATCCCGGGTAGGCTTTAATCCTCCATCTCTCGTGTCGCGAGGAGGGCTTCAGAAACATTATCTGAAAACCCGGCGCCAGTCTTCACCGGAAGGAATCAGGACCCCATGGCTCCGGCGGACATGATCACCCCCATGGTCGGCGAGCTAGGCATAGCCGGGCTGGGGGGCTTCTGCGTGGGCTACGCGATCAAGAAGGTGACGAGGATCGTCGCCGCCCTGGCCGTCGTCTTCTTCATGGGGATCCAGTACCTGTCCTACATCGAGGTTGTCGAGATAAACCAGACCGCGCTCCAGGACTGGGTGAACTCAGCCCTCACAGGGGCCTCAACACTCCAGGAGCCCTTCTTGCAGCTGTTATCTCAGGCCTCGCTGGGAGCAGGCTTCGCCGCAGGCCTGGTCCTTGGCCTGAAGAAAGGTTAGTAAGTGCGATTCCAGTCAGCCTGCTGGGATGGCTGAGGTCCCCTCCGCTTCACTCTTCCGGTACTCGGCGTAGGAGTAATAGGTCAGGTAGATTCCTGCGGCGAGCACCGGCGCGACGGTGAGCAGGAGGGCGAGCCATCCCCGGGCCAGCGTGCCCAGCAGCGCGGCTACTCCGCAGGCCTTGAACATCCTCCCTCCCAGCCTGTGGGTCCTCTCCCAGACCTCCTCGCTGCTCATAGTCCAGGGCGTCCTGACCCCCACGAACCAGTTGTACCTGGCGCTTCCCATCATGGCGCCGATGCCGTAGAACAGGACTCCGAGGGCGGGAGCCAGCATACGCATCATGTCGAGCCTCCAGCCCAGGTTCCATGCCAGGGTCAGCCCGTGGAGGTAGGCCATGAACGCCGTGAACCCCGCGACGAACCACTCGTAGCTGCCTTGGAACTCCCTTATCCCCCCCGCCGGGTCCAGCCTGGGGAGGGCCAGCATGAAGGGCAGCATCAGCCCCGACATTATGGGGACCATGAACAGCCCGATGAACCTCGAGCCGTAGCCGTCGGCCTCCCCGGAGAGGCCCCAGTGGATCGCCACCTCCTCCGGCATCCGGGGATAGAGATAGAATCCCACCGCGAACTGCGCCGCCACGAGGGCGACGGCGATCCACACAGATACACGCATCTGCGCTCGGATCGTCTTCTCCCGGAGGAAGAAAAACGTGTCGAACGTCGAGTGGCCAAAAAAGGAGGTGAAAAGATGGTTCTAGGGCGCTCAGGGCTTCCTCGTGGGCCCCGGCAGCATGATGTCGTGGGGGCCTATCTCCTGGGAGCCCCTCTCGGTCACTAGGGCGAGCCTCGCCTTCTCCCACATCTCTGGGATGGTACGGGCGCCCACGTACCCCATCGCCGCCTTGAGTCCTCCGACGAACTCTCCCACGATGTCGGCGACGGCCCCCCTGTAGGGGACCCAGCCCTCGACGCCCTCGTTTATCGTCTTGGAGGGCTGGCTGTACCTGTCCTGGGCGTAGCGCTTTTTCCTGGCCGCTGCGCTCCCCATGCCGTAGTACTCCTTGTAGTACCTGCCCTCCAGGGCGACGAGCCTCCCCGGGCTCTCACTGGTGCCCGCGAAGACGTTTCCCATCATCGTGCAGTGGGCTCCCACGGCAAGGGCGACGGCGATGTCCCCCGGGTTCCGGATGCCGCCGTCGGCTATGATCGAGACGTCTGAGCCGTACTCCTTCACCGCGTCGGCGACCTGGGAGACGGCGTACATCGTCGGCGAGCCGGCCCTGGTGACAACGCTGGTGCTGCAGATGGATCCGCTGCCGATGCCCACCCTGAGGCCCGCGACTCCCTCAAGCTTGGTTATGCAGTCCTCAGCCGCCTGGTAGGTGCCTATGTTGCCGACCACGACCTGGGCTGACACCTCGCCGAGGAGCTTCTTCGTGGCGTCGAAGCAGTTCTTGTTGTGGAAGTGGGAGACATCTGTGACTATGACGTCGACGTACTCGTCGAGGGCCCGGGCCCTGTCGAGGTCGAAGGGGCTGAGGGCGGCGGCGCAGATGAGTCTGCCCTGGTCGTCCCTCACGGCGTCGGGGTAGGTCCCCTTCAGCGTGATGTCCCTCATCGTGATGAGACCCTTAACCCTCCCAGAGCCATCGACTATGGGGAGCTTCTCTATCCTGTGCTCGTGGAGGACCTTCTTCGCCTCCTCGAGGCTGATGTCCTCCCCGGCCGTATGAACCTCCTTTGTCATCACGTCCTCCACCCTCAGCCCCGGCTCGGCGAGGCGGAAGTCCCTCCAGGTGACTATGCCCACGATCCTGTCGCCGTTCTCGACGACGGGGAAGCCGTGGATCCTGTGCTCCTCCATGAGGCGCTGCAGGTCCTCCACTGTTTGGTCGGGGTGGACGGTGACCACGTCCCTGATGATGAGGGCCTCGGCCCGCTTCACGTTCCGGGCCATCTCCACCTCCTCCTCCGTGGAGCAGTTTGCCCCCCTGCCGGGCGAGGGCGATCGCCATCTCGCTCTCCGTCACCGTGTCCATGGGGGAGGAGATGAACGGGACGTTCAGCTCTATTCCCCGTGTTGCCCTGCTCCCCACTGAGGCCTCAGAGGGCTCCAGTGTTGTCCAGCCGGGCAGAAGGATGACATCGTTGAAGGTAAGAGCGTGATCGGCGTTCTTGAATTTTTCACGAAAACCCATCACTCACACTCTCATTTTACCCCATGCTCCCTTTGTGGCTCTTATTAACATTTTCGTTTCAAAAACATGCAATATCCGGAACCCCGTGTGCGTGTTTGATTTCACTGAAGGTTCCCGGTGGTCGAAGGGTCCTCACTCCCTGATGAAGAGGGCGGGGACGAGGGAGACAGCGGTCACGGCGGCGATGTAGGTGAAGCCGTAGGCGAATCCCAGGGTCTCGACGACGTAGGCGAAGATGACGCTGGAGACGGAGCCCAGGGTGAAGCCTAGTGTGTAGTAGAACCCAAAGACCTGGTCGAGGTGCTGCCTCTCGATGGAGTCGGCTAGGATGCTCTGCATTATCACCGTCTGGGACATGAAGCCTATGAGGAAGAGGACGGCGGCGAGGATAAGCGGAGCCCTCAACAGCTGGAGGCTGTAGAAGAGGACGCCCTGGGCTGCCAGAACCCCGATGACCAGGGGCTTGCGGGCCATCCTGTCGGAGAGGTAGCCCCAGAAGAAGGGCCCCACGACGCCCCCGAAGATCATGATGGAGTAGAGGGTGCTGGAGAGCGCTGTGCTCATCCCCAGGGCGTCGATGAAGTAGAGAGGGATGAAGGCCCTTACGCCCATCCGGAAGGCCATGACCGTCCTCAGGCTGGAGATGGCCATCACGTTCCTGTTGCCCAGGGCCATCTTGAGCCCCTTCAGGGAGAAGGACCTGGTCTTCGCCTCAGAGTCGGCCTGCTCCCTCACGAAGAAGAGTGTGACCAGAGAGGCCAGCAGGGCAGGGACCGCCATCACCACAAGGGAGCGCCTCCAGCCGATGCTCATCAGCAGCCAGGCGGCGACGAGGGGGGAGAGAGTCGACGCCAGAGTGGGGGCGGCGAGATTGATGCTGAAGACCCTCCCCCTCCAGGAGGGGTGTGTGTTCGCCGTGAGGATGGAGGTCCCTATGGGGTGCTGAGGGCTGCCGAAGAGGCCCCCCGCCACCCTCAGAACCAGGAACTGGTGGAACCCACCGACGAGCGATGAGAGCATCGCCATGAGGGCGTTCAAGAGGTTCCCGAGGCCGATCAGCACCCTACCAGAGATCCAGCGGCGGAAGCCCCCCACGAACATCTGGGGGAATCCCGAGGCGAAGCTGGAGGCCGACCTCAGGAAGCCCAGTTCCACGTAGCTGAGGCCGAACTCGTCCTGTATGGCCGGGTAGAGGACAGGGAGGGCGCCGCCCGTCATGTGGTTCATAGCATGGAGGGTGATGACCATCGCCAATAGCAGGGGAGAGCCCGAGACAACCGGGTCCCGCGGCTCCACAGCACTAGCATCCCCTCTCTCGTCCATGGCCTCCAGCTCAAGTGTTCCGGTGCGTGGTTAAAATGGCCACGCAGCATCAGGTAGGGTTCCCCCTATAGTATTTTAATTCAGCGGGTCGGGGGCTCCGGATTGAGAGTCGGCCTTCGGCTAACTGTGGCTGTAGGGTTCCGGGCCCGACAGGGATAAAAAGAGTGTTAGTCCTGGGAGATGACTTCCTCGAGGTCGATGAGCGCGCTGGCGCCGTCGAAGTACCTCAGGACGTTGGCGCCCTTCTCGGTTATCTCGTACCGCTTCTTCGACCTCTTGCTCCCCGGGTTATCAACCTCTGTCAGCAGGCCCTGCTGGACGAGGGACTCCAGTATCTTCTGGGTGGGCCTCCAGGAGAGGTTGGCGGCGTACATGATCCGTGTCGGCTTGTCCACCCCGTCCCTCACCGCGGAGAGGACACTCAACACGATGTCCAGTTTTGATCTTCGAAGCGACATGTATCTACACCATTAGACTAAGCGTTGATCTCTCTTTCTGCCGCGTTCACTATTTAACTGAAATTCATCCCTGATACAGGTCTTTATTCGAGATCGAAGAGAAGTTTCTGGGTATGATCTAATCCTGCGGCACGCCTCAGGGGAGGAGTACTACGTGACAACAGGGAGTCCTACACGCCTCCAAAGGCGTTTCTCCCACGTTCTGGGCTCAACGAGCCGTATTCGGAGGGTTCATCTAGGTTTAGACTAAAAAAGGGGGTCTGTAGAGCTCCATTCTCAGGGATGTCCTCAGTGCTTGGGCTTTGGGACGGTGTGACTGAACTTGTCGCCCCTGTAGAAGGCGTTGAAGGGCTTCTCGCACTCATTGCAGTAGTGCGACTTCCCGTTGAAAACCCCGAACTTGAACTCCTTCCCAGTGGGCTTAGCATCCTTTCCGCAGAAGGGGCAGGTAACCATTTCCACCCGGCTTTAGTTTAATGGCATTGTATATATAATCTTTACAATAAGGGCAACCACGCTGCCGAGGGCGTTGCATGGGAGAAGATGAACTTTTATCCTCATTTAACTGTGGGGTAGTCTGGGGCTTTACTATGGATGAGCTGGAGAGGAGGTCCTTCCTCCTGAGGATGACGGGCAACATGCTCTCCGCGGTCCTAGAAGGGCTCGAGGAGGTCGACCCGGCGATCCGGAGGAGGGTCATGGCCAGATGCGGCGAGGCCTGCGCCCGGGAAAAGCACTACGGCCCGGCCGTCGACATCGCCTGGCGCATCTCCGGGGAGGAGGGAGACTTGGAAAGGATTCTGGACAGGGCGAACGAGGAGATCTCCTGGTGCGGGGAGTGGGTGAGGGACGGGAGCGTGATCCGGTGCACCTGCGATGACTGCGGCTGCCCTCTGGTGAGAGGCAGTGTCTTGAGGCTCACCGAGGCCCTCTGCTACTGCTCCCTGGGATGGGTGAGCACCATCTTCGAGGCCCTGCTCAGGAGGCCGGTCAGGGTGGAGCTGGAGAAGGCCCTGGGCCTCGGAGACGACGAATGCCGGTACGCAGTGTTCCTGTGACCCGCTCAAAGTCCAGCGACCCCCTGAGGAGCGCACGCTCGCAAAGGCCTGCCTTGAGAACAGGCGGCTAGAAGATTCTATTTAGGAAGACGGGGTATTCATTTCGCATCTAGTGGTGGGGAGAGCGTGGATTTCAAAGTCGATGAGAGGATTCTAGCAGCCTACCCTGAGGTGAAGATCGGCGTCCTGGTGGGCAGGGGATTGACCGTGGTCGAGGGGCACCCCGGCCTCGAGGCATACAAAGCGAGAGCGGTGGCAGAGGCCGTCGAGAGGGTAGGCTCCGAGCCAGTTACGAGGCAGCCGTTCATAGCGTCCTGGAGGGACATGTACAGGAGCTTCGGGACGAGGCCCGGGGACTACAGGCCCTCCTCCGAGGCACTTCTGAGGAGGGTGCTGAAGAGGGGGGGCATCCTGACGATAAACTCCGCCGTCGACGCCTACAACGCCCTCTCTGTGAGGCACCTAATACCCATGGGGGGCTTCGACCTCGACAGGACGCGAGGCGACATATCGCTGCGGCTCTCTGAGGGTGGAGAGGCCTTCAGGCCCCTGGGCTCCTCGGGGCCGGAGGAGACCTATGAGAGGGAGCCAGTGTACGCCGACGAGGCGAGGATACTCACCCGGAGGTGGAACTTCAGGGACTGCGACGAGACGAAGATAACCACCGAGACGAGGAGCTTGGCGATGTTCGTGGACGGCTCCAAGGAGATCCCGCGCGAGGAGGTGGAAGAGGCCCTCAGGGAGTTGAGGGAGCTCCTCGGCGAGTACTGCAGCGGGGACTATCGTCTAGGGATAGCTGATGCGAGAAGGCCCCGGATTCCGCTCCGTTGAACGACGAAGCACCACCTGTCCGCCTTCCCGTGCCCCATACTTCATCACCCGGGAGCACTTTACACGCATCAACTCTCTTCCTCATCACTTGAAGCCATGCTGCGAACGACCCGGCCTGCATGCCCGCAAAAACCCTATTACGGCTTAGGAGGAGATCTGTAGGTGTGGTTCAGTTGAGCGTTAAGGTACTCAAGCTGGATGAGGTCGAGACGATAAAAGCACTGGGAGGCACCCTGAAGAGGATGTTCAACCCCGAGACGGCGGGGACCGAGCACATGACCTTCTCAGTCGGGTATTTCGCCCCGGGGGAGGGACTCAGGTCCCACATTCACCCCGAATCCGAGGAGGTCTACTACGTGGTCCGTGGTGAGGGGGTCGTCTACATCGGGGAGGAGAGGAAGCCCCTACCCGTCGAACCGGACACGGCCATATACATCCCGTCCGACACTGTCCACGGGATCGAGAACACGGGGGAGGGGAGGCTGATCGTCTGCTTCTTCGTCGCCCCCGGGAAGGAGAAATCCGTGGTGCTTTAGAGTTCAAGGCCATGCGCGCGTGAGAAAATGTGTGAAGGATGTGAGTCGTGATATGAAGGTATTGTTCGTGGGTGGTAGGTGGGCCCGCGACGTCGAGAAGTCGGAGAGCTTGATGGAGCTGAGGGAGTACGCCGAGGTAGAGGTGACGAGGGAGACGGATCAGGCGGTCTTGGCGGAGAAGGCCGAGGATGTCGACGTGATCATAACCGGAGCACCGATCACGGCCACCGTGATAGAGGCAGCGAAGAAGCTCAAGCTCATCCAGACGACGAGCGTCGGATACGACAGGATAGACGTGGAGTCGGCTGCCGAGAAGGGTGTGGCGATCTGCAACGTGGCGGAGTCGAACGCCAACAGTGTCGCTGAGCTCGTCTTCGGGCTGGTCATCTCCGTAGCCCGGCGCATCGCCAGCCACGACCGCCTCATGAGGTCGGGGGGCTGGGGGCGCGTCGATCTGGAGTGGCAGGTCCAGATACGCCACAAGACGTTGGGGATTGTGGGCCTCGGGGCCATAGGGAGCAGGGTCGCCCAGATAGGGAGAAGCGCCTTCGAGATGAGGGTCCTGGCCCACGACCCCTACGTCACAGAGGAGAGGGCCGACCAGTTCGGAGGGAGGCTCGTGGACCTGCGTACGCTGATGAGTGAGTCGGATGTGGTCACCGTCCACGTGCCCCTTAACGAGGAGACACGACACATGATCGGCGGGGAGGAGCTGAGCCTCCTCAAGCCGTCGGCCATATTCATCAACACCTCGCGGGGGCCCGTCGTTGACGAGGAGGCGCTGATAGCGGTCCTTGAGGGCGGCAGGATCAGCGGGGCCGGGCTGGACGTCTTCGAGGTTGAGCCTCTGCCCGAGGACAGCCCCCTCAGGGCCCTGGAGAACGTGGTGCTTGTCCCGCACATCGGATCTGCCTCTGACGCCCTGAGCCACATGGTCGAGGTTGCCGTGGAGAACGTGCTGAGGCTGGCGAAGGGCCTGGAGCCCTTCAGGATAAAGACGCCCGAGGTCTACTACACGAGCCCCAGGTGGAGGAAGTAGGCCCGGCCCTGCTTCACACCGGGTTTAATTGAAAAAACTCTTCAGCTTCCTCTCCACGTCCCCGAGGCCGAGGCGCCTGAGCTCTGAGCTCTTCGGTATCCCCCGGCTGTCCCAGCCGACGTCCTCGAAGTACTTGTTACGGTCCTCCACCAGCTCCTCACTCTCCGCAACGCGCCCATTGTACGGCCCCGTGGGGAGGGGCTCGTACCACCTGGTGGGGATGTCGTCGTCCTCCACGGGCTTCCATGTGATGTCGGGACCCCCCATGAGCAGCACGGCGCGCTGTATGGCGAGTATGCGGAGTGCCATGTTGTCGTACCACTCGTCGGCGGTTATCGGCCAGCCCGTCACGGCCTGGAGGAAGTCCCAGATGTAGTCGGACTCGTGGTTGAACATGCAGTAGACTCCGCTGTCCTGCAGCATGCAGGTGAGCTCGCTGTCCCCCTTCCTCAGGTCCCTCTGGGCGGGGGAGGTGTGGTCCCCTCCCTGGACTGAGCAGGGGTAGGAGACGACCTCGACGTAGTCGAGCCTGCTCCTGATGCCGTGGGCGCCTATGCCGTGGCCCTTCGCGACTATGGCGTACTTGGTGAGGTCGACTCCCTTCATCTGCCCGAGTTTGACGGCGGCCCTGTGGGTGCCCTCGGCGAGGACGTCGCCTATCCCCTCCCTGTCCGCAATCATCCTCATCAGCCTCGTGAAGGCGGCGGTGTCCCCCCAGTTGAGCTCGAAGCCCAGGTCCTCCTTGGTCAGGATGCCCCTCTGGTAGAGCTCCCCGGCGAAGCCGAGGACGTTGCCCACCTGGATCCCGCAGAATCCGAGGTCCTCCATGACCGAGCAGATGTGGACGTTGTCCTCGGGCTGGAAGATGCCCAGGTTGGTGCCCCCGTAGGCCTGGATCTCGTAGTCCGGGTTGTCGCTGATCGCCCCCTTGTAGGGGCCCGTCCTGACGAAGGCGAGCTTGAGGCATGTGGTGGGGCAGCCGAAGTCTCCCATGTACCTCTTGATCCAGACCCTCTCCTCGAAGCGGTCGACCCCGAAGCTCTTCTCGTCGTGCCACTCCTCCTGCCAGTTCCTGACGGGCTCCGAGCTGAGGCGGGCCCCGACGTCGTAGCCGAGGGAGCCCGTCCCCCAGCGCCTCATCGAGTCGCTCTTGAACCTCTTCCTCGCGACCTCCCAGATCAGCTCCCGGGGCCTCTCCATGTCCCAGGCGTCGGGTAGTGGGCCCATTCCCTTGAAGAGGACGGCCTTCAGGTTCTTCGATCCCATCAGAGCGCCGTATCCTCCGTATCCGGCGCCGTGGGTCCACTTGGTCTGGACAGCCGTGACCCTGGACATCCTCTCTCCGGCGGGGCCGATGTGGAGGATCGACGGTTCCTTCCACTCCCTCGTGCCGGGGGATCTCTCCTCTAGCAGTCCGAGCCCCTCCTTCGTGAGGATCCTGTAGGTGTCGATCCTGTCCTTCCCCCAGACGTGGGAGGCGTCCCTGATCTCTACCCTGCTGTCGGTGACGAGGATGTAGACCGGCTTCTCGGCCCTTCCCTTCACTATCAGGCCGTCGTAGCCGGCGCAGCGCATGTCGATGGAGTGCTCCCCCGCGATGGTGGAGCCCACTATCCCGAGGGTGAGGGGGGACTTGCCCGAGATGCACATCCTCCCTCCGGCGTAGTAGCCGGTGAGGGGCCCGGCGAGGACTGTGAGTATGTTCTCTGGGCCGAGGGGGTCCACCGCCTCCCAGCGCTTGCCGAGGGCGTCCCAGAGTATCTTGGTGGCCAGCCCCCTGCCGCCGAGGTAGAGCCTGAGAGTCTCCTCGCTGAACCTCACGTCCTTGGCGTCGCCGCTGGAGAGGTCGATCTCCGAGAACTTACCCGCGTATCCCCTCATCTCAGATCAGCTCCTCCCCCCTCTCCCCGAAGAGGATCTTCACGAGCTGCTCCGTGACCTCTCCCGGCCTCCTCGCGTAGAGCTT
>SMTZ1_10008871_pt1 | contig 25215 bp, 25 predicted proteins | sample DeeMarSWOR136_30_FD_25667 | JGI IMG/M metagenome (IMG submission 25667) | reverse complement strand
TCTTCAACCTGGAGGTAGGCATAAGTGCTGAGGAAGACACTCTTCCAGAGCGCTTCAGCTCAGAGACGATTCAGGTCGAAGGCAAAGAGAGATCCATCTCTAAAAATACGATGGACGCCATGAAAAAGGATTATTATCGGGTCCGCGGCTGGGATGAGCAGGGAAAGCCATCCCCCTCTCTTCTCAATTCCCTGAAATTAAGCGGAAGGAAAAAATGACCGGAAAAGAATGGAAGGCTGATGAAGAACTTATCCGCCTGTTTCAGGCGGTAGGCCGGGCTTCGCTTCTCTATGACATCCAGGACAGCCACAGCGGGAACATGGCTGCTCAGTGGACGGATGAGAAGGGGCAACTGAAGATGGCCATTACCTCCACCGGCTCTCAAAAGGGAGACCTTGAGCCAAGCCAGATCTGTTTTCTCTCTCCGACAGAGACCGATTTTGGCTACTACAAGGCATCCTCAGAGTCAGATATCCATGCCCGGATACTCTCCCAGAAAAACGCCAACGCCTCTATGCACGGCCACACCAAAGACCTCATCATCGCCACTCTCGATGATGAAGAAAAACCCAGTCAGCCAGAACCGTTCATCCCGGTCGACCCCCTCGGCTATTACCATCTTGAAGGCATGGTGCCGGTGGATTGGTTCGAGGTTCCCAGCGGATCGCCCGAGATGGTCAAAACGATCCCGGAGAGACTCGCCCGGCATCCGGTGACTCTGGTTCAAGCTCACGGCGCCTTTTCCAGGGGGCGCACTCTCCAGGAAGCTTTTTTTCTTCTCTGTGCCGCCAACAATTCCGGTTACATTGTCCGCCTGGCCCGCAAACTGGGAGTGGACTTAGAAAAAATGAGAAATAAGGTCCGGTCTGACCCAGATTCACTCTTCGCCTATCCTCCGGATAAATACTCCATCCAAGGCGGCAATGTCCTGGACTTTTCCCAGGAAGAAGAGATAACCAGAGAGTTCATCAAGACCGGAGCCAGGATCTTCGAGTCCCGCCTCTCTCCCTTTCATACCGGCTCCCTGTCGATCCGCGGCGCCCGGACGATGCTCTACGCTCCCCAGGCATCGATGCCCAGGGAACTCGGGGGCCCGCTTCTGGAGATCCCGCTTTCTCCGGAAAAATCTGACTCTCCCGAGATGAAAATCCATAAAAATATCTACTCCGAGAGTAACTTCCAGACCGTCATCCACTGCCATATCCCTGAGGCTGAAGCGCTCTCCCGCGCCGTCGCCCCAGGAGAAACAGAAACCGGCAACCGCATCGTGCCCATCGACGCTGAAGGGAGTTTTCTCTACCTGGTCATCCCGGTCCTGCCTCCCCGGTTTGATTTTGCTCTTTTCCTCCGTCTCCTGCATGACTATAAGGTCGTGGTCATAAGAGGAGGAGGTGTCTGGGGAGTGGGCAGCCAATCTCTCTCCGAGGTTCTCCATCACCCGTCATCGGTGAGGGAGATATGCCTGTACCGTATTGGCGCCCTGGAGCAGAGGCTTGACCTCAAAAAAATGGAGCCCAAGAAAGCGAAACGATGGTAAAAAGGGAGAGGGAGTGAGGAATAATTCAAGTAAGGCAAAACTAAAAATAGAGTTCAGTTTCGAAAGCGCATCTCAATTATTTGTTCGGCAATGGATAAAGCCGAAATTCGAGTTCATCCAGGTATAAATTCCTTTCTTATCTTATCCCCGTTTGAGGGTCACTTCGGCATCATAGCGCTGGATCTCATCCATCCACGACTCGCCGCCAGGGACGTCCATCTTCAGACAAAAATAATCCCAGACAGCTCCAAATGGCAGGGTTTTGAGATCCTCGAGAAGAGCCAGCCGGCCAAAGTGATCTCCTGCATTCTCGAATTGTCGAAGCTTCTCTCGGGGCTCAAGAAGAGCCAGTAAAAAGCTTTTTTGAACCGCTCTGGCACCAATGACTAGGGCACCGACCCGGTTCAGGCTGGCGTCGAAAAAGTCCAGGGCGAGATGAACCTTATCCAGAGCATCGCTGCGCACGACCTCCTCGGCTATGCTTTTCATCTCATCATTGAGGATAACAACATGGTCGCTGTCCCACCTCACACCACGGCTGAGATGGAGGAGGATCTCATCTGAATACTGGAGCAGGGCAGAAATCTTGTCGGCGACAGATTCTGTAGGATGGAAATGGCCCAAATCCAGGCAGAGCATGATCCCCCTGGAAAGGGCATAACCCAGGTAAAATTCATGGGAGCCGACGACATAAGCTTCACTGCCCAGACCGAAAAGCTTGCTCTCCACCGAGTCTTTCATCTCGGAAGGAATGTATTCCTTGGCATAGATCCTGTCCAGAGCTTCTTTCAGCAAGGCGCGGTGTGTCCAGCGGTCGACCGGAAAATCCTTGGACCCATCCGGGATCCAGAGGTTATGGATGCAGAAGCCCCCCAGCTCCCGGCCGATAAAGGCACTGATCTCCCGGCTTTGACATGCTCTATCCAGAATTCACGGATTCCCTTATCCTTGCTGCTCAGGGTATAACCCGACTCGGCTTTGGGATGGGCGAAACAGGTGGCGTTAAAATCCAGGTTTACCTTCTCCTGCTTGGCCCAGCCGATCCATCCTTTATAGTGTTCAGGGCTGATTTTATCTCTATCCACGAATTTTTCTCCGAATTCCCCGTAAATGGCGTGAAGGTTTAAGCGCATCCGGCCGGGAATCAGAGAAAAGGCTTTCTTCAGGTCCATCCTCAGCTCATCGCTTGTTCTCGCCCTTCCCGGATAATTCCCTGTCGCTTGAATGCCACCCCCGCCTGCCTTTGCAGCTGATTTCTCGAACCCGCTGACATCATCCCCCTGCCAGCAAGGGAGGGAAATAGAGATTTTTTCCAACGCCTTGAGAGCTTTATCCGTATCCACTCCCAGCTGAGAATACCGCTCTCTGGTTGTTGTGTAGGCTCCCATTACTTTTTTCTCATTCATCCTTCATCCTCCCTGAAACGCAATCTCGCCTCAAAAAGGTGGATTTAGATTTATTCAACCGAACTCTCTTCTTGCACTTATCATACAACCTTTATCCTGTCAACGTCAGGATCAGGGCTCGAAAATAGACATTTGTAAAGAGAAAATGAAGTCCATTCTTGGGCTCAGGTCTAATCTGGATGGTCCGATTTAATCTTGACACTCGTTTTAAAGGATAAAATAATTGTAAATTCTGATTCCTTTTCAATCACATCTATTTATTTTTTACTTTTTTTCTTGCAAGCAGAAGAATGTCTAATGTCGAGCCCTGACCCCAATTTATGGTAAGCTAAGTTGATGCCCAAAGAGACGATGAGCCCCCGGGAGAGATGGCTGGCCGTGCTCCAGCGGCAGAATCCCGATAGAGTTCCGATGGACTACTGGGCCACTTCTGAGGCCAGTCAAAAGATCATGAAGCATCTGGGCTGCAGCAACGAGAGGGAGATGCTTCAAAAAATGCGTGTGGACTTTCCGGTGGAAGTCAAGCCCTCCTATTCAGGCCCTTCTATTCCTTCTGGTTATGATGAATTTGGATGCCGGTATGAGATGGTGAACTACGGAACCGGTGAGTACGAAGAATGCGTCTTTCACCCTCTTGCCCAGTACAGCAGAGTCCGAGATATCCAGCGCTCCTATACCTGGCCTGACCCTGACTGGTGGGACTACAGCCAGATAAGGCACCAGCTCGCGGGCAACGAGGAATACCCCATCCACGGCGGCCACTGCGAGCCTTTTCTGGCCTACAAGAAGCTCCGGGGAGAGGAGCAGTCGTACCTGGACCTGGTGATGAACCCCGAAATCGTCCATTACTGCCTGGATAAACTCTTTAACCTGGCTTATGAGAACATACGGCGCATACACGAGCAGGTCCCGGGCCAAGTGATGTTCTCCTACGTAGCTGAGGACATGGGAAGCCAGAACGACCTTCTCTATTCCCCAGTTCATATCCGCGAGTTCCTCCTCCCGAGAATGAAAAGAGCCATCGAGCTGGTCCACCAGGCCGGTGCCTTTGCTTTCCACCACAACGACGGCAGTATCCGGCGTATACTGCCTGACCTGATCCAGATCGGTATCGACATCCTGAATCCCATCCAGTGGCGCTGCAAGAACATGAACCGGGCAGAGCTTAAGCGGGAATTCGGCGATAAGGTCATCTTTCATGGCGGGATGGATAATCAGGTTACCCTCTCCTTTGGCTCGGTGGAAGACGTGAAAAAAGAAGTATTGGATAACTTAAGGATTCTGGGAGAAGGAGGCGGCTACATCCTCTCCCCCTGCCACAATATCCAGGCTGTCAGTCCCCCTGAGAACATCGTCGCCATGTACCAAACCGGCTACGAGAACGGATGGACCTGAAGTGGTAACCTGGCCTGAATTTTAGGAACCATTTATGTTTTCGTGACAGCAACCTATAGAGGTAGGATTTGCTACAGCGCCGATTCCCTTCCATCCGAAGCCCATGGCGGCGGGTGGGGGGTCTTGGCTTGGATAGAAGGGAATCGGCGCTACATTTATCCATCATGCCAGGTGTTTCCTGTATCGTAGAAAGAGGAATGCGTCGCTGAGATATCAAACGGTTTGACCTCAGCGCTTTTATCTCTTATAATTTTCCAGAAATGAAATGGGTTTACATCGAAGACATCGCTCAGTTTAAAGACCGGGATGTTGAGCTCCGGGGATGGGTGTACAACAAGCGGTCAAGCGGTAAGGCCCGTTTTCTTCTTATCAGGGACGGGACAGGAATCATCCAGGGAACCATCTTCAAGCCTGAAAAAGACCACCCGCTTTTCAAAAAATTCGATTCCCTGACCCAGGAATCCTCACTCATAGTCCGGGGCCTGGTCAAGGAAGATAAGAGGGCTCCGGGTGGATTCGAAATCGACATAGGGGAAATAGACATCCTGCAGTTGGCCCAAGAATACCCGATCACCCCCAAGGAACACAGCACGCCCTTTCTTATGGAACACCGCCATCTTTGGCTCCGCTCACGAAAACAGCACGCCCTTCTCCAGGTCAGAGCCGAACTGGTCAAAGCCATCCGCGACTTTTTTGACGGCAGGGGCTTTCGCTTAATGGACACTCCGATCCTGACTCCCAGCGCCTGCGAAGGAACCACCACTCTTTTTGAAACCGAGTACTTCGACCAGAAGGCCTACCTGAGTCAGAGCGGCCAGCTCTATAATGAAGCCACGGCCATGGCCTTCGGCAAGGTCTACTGTTTCGGCCCGACCTTCCGAGCAGAAAAATCCAAGACAAGAAAGCACCTCATTGAATTCTGGATGGTCGAGCCGGAAGTCGCCTTTGCCACCTTGGCCGATATTATCGAGCTCGGAGAGGACCTCGTCGTCTTCCTGGTGGAGCGGATTCTGGAGAAAAGGAAAAAAGAGCTGGAAACCCTGGAAAGGAACATCAAACCCCTGGAAGCGATCAAAGGACCTTTTCCCCGGACCACTTACGATGATGCTCTCCGCATGATCAAAGAAAAAGGATCGAAGATGGAATGGGGGGATGATTTTGGCGCGCCGGATGAAGCTCTCCTGTCCGAAATATACGACCTTCCCGTCGTCAAAGGATTCGGAGAAATCATCGGCGGCGGCCAGCGCATCCACAACCTTGATCTCCTCGAGAAAAAAATCAAGGAATTCAAGCTCCCGCGGGAGGCATACGAATGGTACCTGGACCTGAGAAAATACGGATCTGTCCCTCATTCCGGTTTCGGGCTGGGACTGGAAAGGACTCTTGCCTGGATCTGTGGCATAAAGCATATCCGGGAAACCATACCTTTCCCCCGCCTCCTCTACAAGATTTATCCCTAAAACACTTTTACAAACCGTTTGATTTCCCAGACGTAAAACTATAATATATGGCATTTAAATGATGCGAACACACATACGGTCATGAGCGCGAACACAAGCTTTCCAAAATTCGTGTTTAAAAACCGGCGGTTTATCCATATCGCGACAGCCGTTATTCCCATACCGTTCAAAGTTTATTTCGAAGGCACCTCCACTCTGCTGCTGTGGATAGTCGGATTCCTGCTCATGCTCGCCGGGATAGCTTTCAGGATCTATACAGCCGGCTATCTTCAGGGAAAACACACGACAACCACAATCATTGCCGATCATATGTGTACATCTGGCCCTTTTGCCTATATCAGGAACCCGCTTTATCTCGGTAACTTTATCATCGGACTGTCTTTGGCTGTGGCCTTTAATGAATGGTACGGGTACCTGGTCTTCGCTATTCATTACATCGGTGTTTATTCCATCCTGATATCTTATGAGGAAAAATTCATAGCCAAGAAGTTCGGGACAGCCTATGCCGAGTACCGGGAGCACACCCGGAGGCTCATTCCGAGGCTGAAGCCTTTCAAAGGCAGTTCCAAGACCGCACCCGACTTCAAAGTCGGATTCTGGAGTGAGAAATATTATTTTCTCATCCTCCTCATACTCTTTGCGCTTCTCTACTTTTTATTCGTGAGCTAGCCTGGATCATTCATCGCAGCATTCATCACTTTTCTCTTTGAAATTGAATGACATATGTTTACTAATAATCTATTACGATTTACAATTGAACAGGCATGAAAAAGATTGCTCTGATCAGCTTCGGCTGCGCCAAGAATCTTGTCGACAGCGAGGTCATGCTCGGCTACATTGACCAAGCCGGGCATTCCTTCGTCACCGATCCTAAAGATGCGGATGTCATCATCCTCAACACCTGTGGCTTCATAGAGCCAGCCAAAAAAGAAGCGCGGGATGCCTTGAGAGACGCCGTCTCATTCAAGAAGAGAGGAGGAGGGAAAAAAGCCATCGTTGTCGGCTGTTACGTGGAAAGATATCGAGACATCCTCGAGCAGAAATATCCCCAGATCGATGCCTGGCTCGGAGTGAATGATTTCGATAAAATCGTCCAGGCCATCGAAGGGAAGCCTTTTCCCAGATCCAAGCAAACCTTTCTCTACGACCACACTACTCCACGCCTCAGACAGACTCCTCCGGCATGGAGCTATGTCAAAATCTCGGAAGGATGCTCCCATGAATGCGCTTTCTGTTCGATTCCGCTGATCAAAGGACCGTACCGGTCTCGTCCCATATCTTCTATCCTTTCCGAAGTGGAAGCGCTCGGCCAGCAAGGAGTCAAGGAGGTTAACCTCATCTCTCAGGACACGACCTACTTCGGCCGGGACATGGGGATGGAGAACGGCTTGATCCAGCTTGTTCGAGAACTCCTTCCGGTCAAGAATATAGAGTGGATCCGGATCCTCTATGGTTACCCCGAAGAGATCAGCGATTCACTACTCGAGGTCATGCAGGAAGACAAAGTCTGTTCCTATCTTGACATTCCTTTTCAGCATTCAGACCCGGAGATCGTAAAAAAAATGAAAAGGGCCATGGACGGACAAAGGGCGCTGAAGCTTATTCGCAAAATAAGAAAAAAAATCCCGGAAATCGCTCTCAGAACATCCCTCGTTGTCGGATTTCCGGGCGAGGGTAAAAAGGAGTTCGAGAACCTGAAGAAATTCGTCCAGGAAGCTCGCTTTGACCACTTGGGAGTCTTCACCTATTCAAGAGAAGACGGCACCTCCTGTTTTTCTTTGGGTGACCCGGTCAAGGAAATCGTTAAGACCAAAAGAAGGGAAAAGATCATGGAGATCCAGGCAGAGATTTCCTGGCAGGAAAATAAAAAATACCTGGACCGTCAGGTCGACGTTCTGATAGAGGGGACTTCCAATCAAAGCCCTGATTTGCTTGTCGGCAGGGGAAAATTCCAGGCGCCCGAAGTGGATGGAGTGATATTCATGGAAGGTCCGGCGGATTGGCCAAAATTGGTCAACACGATTCAAATGGTTGAAATCACGGGATGGGATGTATATGATTTATACGGTAAAGCGGCTCGATGAAACTTTTATCAAAGTCGATCTCAACATTTTTTGGAATCGGATTCATCCCCTTCGCTCCCGGGACGCTCACCAGTATAGTCATCATTCTGCTTTATAAACATTATCTGTATAGACTCAGCTGGCCTGTTTATGCCTTGATCCTCATCCTTCTTTTTTTTATCGGCGTTTATGCCTCCACCGATTACTCAACGGCATTGAATAAAAAGGACCCGCGCAAGATAGTCATCGATGAAGCCCTCGGCCAGCTCCTCGTCCTCTTCAGGATGAGCGATGCCTGGTTTCCCATCCTCTCCTGCTTTGTCCTGTTCCGTGTTTTTGACATCGCCAAGCCTTTTCCGATAAAAAAGATCGAGAAACTCCCCTCAGGATGGGGAATCATGCTGGATGATGTCGTTGCCGCCGTCTATGCAGGAGTTATCGTCAACCTCTATTTGCTTTTAAAGTGATGGATAAAAGAGACATGAAAATAGAGATCATGGCCATAGGCTCAGAGCTTCTCACTCCCTATTTTCAGGATACCAATTCTCTCTATCTGACAGAGCGTTTTAACGACCTGGGGATGGAAGTTTCCTATAAAACGATCGTCAGCGATGATTGGGACGATCTCGTCCTCTGCCTCAAACAGGCTCTAGCGAGAGCGGACATCATCGTCGGCATCGGCGGCCTGGGCCCGACCAAAGACGACCGAACACGAGAGGCTCTGGCTTCTGTTCTCAAGCGAAAACTCATCTATAAAAAAGAGATCCTCCAGAAGATCAAGAAAAGATTCGAGCGCAGAGGACTCTCCATGCCAGCGGTCAACAAAAAACAGGCCTATATCATCCAGGGAGGAAAACCTCTTGAGAACAGAAAGGGAACTGCTCCCGGCCTCTGGCTGGATACAGGCAAGGAGATAGTCATCCTCCTTCCAGGCCCCCCTCACGAACTCAAGCCCATGTTTGACTCCTCTGTCTGGCCAGACCTTCAAAGGTTCAAGAAAAAACACGCCTGCCGCAGAGTGCTGAAAATAACAGGATTGACGGAATCGAAGATTGAAACCCTTATCTCCGACCTGTATCCTGAAGAGCCTCATCTCAGGTTGACGATCCTCGCCTACCCGGGCCAGATAGAAATCCACATCGCCGCCTATTCTGAAGAAAGCCAGGACGAGGCTGAGAAGAGCGTGGAAACCCTGGAAAAGAACCTGCTCGACAGGCTGAAAGAAAACGTCTTTTCAACGAGAGGCGAGGAACTCGAGGAAGTGGTGGGAAGGCTTCTCCGGCTTCACCAAAAGACCCTGGCCACTGCCGAATCCTGCACGGGCGGCTTCCTGGGTCACCGCCTGACCAACATCTCCGGAAGCTCCGACTATTTCCTTCTCAGCATGGTGGTCTACAGCAACGAAACAAAGAGCTATCAACTGGGTGTCTCCTCAACCCTGATTGAGAAACACGGAGCGGTCAGCCCTCAGGTGGCTACAGCCATGGCTGCCGGCATCAGGCAAAAAGCGCGTTCCAGCTTCGGCCTGGCCATAACAGGAATAGCAGGCCCGACAGGAGGAACTCCGGAGAAGCCCGTGGGCCTTGTCTACACTGCCCTGGCCTGGGATAATGGAACCGAGGTTGTGAAGAACATTTTTATAGGGAACAGGGAGATGGTTAAATTTCAATCCACCCAAAAAGCCTTGGACATGATCAGAAGACATTTCCTGACCGAGGCAGGACGCTGAGAGGTCAAAATTGAGAACATTCATCGCTATCAACCTTAACCCGGAATTAAAAGAGACTCTGTCTAACCTCATCGAGGAACTCAAAAGGCTGGATCCAGCCCGAAAAAGCGTAAGATGGGTGAATCAGCAAGCGATGCACTTGACCTTGAAATTCCTGGGCGAAATTGACGAGAGCCAGGTTGAACAAATAAAAAAAGCGCTGGAACAAATATCAGACGGATCCAGGACTTTCACCATGGAGATCAGAGGGACAGGATACTTCCCTCCAGACAAGAGAAACCCAAGAGTTCTCTGGTTGGGCATCGAAGAAGAGAAGAGCCTGCAAATCCTTCAATCCCGCCTGGAAGAAGAGATGGAAAAATTGGGATTTCCCAAAGAAAACCGAAAATTCCATCCCCATCTCACTCTGGGAAGAGTGAAGATCCCCTCCAACCTCAGAGAGATAATGCTCCATCTTGAACAATATGGATCCCAGAAATTCGGAGAAATGGAGGTCAGAAAGATCACTTTCTTCAAGAGCGTCCTCAAGCCCACCGGCGCTGAGTATTCTGTTCTGTCAGAGTTTGAGCTCAAATGAAAATACTGTTTGCCGTTCTCTGTTATTTTTTCGGAGCCATTCCTTCCGGATATATCCTGTTCCGCCTCAGCGAAAAAAAGGATATCCGCAGTTTCGGAAGCCAGGCGACCGGGGCAACCAACGTGCTCCGCCTGAAAGGATTGAAATACGCCATTCCGGTCCTGCTGTTTGATATAGCTAAAGGATTCCTGCCGGTCTTCTTCGCTTTAAAGCTCTTCGGAGACCTTATTTTTGCTCTCACCTGCGGCTTTCTGGCCGTTGTCGGCCACTGTTTTCCAGTCTACATCAAGTTCAAAGGCGGGAAGGGCCTGGCGACAACGCTTGGGGTCTATGCTTTTTTGGCCTTCAAACCCGTCCTCCTCAGCCTGGCTGTATTTCTCATCGCAGTCTTTATCTCACGCTACGTGTCTCTTGGCTCACTCCTGACCCTTCTCAGCTTCCCTGTCTTCTCCTTCTTTTTCAAGGAAGAAATTCAGGTTGTCTATCTTGGCATCGCCCTCTTTATCCTTGTTGCCTTCATGCACAGGGAAAACATTGCCCGGCTATTCAAAGGCACTGAAAGAAAAATAGGAGAGAAAGCAAGATGAAAGCAAGTGTTATCGGCGGCGGCACATGGGGCAGTGCCTTTGCCCTCCATCTTGGCCGATTGAATATCCAGACGAAACTCTGGATCCGAGAGGAAGATGTCTATGAAGAGGCTTTACGTCACAAGGAAAACCGGACATTCCTTCCGGATTACGTTTTTCCAGAGACAGTCTCTTTTTTTCACAGCCATAAAGAGGCCCTGAAGTCTTCTGATATCGTCTTCATCGCCGTTCCCTCAAAATTCTGCCGTCAGGTCTATCAGCAGCTCGGACCTCATCTCACCTCCGACCAGATGATCGTCAGCCTGACCAAGGGGATAGAAGAAAACTCCTTGAAAAGGATGAGCGAAGTGATGGAAGAGGTCTTTTCTCCCTTTTTTACACCGAGGATCGCAGCCCTTTCCGGACCGAGCTTCGCCAAGGAAGTCGCCGAAGGCCATCCGACCGCTGTCGTCCTGGCGTCGCGGGACGAGAACCAGGTTAAGAAAATTCAGCATCTCATCTCCAGCCCTGTCTTCCGCACTTACACAACCACTGACATAGTCGGCGTAGAACTCGGCGGAGCTATAAAAAACGTTATCGCCATCGCCGCGGGGATATCTGATTCTCTTCAGTTCGGGAGCAATTCCGTAGCTGCCCTGGTGACAAGGGGAATTGCTGAAATGACACGATTGGGTATAAAATTAGCAGCAAGGATGGAGACATTCGCCGGCTTGGCAGGTATCGGGGATCTCGTCCTCACCTGTACGGGCAAGCTCAGCAGGAATCATTTTGTGGGCGTGGAGCTGGGAAAGGGAAAGTTCCTATCCGAGATTGTCTCCTCGATGAAAATGGTGGCAGAAGGGATCACCACGACATTATCTGTCCACCAACTGGCCCAAAAAGCGATAGAAAACCTGATGACACGAAAACTCAAGAGTGAATACTAAAAAGAATAGGAGGAGAGGATGAAAATCAAAACAGCTCTGATCCTTTTAATATGTCTCAATTTAATACTGTGCGCTTCATCTCAGAAAAAACTGGAAAAATCCAGAGAGAAGGACCCACTCCATCAGTATAACATGGGACTTTTCTTCCTCAATGAAGGAAATATCAATGAAGCGATCAAACATTTCAATAAAGCTCTCGCTCTTAAACGCGATTATGACCTCGCGCTCTGTATGATCGGCCTGGCCCATTCGATGAATGGAAAATTTAACGAAGCCATAAACTATCTCAAGAAGTCTCTGAGCATCAGTCCCGGCTTGACCGAAGCGCACAATTACCTCGGCGTTGTCTACCAGGAATTGGGATTTCTGGACGAGGCGGAAAAGGAATTCATGATCGCGACCCTTGACAAAACCTACTTATCCAGAGAACTCCCCTTCTATAATCTGGCCAGAATATATTTTACAAGAGACAAGCTCGAAGAGGCCCTCAATTACGTCAACAAAGCTTTGGAAATAAACAGGAACTTCCGTATGGCGAACAACCTCAAAGGGATGATCCTGGAGAAACAGCTGAAATACAAGGAAGCGATAGAAAGCTATAAGATGGCCCTGAAAAATCTGGAGACAGAGACAGCCCTCAGCCGCAATGTCGCTATGGACTATTATGTGACCATTAATTTCAGCCTGGCAGTGGCTTATTTCAAGAACAACGAGCTGGATAAAGCCAAGGAGATTTTCATAAATATCTATCCCGGGGTAACTGACCCGGAGATAAAACTGAAGATCGAACAGTATTTAAGGGCGATCAAATAGAAGCAGGCCTCAGGTCCCTTCCAGCCAGCCAGCGAGGTACTTCCTCTGTTCTGAAGAAAGCCTGTCAATTTTAACTCCCAGCGTTTTGAGCTTCAGGCGTGCCACTTCTTTATCGATTTTTTCCGGTACCGGATAAACCTTTTTCTGCAATTCTTTCCCTTTCCGAACAAGATGCAGCACGCAAAGAGCCTGATTGGAAAAACTCATGTCCATGACCACAGCCGGGTGTCCTTCTGCTGCGGCCAGGTTGACCAGGCGACCCTCCGCCAGAAGAAAGATGCTCTTCCCGCCTTTAATCTTGTACTCCTGGACATAGTCCTTCATCTCTCTCTTCCGTGTGGAAAGCTTCTCCAAAGCCGGTATGTCAATCTCAACATTGAAGTGCCCGGAATTGGCGATAATGGCGCCATCCTTCATCAGCAGGAAATGCCCCGCTGTGAGAACGCTTTTATTGCCTGTGGCCGTTACAAAGACGTCCCCAATCCTGGCTGCTTTTTTCAGGCTCATCACCTGAAAACCATCCATGACCGCTTCCAGGGCCCGCAGAGGATCCGTTTCACAAATGATCACTCGGGCTCCTGCGCCGTCTGCCCTCATGGCGATCCCGCGGCCACACCAGCCGTAACCAGCCACAACGAAGTTCGACCCGGCGATAAGGATGTTGGTTGCCCGTAAAATTCCATCCAGGGTGCTCTGTCCGGTTCCATAGCGGTTATCAAAAAGATGTTTTGAGTTCGCGTCGTTGACCGCGATGATAGGATAACGCAGGACTTTGCTCTTGGCCATGCTTCTCAAGCGGATCACGCCAGTTGTCGTTTCTTCTGTCCCGCCGATGACATTTTCGATGAGGTCAGTCCTTTCAGAATGGAGAGTGGAAACCAGGTCGGCTCCATCATCCATGGTGATCTGAGACCCAAGATCAAGTGCCTGGTTGATATGGCTGTAGTATGTTTTTTTGTTCTCGCCCTTAATGGCAAAAACAGCGATATTATAATATTTCACCAGGGCAGCGGCCACTTCATCCTGTGTGCTGAGCGGATTCGACGCGGTCAGGGCAATATCAGCTCCGCCAAATTTCAAAGCGCGCATCAGGTTTCCGGTTTCGCTAGTTACGTGCAAACAGGCTGAGATTCGAATATTTCTCAGAGGCTTTTCTCTGGTAAACCTTCGCTTGATAGAGCTCAAGACTGGCATGTACCTCTCGGCCCATTCCATCTTGAGCTTGCCCTTTTCAGCCAGCTTCAAATCTTTGACATCGTAGTCAATCTTCATCTTTCTTCACTCCCTTTTTTCATAATCCCGCGTCTTTTCTCAATTCTTCGGCTTTTGCCAGACTCTCCCACGTGAATTCCTTTTCTGCCCGGCCAAAATGTCCATAGCAAGCCGTCATTTTGAAAATTGGCCTGAGTAAATCAAGGGTCTGAATCATTCCTTTGGGAGAGAGGTCGAAATGGGCTCTGATCAAATCTTTTATTGTATCCTCGTCAATCTTGGCCGTGCCAAAAGAGTCGACCATGATCGAGACAGGATGGGGCACGCCTATGGCATAAGCGATTTGGACTTCAAGCTTATCCGCGATACCGGCTGCCACAAAGTTCTTCGCTACGTATCGCGCCATGTAAGAGCCTGAGCGGTCCACCTTGGATGGATCTTTGCCGGAGAAACAACCACCTCCGTGACTGCCCACGCCGCCGTAAGTGTCCACGATGATCTTCCGGCCGGTGATTCCCGTATCCGCCAAAGGTCCTCCCTGCTCAAAGCGGCCCGTCTCATTGATGTAGACAGCCGTGTTCTTATCCATCATCTCCGGAGGAATGACTTTCTTGACAACTTCGCGCTTGATGTCTTCCTTTAATTCATTCATCTTGATTATCTTGTCGTGCTGGGCCGCGATGACGATGGCATCCACTCTTCGTGGCTGTTGGCCCTCGTATTCTACGGTAACCTGCGATTTCCCGTCAGGCCTGAGGTATTGTAAGATCTTCTCTTTCCGCACATGAGCCAGTCGCCTGACGAGCTTATGGGCAAGCATAATGGGCAGGGGCATGAACTCCTCTGTTTCTCGACAGGCATAGCCGAACATCAATCCCTGGTCTCCGGCTCCCTGCTCATGGTCTTCCGTCTCATCGATTCCCCTGGCTATATCGGGAGACTGCTCATGGATGGAGGAAATGACGCAACAGGTTTCATAATCAAATCCGTATTCCGCATTGGTGTATCCGATTTCCTTGACTGTTTCCCTGACGACTTTCTGGAACTCGCAGTAGCCCCCGCTGGAAATTTCCCCGGCTATCAGCACCAGACCGGTGGTGACCAGCGTTTCGCAGGCCACACGGCTATGGGAATCCTGATGGATGAGATCATCCACTATGGCATCAGAGATCTGATCGCAGATCTTATCTGGATGGCCTTCTGTTACGGACTCAGATGTGAAGAAATATTTTCCATCTTTGCTCATACGCTACCTCATTTTCCTTATTAGGAACTCGATTTCGTAACCAAAAGAATTAACACAAAAAGACATCCTTTGCAATCAAAACACAATCTTGGGGTCAGGGCTCGACATTAGACATATGGATCAAATGTGTTTAAACCATATCTATTTAAAGCTTGGCAACCTGATTTAAATTCCGCTGATAAAAATCCCTGAAGGGCCTGAACCTGAACTTTTCCTCCAAATTATCGAATCCAAAAAATGTCTAATGTCGAGCCCTGACCCTATTTGAAATCGATTTGAACTCCGGACAGTATTTGTGTTATTAATTTGAACGGTCGATAGACTTTCATGAAAATGTGCCTCGGGATTAAAAAGACATTACTCATACTCTGGGCATTCGTCTTTCTGTTTGGTTTCGCTTCAGGAATCCAGCCTCAAGAGAACAAGAAGCTCCCTTTCTCCGCTACCCTGTATAAGCTCAAAAACGGTCTGCACGTGATCCTTTCCGAGGACCATTCACTCCCTATTGTATCTGTTGTCATGGTCTATAACGTTGGGTCCATGAACGAGCAGCCCGGCAAGACAGGCCTGGCCTACCTTATGGAAAATCTGATGTTCCAGGGTTCAGAAAACATCGGACGGATGCAGCATATCAGTATCATCAACAGGGTCGGAGGAGAACTCAACGCAACCACTACCGTGGATCGGACTGTGTTTCTTCAGAAAGTGCCCTCCAACCAGTTGACCCAGGTGCTCTGGCTCGAATCGGACAGAATGAAATCGCTCCAGATAAACGCGGCCAAAGTGGAAAAAGCGAAACAAGAGATCATCGCTGATATCCGCAACAGAAAAGCATTCTCTCCCTACCTTGAAAGCTACTGGCGTTTCGATCAGCTTGTCTATCCCAGCTTCGCCTACGGCCACCCCGTGATCGGCGCTGAAGCCGATCTGCAGGAACTGAAAGTCCAGGATGTCAGGGATTTTTACAACACGTATTACGTGCCCAATAATGCCGTCCTTTCCATAGCCGGGAAAATCGATAGAGAGAAAGCACTGACAGACATCCGCAAGTACTTCGAGACCATTCCTGAAGGAAAAGAGATTCCGCACATGCCCTTATCGAAATCACCTGAGAAAATAGCGATCCACGAATCGATGGAAAGCGATCAGGCCCCATCTCCCGGCTTCCATCTGGGCTACAGGTTAGCCCACCCCTCCTCTGAAGATCTCTATGTACTCGCTCTGATAGAATATATTCTTCTCAGAGGAAATACTTCCCGGCTTCACAAGAGATTGATCAAAAGAGAAAGGCTGGCCCTTCATATGGAGGGAAGCATCGAGAAGAGAAATCCTGTCGCCCGTTTTAGGTTATTCATCCTGAACAATAATCAGTTCATGGTGCAGAGAACCCAAAGAGCCATTTTCTCAGAGATGAACAGGCTTAAAAATAGCTTTGTTCCCGCCGAAGAGCTCCAGAAATCAAAGAATATGTTCAAAATGGATTACATTGATCAATACGCCGATTCCTTATCCAGAGCTCTCTTCCTGGCCGAAGAATTCCTCTTTAAAAAAATCCTCATCAATCCTTCCGAGGAATTATCGAAGTATCTGGCTGTCACCTCAACCGATATCGTCGGTGTATCCAACAGATATTTTGGAGAAGAAAGCGTTATACTCGATATAGAAGTTAAATGAAATACGGAAACCGCCTCAAAGCCATCCTCTCTACTCTCATTCTGCTTCTCTCAGCCTTGGCTTCTCCCCTGATTGCTCAAGAAAGATTTCGCAGGACCCCTCCCATCCCCGAACCCCTCCCAGAACTGAAGATACCTGAAATCCAGTCCACATCCCTCTGGAATGGCCTGACTCTGTGGGTTATCCAGAAGGACAACCTTCCGATCATCGACCTCAAGCTCATCACGTTCGCTGGCGAAACCTCTTCTCCAGAAGAATTGCCCGGCATGGCTACCCTTGCGGCCCATATCATCAGCCGAGGTTGCTCCGGTCTCTCCTCTTCTCAGATCGAAGAAGAGATTGAGTATGTCGGTGGGAGCTTCTCGACGACTGTTCATCCGGATTATGCTCTTTTCTCCTTTACATTTCTGGAGGAACACCTGGACCGATCCCTCGACCTTCTCAGCCGTATGCTTCTTCAACCTTCGTTCTTAAGGCGCGAAATCGACACCATAAAAAGAAACATGTACTACGACCTGGTCGAACAAGGCTCAAGCCCGGACTTCTTAGCTAAGAGGCAAATGCTTCGGATTCTCTTTGCTAACCACCCTTACCAAAAAAGCACATTCAATGAAGAGGTGATAAAGAATTTAACTCAAAAGGACCTAGTCCCTTTTTTTTACAACAATTACAGGCCAAACAATGCGCATATTATTCTCACCAGCAATCTCGACCTGGAAACTGCTGCAATAAAGGTCCGGCGCTATCTCCAAAGATGGCAGAAACGAGAAATGAGGCCGGCTCAGCCGCTATCCCCGGAGTCGAACAACAAGAAAATAAGGGTGTGTTTCATCGACACTCCAAAAGCCAAAGAGGCGACACTCTATCTTGGAAATGTGGTCATACCTGCCACCGATCCCGATATTTTTCCCCTGCTGGTCATGAATCAAGTCCTGGGCGGGACTCCCAACAGCCGCCTCTTTCTCAATCTCAGGGAATCGAAAGAATATGCTTACCAAGCGTTCAGTCAGATTGATTATTATAAAAACTTCAGTGTCTTTTTTATCAACGCCAAGGTCAGACCAGAGGTCGTGGAAGCCTCCATCCAGGAAATCCTTAACGAAATAAGATCGATCACCAACAAAAATGTCTCCACATTTGAGATCGAACAGGCCAAATCCTACATAATCAGTAATTTCCCTCTCCAGATCGAGTCCCTGGCTGACCTGACCGCTAAAGTGGCTGAAAACAAGGCTTTGAATCTGGGGGATGACCACTGGAAGAGATATTATGAAAACATCATGCTTGTCACCTCGGATAAAGTCTTCGAGCTATCGAGACGAATCCCCCTTCTGACGCCTGTTGTGGTTGTCGTCGGAGACAGTGATATAGTCCTCAACCAGTTCGGGAAGTTTATCAAGGAAGTGGAGATTTTTAATGATAAGGGCGTTTATTTAGGCACATATAAGTTTGATTGAAGGAGATGATCAATGAAATTAGTTGAATGCGTTCCCAACTTCAGCGAAGGAAGAGACAGAGAAAAAATCAACGCCATCACCAAAGAGATCGAGTCCACACCCCAGGTCACTCTTCTTGATGTGGACCCGGGAGAATCCACCAACCGGACTGTTGTGACCTTTATCGGGACACCTGAAGGAGTGAAACAAGCCGCTTTCAAAGCCATCAAAAAAGCTTCGGAAATCCTGGATATGACCAAGCATAAAGGCGCCCACAGCCGGATAGGAGCTACAGACGTTTGTCCTTTTGTTCCTGTTACAGGAGTGACTATGGAAGATTGTGTAAAGCTTGCCCAGGAACTGGGAGAAAAAGTCGCCAAGGAGCTCGAGATACCGGTCTACCTGTATGAAGAAGCCGCCCAGAAGCCGGAGAGGAAAAACCTGGCTACGATCAGGCAAGGAGAATACGAAGGGCTCGCTGAAAAACTAAAGGATCCTGAATGGGCTCCTGACTACGGTAAGCCCGTTTTCAACCCAAAATCCGGAGCTACCGTCATCGGGGCCAGAGAATTCCTCATTGCCTACAACATTAACTTCAACACCAAAGACAGAAAGCTCGCCCATGAAATCGCCCTCAATATAAGAGAGAAAGGACGCGCCAAGAGGGATAAAGAAGGAAAGATCATCAGAGATGACGATGGAAAAACCATCAAAGCCCCTGGCAAGTTCAAGGATATCAAAGCTGTGGGATGGTATGTTGAGGACTATGGAATTGCCCAGCTTTCCATAAATTTCACCAACTATAAAATTTCTCCTCCTCACATCGTCTTCGACCAAGTCATAAAAGAAGCAGAAAAACTCGGGCTTCGAGTGACCGGCAGCGAACTGGTCGGCCTTATCCCCAAGGAAGCGATGCTCATGGCCGGGAGACACTATCTCCAGAAGCAGGGAAAAAATCCTGGCGTTCCAGAGGAAGAACTCATCCGAACAGCCGCGCTCTCTCTCGGTTTGAACGATGTGGCTCCGTTCGACCCGGCAAAGAAGATCATCGAGTACCAGTTCAAGGAAGTGGAAAACTCCCTTCTTGACCTCAACCTGAGAGAATTCGCCAATGAACTTTCGATTGACTCCCCTGCCCCCGGAGGAGGGAGCACGGCCGCCTTGAGCGGTGCCCTCTCCGCTGCGCTTTCTTCGATGGTCGCTAACCTGACGACCGGCAAGGCTGGCTACGAAGATGTCCAAAAGGATGTGATAAAAATAGCCACGACAGCCCAGGTGTTAAAGGATGAGTTTTTGCGAGCTGTTGACCTCGACACGCTGGCCTTCAACAAAGTCATGGATGCCATGAAGATGGCAAAAAAAACAGACGAGCAAAAAAAGGAAAGGGATAAAGCCATTGAAGAAGCGTCCAAGGAAGCCACCCTGGTTCCTCTTGGAGTCCTGGAAAAGAGTATCGAAGCCTTAAAGCTGGCCAAAGAGATAGCCCTTAAGGGAAACAAAAACTCTTTGAGCGATGCCGGAGTGGCCGGGCTTATGGCTCAAGCTGCGGCAGAAGGAGCCTGCTACAACGTAAAAATCAACCTTCCTGGCCTCGAGGATGCCCGCTTCAAGGCGAAAATGAAAAAGCAAGCCACAACACTGGTGAAAAAAGCCACAGAACTCGGCCAGGAAATCAGGGAAATCATCGGAAAAGAGTTGAAGTAAACATTTGAATAACTATTTGATCACTGGTCCTCCCCGCTGCGGCAAGACGACCCTCATCATGAGAATCAGACAGGTCGACTCTCTCTCAGCCAAAGTCAGTGGGTTTATCACCGAGGAAGTGAGAGAAAGGGGGGAAAGAATCGGTTTCAAGCTTATATCTCTCTCTGAAAAAAAAGAGGGATTCCTGGCAAAAAAGGATTTCCCTTCTCCTTTCCGAGTCGGAAGATACGGAGTGAACATCGAAGACCTGGAAGATATCGGATGTTCAGCGATCGAGAAAGGTCTGCTTTCGGGAAAAGTCATTTTCATCGATGAAATTGGCAAGATGGAGCTTTTTTCTGCCAAATTCAGGAAGATTCTACTTGATGCGCTGGATTCGCCGCTGAAAGTACTGGCATCCATCATGGAGCGGCACAACGATTTTGCCGACAACATCAAAAGGAGATCCGATGTGAAACTTATCCGTCTTAATCGCAGCAATTTTGAACAGATCTTCGGAGAAGTCAAAGACTGGCTCACTGTCGAATAAAAAGGAGGAGTTTATGAAAGCCCTTCTCATCATCGATATGATAAAAGACTTCATCCATGCTGACGGCGCGCTCTACTGCGGTGACACTTCCCGGAAGATCATACCCTTTATCCAAGGAAAAATCGACGAATTCCAGAGAAGCAACGATCTCGTTGTCTTCATCTGCGACTCCCATGAAGAAGACGACCTGGAATTCAAAATGTTTCCCAAACACAGCGTTGCCGGCACAGAGGGATCGGAGATCATCGATGAGCTGCCAGTCAAGGAAAAGGATATCATCATCAAGAAAAAACGCTACAGCGCCTTTTACGGAACGAACCTGGATGTAATTTTAAAAGAAAACGATGTCAGCGAAGTCACTGTGGTCGGCGTCTGCACTTCGATCTGTGTCATGGACACTATCGGCGATTTGAGAAACCGGGATTACGAGGTTATCGTCTATAAAAAGGGGGTGGCAGACTTCGACCAGAAAGCCCATCGATTCGCTCTGCAAAGAATGAGCAATATCTACGGGGCAAAAGTCGTGTGAAAGGCTGCGCCTGATCCGAGCCCGATTATCCATGGCCCGAGTAAGGAGAAAAAATGAAAGAATGGTCCACTCAAGGAAGAAAAATTAAGCTGGTGGAGGGGAATATTGTCCTCCTCGATGTCGAAGCGATCGTCAACGCTGCCAACACGAACCTGATTCTGGGAGGCGGGGTTGCCGGAGCGATCAGAAACGCGGGAGGCCCTTCCATCCAGGAGGAATGCAACCGGATCGGACCGATCAATGTCGGAGAGGCGGCGATGACCGGAGCCGGGAACCTCAAGGCGAAATACGTCATCCATGCTGCCGGCCCTGTCCAGGGTGAAGGTCAGGAAGAGGAGAAGCTGCGCAATGCAACCCTGAACAGTCTCAAGATCGCCGAGGGAAAAAGGATCAAAGACATTGCTTTTCCAGCCATCAGCAGCGGAATATTCGGGTTTCCCATCCAAAAATGCAGTGAGATCATGCTCCGTACAGCCATGGAATTCCTGGAAACACATGAGCATCCGGAAGAAATAATCTTCTGCCTTTACGGGCAGGAAGCCTATAGAGTATTCGAGAAAACCATGGATAGACTGACCGGGTGAACGCTCTTGCTCTAACGGACTTTGATCCCTCTCTTAACCAGGAAGAAGAGCCCGAAAAAGAGGAAGGAGAGGATAACCATAGGTTTAAAATTGGATGCCAGCTGAAGACCGGCAGCCGCCGGGATGACCACCAATGCGGATACCAGGAGAATCCCCACCACTTTCATGCCCAGAACAACTGTTACTGCGGTCAGGACAGTCAACAGCACATCCAGACGTCCCACCTTGACTCCGGATACTTTCGCCGCCTCGCGGTCAAAGGTCAGGTACATGAATCTATGGTAGTTCAAAATCACGATGAAAACGACGACCACGGCCAAGGCAATGGAGAGCCAGACTTCGGATGTCTCAATGGCCAGGATATCCCCGAAAAGATAGCCGAAAAGGTCAACGTTATAGCTCTGGGCAAGCGTGACCAGGATAATCCCCGCGGCGAGCCCCACGCTGCTGAAAATGGCAATGGCCGTGTCTCCATAGAGGCCGGCCTTCTCCTTCAGCTTCATGATTCCCAGGGCTGTAAGCACAGCGACAGCCAGAGCTATCCCCAAGGGAATTATTTTCAAGAACAGCCCGAGGGCCACTCCGGCAAAGGTGACATGAGCCAGGCCATGTCCGATCATGGAATCGCGCCTCAAGATGAGAAACACTCCCAGGAGAGCACAAGCGATAGCGACAAAAACGCCTGCCAGGAGCGCTCTCTGAAGAAATCCGTAGCTGAGAAAAGCGTCCATTATAAATTACCAGCTTGGAATCATCTGTCAGTGACGGTGGGAAACAAGATGATGCCCGCCTGCCAGCATCTCTTTAAAAGCCTTTGAGCGGCAGAATTCTTCGTGAGCACCGTGGTAGACCAGTCTCTGGTTGAGGCAGGCAACCTGGCTAACATGTTTATTCACGATTCCGATGTCATGGGTGATCATGACGATAGTGATTCCCTCTTTCTTATTCAAAGAATCGAGCATGTCATAAAAATGTTCTTGCGTCTCTGTATCCACTCCAGTGGTCGGTTCATCCAGAAACAGGATATGCGGCTTATTTACAATCGCCCGGGCGATGAAAACCCGCTGCTGCTGGCCTCCTGAAAGACTGCCTATACGCCGGCCTGTAAAGTTCTCCATCCCTACCTGTTTTAAGGCCCTGACAACCGAAAGCTCCTTATCCCGCTTCCTCATTCCACGAGAGCTGATCGCATGGAACTCCATGGCCACCACTTCCTTGATCGAAGCCGGAAAAAGGGGATCGATATGAGTGGCTTTCTGAGGCACATAGCCGATGCTGTCCCAGTCGAAAAACTCCTCTACAGGCTGACCCAGAATCCGGACCTCCCCCCTTGAAGGCTTGAGTAGGCCAAGGATGATCTTGACCAGTGTCGTTTTTCCCGATCCGTTGGGACCGATTATGGCCAGGAAATCTCCCGGGTTTATGGAGAACGACACATCCTTCAGGACCCGAATGGGCCCATAATTAAAGGAAATATTCCTGACATCGATCAGAGGCTTCAGGTCAGCGACAGATGAGTCCATCCTTCAAATTCTCCAGGTTCCTCTCCATTATATCAAAAAAAGTCACTCCCGACTTCAGCTCTTCCTTCGACAGGTTGGCTCCGGGATTCAAGACCAGCGTCCTGGCTTTCACTTCCCTGGCCACCACATTGGCCAGCTCATTGCTCACGTAAGACTCAAAAAATATGGCTTTGACATTATACTTTTTGGCCAGCTCCACGACCTCGATCAGTTTTTTGGGAGTCGGTTGAGAATCGGGACTTAGCCCGTAGAGAGAAACCTGCTGCAGTCCGTATCTCCTGGCCAGATAGCCGAAGGCAGCATGCCCGCCAAAGATGAAGACCTTATGGACACAGCCCTTAAGGCCTTTCATGTATGTTTCATCCAAGGCCTGAAGTTTTTTCTTATAAGCCAACGCGTTTTTCTTGAAATCAGTCACTCCTGATGGGTCCATCTCCGAAAGCACGGCCGCGATCCTGTCCACGATGACCTGGTCATTCTGGAAATCCAGCCAGATATGAGGATCGACCGTACCATGCTCGTGCTCCCGCTCGTGCGCCTGCGGATCAAACTTGCCGGCTGCTTCCACTTCGATCAAGGATATCCCATGGCTGGCCTCGAGCGTCTTCAGACCGGGATTACGGACACCTGCCAGGATGTCATTCATCCAGGGCTCCATGTCGCTACCGATGTAGACGAACAGGTCAGCGGAAGATAGCCTGACTATATCGCTCGGCCTTGGCTGCCAGGTATGGATCTCGGCACCGGGGGGAAGGAGAAGGCTGACCTCTCCCCTCTCCCCGACGACAGCCCCGGCGAACTCCATAAGGGGAAAGACACTGGTCACAATCCTGATTCTTTTTGGGGAATCTTCGGAGAAGGCCTTCGGCCCGAATAGAAAAACCAGAGATAATAAAACGATAAAGAGCTTTCGCTCGAAGGCATTCCGGAGGACATTGGGAAATGCCCTCATGGTTAATCCACAGGATAAAGTCTTTCTTTCCACTCGAATTTTTTCTTGAAGAGCGAAAGCCGGAAAGAATTGAGAAGTATCAAGATGGCAAAAATAACAGTCAGAGGATGCAGCTGTCCGTAGATGATATTGACCCTAAACCTCAGGGATAAAATCAATTTAATCAGAGCCAGGGTGATGACCTGGAGGAGAGGCAGTGTGAGGCTCTGGTGGGATTCAAGCGCTGCCCAAAGGGAAATATATGGATAGAGAAACAGGTAATAGCAGGCAAAAAGCAAAGCGAAGAGAAGATGAGGGGCTTTCCCCAGGGCTTCGTAGGAATTTTTCGAAAACCCGTTCCATACTTCTCGAAAGTTTCTGTAGAATCTCACATCCATGAACTTGGTCCCGTCGATGATAGAGATCCCTCCGTCATGCTCCTTCACCTTTTTGGCCATGCCGATATCATCGACGACTTCTGTCTTTATCGCTTCATAGCCTCCCCAGGAAAAATAAAATTCCCTCTCAATGAAGAGAAACGGGCCCATGGCAAAAGAGAGGCGTGAATCCTTCGAAAAATTCATGACTTTGAACGGAAAAAGAGCGACAAAGACAAAGTGAATAATGGGAAAATAGAGTTTTTCAGACCAGGTTTTGGTGATGAAACCGGGAATGCAAGAGACGAAGACGGAATCTCGTCTTTGAGCTGTAGCCAAGGCCGTGGAAATCGAGTTCGGCTTATGAACGGTATCTGCATCGGTAAAGAGAAACCATTCTCCTCGGGCGAGCAGAGAAAGCTGGTGGCAGGCCCAGTTCTTTCCGTTCCAGCCATCCGGAAGCTTTTTGCCCTTTATGACTTTGAGCTTCGGATGACGATTGGATATCTTCTTCACGATTTCGTAGGTCCTGTCGGTCGAGTTGTCATCGAGGACGATGATCTCCAGGTGGGGATAGCTGGATTTCAGGAGAGAGGAGACACATCTTCCGATGTTCCTTTCTTCATTCCTGGCAGGGATGAGGACAGAAATGAAGGGCAGAGGTTTTCTGGGTTTCAGCTTGTTCTGACCGCGCAGCCGTCTGAGATTCTGGAGCAGGTTGATAAAGATGAGCAGTAGGAAAAAAAGAATCAGTATTTGAATAAAATACATTTTCCTTACCAGCTCGATCCTTGTTCGATTCTCATCCGAGGCTCATCAAGATTCCCGCTTCACCCCTAACGCGAAAGAAAAAAAATCCGGAGACACGATCCCTCTTAGGACTTGCTTGAGAGCTTGAGAACTGATAATAGTAACTGATCCTAAGGAGAAAACAGGGATCAAATCCTGAGCGAGGATTATTGTCGGTCCTCCTTTTC
>SMTZ1_10004894_pt1 | contig 25221 bp, 22 predicted proteins | sample DeeMarSWOR136_30_FD_25667 | JGI IMG/M metagenome (IMG submission 25667) | reverse complement strand
CTGATGACAGAGCCGACGACGGTACCCTTGCCGTATGTCTCGTCATCCGGGTCGGCAGTGACGTCGGGTTCGCCACCCTGCCGCTCCACCAGTCCCTCCGCATCGGTGAATATGCCGAGGTCGATGCCGGTGCAGAACTTCCCGCCCGCACCGGTGATGATGACCGCCCTGACATCGCTGTCGTTCGCAACCACTTTCAGCACATCGTCGAACTCAACCATCAGCCTGAAATCAAGAGCGTTGCCCGCCTCCGGCCGGTTCAGGGTAATGGTCGCGATATGCCCCTCCTTTTCCAGGATAAGCGATTTGTAAGCCATTTTGTCCCCCTTGTCTAGCGCTGTGATTTATTCGAGCTTGTACTTGCCCATCTGCAGGTCGGGCACGAAGTCCATGCCGATATGGCCTTCCCGCTCCAGCTCGGCATACTCCTCATCCGTAATCCCGATAACCTGCTTATATACATATTCGTTGTCCTCGCCGAGGCAGGGCGGCGGGCGCCGTATCCGGTTGGGCGTGTTGGCCATCCTCCAGGGCATCCCCGGGTAGAGGTGGGTGCCGCACTCGGGGTGAGTCAACTCCTCGAAGAAACCCCGCTCCTTCATCTGGGGGTCTGCGTAGGCATCGTCGGGGTGCTCCACCGGACCAGCGGCTACCCCCTCCTTCTGCAGCGTATACATGACATCGAAATGACCGTGCTGACTGGTCCATGCCTCGATATGCCTGTCAAGGTCGTCGTGGTTGTGCCACCTGCTCAGGGTGTCGGAGAACCTCCCGTCGGCAGTCCACTCCGGGTAGCCCAGAGCGCGGCAGAAGCCCTCCCACTCCTCGTCGGTCCTAATCGTGATACAGACGAACCTGTCCTCACTGCGGCAGCGATAGCAGCCCTGGACGGCGCCGCAGGCGTCACGGTTGCCCCGTGCGCCCTGCACACGACCGTTCAGGGTATAGTCCATGATAATCTCGCCCAGCTGGGGTATAACCGTCTCCACCTGGGCCATATCGATAAACATCCCGCGCCCCGTCCTGCTGCGCTGGTGGAGTGCCATAACCATTACGAAGGCGGCGGCCATTCCCGCAGCCTCGTCGGCGTGAAAAACGACAGAGTTCGAGGAGACATCCCGGTCGGCATAGCCCCTGACATAAGTGCCGCCGGCATAGCTGTCGAGGTGAGCGCCGAGCGTGCGGTAATACTTGAGAGGTCCGGTTCGACCGAAGGCGGGGAGGGATAACATGATAAGGTTCGGATTCCATTCCCGCACCACCTCGTAGCCCAGGTCGAGGGTCTCTATGACATGGGGCATATTGCTCTCGAGGAATATATCGCTCACCTTGATAAGCCTCCTGAACATCTCCCTACCCCTCGGCCTCATCAGGTCCATGGTACAGGAGAACTTATTGCGGCCGTGCTGATTGAACATGCAGCTCCGGTTCCACGGCCTGCCGTTGACCTCATCGTAGCCTTCCTTGAGATACGCCGAGTAATGCCCCGTCACCATGTCGACGATGAACTTCGGGTGCCGTGGGCCGGGTCCCCTTGTGCCCAGGGGGCAGTACTGCTGGCTCTCCACCCTGATAACCTCGGCACCCCAGTCGGCAAGGTACATCTCGGCGGAGGGGCCGGCCCAGATCGGGGTTATCGTAGCCAGCCTCACGCCCTCGAGCGGCAGCTTCTCCATTAAATAACTCCCGTCTCCCGTAGCTTCACTATATCCTCCCTGCTATATCCCAACTTAGTATAGACCTCCTCGTTATGCTGACCCAGCAGCGGCGCCGGCCTTCTCACCACCCAGGGCAGCTCCTCCGAAAATGCCAGCCTGCCGGGATAGGTCGCTCTACCCACGACGGGATGCTCGATCTCCACCCAAAAACCCCTCTCCTTCAGGTGCTCCTCATTAAGCAGGTCCTCAGCGGTATTCAGCGGCGCGGAGAGGACGTGCGACTCCTGGCACGCCTCGACTATCTCCTTCCGCGTGCGTTCCATCGTCCAGGGATACCAGATGGTGGAGAAGAACTCCTCCCTGCGCTCGAGGTTGAAGTGGTCTGCACCACCGTATCTCTCCATAAGGGACATTCCCAGCACCTTCTCCAGCCGGTCGAGAAACATCGGACCCCCGGCGACATCGACGTAGCCGTCCTTGCAGGGGAAGATACCGAAGGGGAACTGTGCCATACCAGCGATATCCACCCTCGGGGTCAACTCATTGTTATACTGGTAGGCCAGAAGCTCGCTCATCCTCCGGTCGACGGAGCACATCTGCACCTCCATCAAGGAGACGTCGACATGGTCGCCGGTACCCCTTACACCGGCACCATAGAGGGCTATCATGGTAACCGCCGCCGCCGATGTGCCGCCTGCATACTGTACCAGGTTCCCCCCCTTCTTGACCGGTTCGCAATCCTCGAGCCCGGTGGTGCACATGGAGCCTCCCATGCCGTAGATGATGGGCTCAGACGCCTTAAAGTCCCGGTAGGGCCCGGTCTGGCCGAAGTTGGAGATGGAGGTCATTACCAGCTTGGGATTGATTGCAGCCAAAGTCTCGTAGCCCAGCTCCAAGGAGGGCATTACGCGGGGACTGAAGTTCTCAACAAGGATATCCGCATCCTTCACCAGTTCCCTGAATATCCTCTTCCCCGTCTCGCACTTCAGGTTCAGGGTGATGCTCCGTTTATTGGTGTTCAGGTGTAGAAAAAGACCACTCTTCTCGGGATGAGGGTCATCCCCGAAGAACGGGCCCATACTCCTCGCGGGGTCTCCCCCACCAGGCCTCTCCACCTTGATGACGTCGGCGCCGTAGTCAGCGAAGAGCTTGGTGCAATAGGGGCCGGCGATGTGCCAGGTCAAGTCCAGGACTTTAATGTCGGAAAGGGGTTGCTCCATATATGACTGCTCTGCGTTCTAATCCCCACCCTGCGAAAGCTGCTCCAAGATATGCATGGCTCCTTTCACCATCTCCTCAACAACCTGCTTCGCCGGCTTTATTTCCCTGGTCATCCCCACTACCTGACCTGCGGGTGCGGGTACGATATCCATCATATTTGCTTCGTATGCTCCATCCAGTATGGGTATTATAGCAATAGACTGCATCGGCATGGGCAGCGTGGGCAATCCAGCCCCATCCCAGGCATTGATGAGCGGGTTTTTCAGATAGCGGGACTGTTTGCCCGTTATCACCTTCGACACCACGGTGTCATCCTCGGTGCTCTCCAGTATTTTCTGCTTATGATACTCCTCGTATATAGCCTCTTTGGTGCTGAGGAACACGCTCCCACACCATACTCCGACGGCCCCCAGCGCCAGTGCCGCAACCAGGCCCCTGCCATCGCCTATCCCGCCGCCAGCCAGTACGGGAACCGGTGAGATAGCATCCACCACCTGGGGTATCAGGACCATGGTGCCGACCCTGCCATTGTGGCCTCCCGCCTCATATCCCGAAGCCGCCATTATGTCAACTCCAGCCCGGGCAAGTCGACGGGCACCCCTCACCCCCCCGACCACGCCGATAACCTTGGTACCCTTAGCACGGCACTCTTCCAGCCACGGCGAAGGGTCTCCCAAGCCCGCGGCCCACACCGGAACACGGTGCTCGAGAATCACCTCGACCTGCTTTTTGAAGTCCTCCTGGGTCCAGACCGTGTCATCAGCAATCCCGGAAAGCCATCCCTTGCCGCCGCTGGGCACGGGCACTCCCAGCTCCCGTCTCAGCTTGTCAATAACGTCGGGCTCATCGGCACCGCCAGCCTCGTCCTTGGCGACCGGCAGGTCCAGGTCAACCTTAAGTTCGGCCGTCGTCCCTGACAGAGGGACATCCGGCGGTATTATCGTATCCACACCGAACGGTTTGTCGGTGAGTCTCTTCGTTTCCCTTATCATTTCATCGACTTTGCGAGCGGAGAGAAAAGCACAGCCGAGCACACCCAGCCCCCCGGCATTGGATACCGCTGCGACAAGCTCCGGCCCTGAGACAGGCCCCCCCATACCACCCATCCCCGCCAGGACGATGGGGTATTCGATGTCCAGCATGTCACACAGCCTGGTCCGAAGAGGATTCCTTGACACTATCTTCTCCTTTCCGAATTCGGGGAGGCGCCGCTGTCAACTTGATTTGGAGGCAATAGACACTTTACGAAGAGGAGCTATCTTTGTCAAGCCTGCCCGCTGAGCCTCGACTTCACAGCGCGGGCAAGTTATGATTAGAGTGGAAGAGATAGCTATGCATCACACCCTGCGGTTCTACGGCCGGCACCAGCACAAGTTCCTCAGGCTTTATATCGCCCTGGCCAAGCTGATAAATATCCCGGTGGTCGGCGTGCTGGTGCGCTCGGTGGCCAATACCTGGGGCAAACGAGGCCACCACGGCTACCTCCTCAGCCTGGAGCAGGCAGAGCAGATAATAGACATCTCGAAGAGCGTAGCCTTAGGGCCCTGCAACTGCCGCAGGGTGTTCCGCAACTGCGATGCTCCGGTTATGGCAGAGATAGTCGTCGGCGCGGGAGTCGAGACATTCTCCGAAATCAAGCCGGGCGAGCTACGCGAGATCTCCAAGGAGGAGGCCAAAGGGGTGTTGCGCACGTGCCACGAGGCACGCATGATGCATACCATCATGCGCTGCGGCAGGGACTTCTACGCTATCTGCAACTGCTGTACCTGCTGCTGCGTCCCCACCAGGCTGAGGCAGCACTACGGGATAGAATATGCTCTCGTGAGAAACAGAGACGTCGTTGAGGACTTCAGGAGACAGCAGCTTTAGCTCCCCCGGGCCGGCGTCAGAGGAGTACTTTCCCTGTGATAAACAGCTACAGGCTGTCACGTCGCTCAGCCGATTTAACAGGCATCGTGACTTCTTCAGGGGCGCCCGGGGACGGTTTTAGCTTCATGTGAAGCATCTCGAGCGCCTTCATCTGTAACGGTCTGGTCAGCTCACAGAGCTGTTGGAGTTGTTCCTCCGACAGAACTGACATAGTCTCGGCGATGATATCTTTGAGAACCTCTATTCTCGGCGTGCAGGCCTCCTCTCCCTTAGCCGTCAGTTTCACTTCCGTGAACGGGTGTCCCGGCTCCTTGGGTATCCTGACTATCAGGCCCTCTTTCTCCAGACGGTTGAGCATTCCCGCAACAGTGTGCGGCGCCCGGAAGACCAGACGGGCTATCTCAGCAGGATGCAAGGGTCCCGGATAGTCCCGGCACGCCCATAAAACGCCGACCGTTTCAGGTGTCGATTCAACTTCGAGCAGCCTGCTCTCAGCCACCCGGTTCATCGCAATCCAGGTATGGCGAAGCTGTGCCCAGGCGGTCAGAGACAAGCCGCCGAACGTATAATCATACATAGTCATCGCTGAATAACACCTCCCTGAGATTTCTCGCAGCTCTTATACATTACGACCATCGGTTTCGATTATACCACCCACGTCAACAACGCACCGCCCCGCAGCAGTGTCGCGCACACTACAGGAATGCAGAGCGGGGGTTACCACAGCTACTTTTGAATCATTTAAAAAGGGGTGCAGGGTATTGACAAAGGTGATATAATCACTGACACAATCGATATCGACCATCGCAATTGTGCAAATTCTGCAGCGCTTGCTAGGAGCTCATCGTCGATGATGTGCTGGGATTTTATCCATGATGTGTTTACGCTAGCTGGCATACTAGGTATAGTATCGAGATATACTACCGAACTTACTACTTCCTAATACCGGAGGAAAATGACCGATATCCTGCCATGAGAGCCAGTTCAAGGAGGTATCATGACTCAACAGAAGCGCGCTCGCATATTCGAACACCCGCTTGCTTTCGGCTCATTCCGTAACTGGCTGAGATTGCTCTGGGATAATAAAGACATCGACAGGAAGTTCATACCACGCGCTCTCATCGTTGCCTTATCCACCCTGTCCACAAGCCCTCTCAAGATCTATGAGTCGCTCCGATACAGTAGGAAGGTTAAGAACACAGCGATTCACCCCTCCCCCATCTTCATCATCGGCCACTGGCGAACCGGGACAACGCACCTGCACAATCTACTGTGCCAGGATAGAAACCACGGCTATGTCTCCACATTTCAGGCGTTCGCCCCCGGTCTGTGCCTGGTCGGTGAAAGGTTCATTAAAAGACCGTTCAACAAGTTGGCTCAAAAAATGCATCCCACCAGGGAGATAGACAACATCCCGCTCTCACTGGACAATCCCGAAGAGGAGGACCTGGCGGTCGCCTGCATGTTGCCCTATTCATACCTGCATATGTATACCTTTCCCCGGCGGGCTCGGCATTACTATGAAACCTATATAACCTTCTTCGAAAACCTGCCCGAACCGACTATCGCCCGGTGGAAAAAGGCCTACCTGACGATGCTGCGCAAGGCCACGCTGGAAGCGGGCGGAAAGCAACTGGTCATTAAAAATTGCGCCGATAGCGCGCGCATCAAGATGCTGCTCGAGCTGTTTCCCGAGGCCAAATTCATCCACATCTACCGCAATCCCTATGATGTCTTCCGTTCAACCAAGCACCTCTACCGGGTCGTACTGGAGAGGTCGCAGCTCCAGGAAATCGGCCTGGACGTGCTCGAGGACTGGGTTCTGCTATTCTACGCCCAGCTCATGCAGAAGTTCCTAGCAGATAAGGTACTCATACCCGAAGGCAACCTCGTAGAAGTGAAGTACGAAGAACTGGACAAGGAGCCTCTGGCTCAACTGCGTAAAATCTACGAAACCCTGAGCCTGCCCGGGTTCGACGAGGCAGAACCAGCCTTCCGCGCCTACCTCGATTCCATAGCGGGCTACCAGAAGCTTTCCCATAAAACGGTAGACACTGCTGCCATTGAAAAAATAAACGAGCGGTGGGGTTTCGTCTTCGATGCACTAGGCTATGAACGTCTCGAGGCTGGCAGTACAAAGCAATAGTCATGTAATAGAGGAGGCGAGATGACAGAGCAAAAAGCAACGAACATCACCTGGCACAAACCCCTGGTCACCCGGGATGAACGGGAGCAAAAGAACAGATACAAAGGTGTGGTTATCTGGATAACAGGGCTGCCCAGCTCCGGCAAGTCCACCCTGGCTCACGAGGTGGAACGACTCCTGTTCGAGAGGGGGTGCAACTCCTATGTGCTGGACGGCGACAATATCCGGCACGGTCTCAACAAAGACCTCGGATTCTCCCCGGAAGACCGCAACGAGAACATCCGCCGCATCGGAGAAGTCGCCCACCTGTTTGCCGATGCCGGGGTTATCGCGTTCACAGCCTTCATCTCCCCGTACCGTGAGGACCGCGACCGGGCGAGGACATTGAACGAGCCAGGGCGGTTCATCGAAGTCTTCTGCAAATGCTCGGCAGGGGAATGCGAACAGCGGGACCCCAAGGGGCTGTGGGCAAAGGCCCGTAAGGGCGAACTCAAGGAATTCACCGGCGTGAGCGCTCCCTACGAAGACCCCCTGAAACCGGAGATAGTCGTGGAAACCGATAAGTACAGCCTGGCGGAATGCGCCGAACAGGTCATGCGCTACCTCGAGGAGAACGGTATCATTCCATCCGCCTCAAAACACTGATACAGTCGGCAGCCCCTATACGAAGGAGGAGGTACTATGTCAGAAGTGAACAATGCTTTATCTCCCCACGGAGGAATCCTTGTCGACCGGGTGATGGAGCCCGCTGAAGGGAGGAAGAAAGCAGCGGAGGCCAAAGCCAAGCTGCCCATCGGCAGCTCAATGGCAACCGAGATCATGAGTATCGCCTATGGCTTCTTCTCGCCGCTAGAAGGCTTCATGGGTTCCAAGGATGTGAAATCAGTCTGCCGGGAAATGCGCCTCCAGAGCGGGTACATCTGGAGCATTCCCATCGTCTTCGACATCTCGGATGACGAGATAAAAGAGAAGGGAATAAAAGAGGGCGATACCCTCCTTTTCACCCATCAGGAGCAGCCCTTTGCCGTGCTGGAAATCGACGAGATTTTCTCCTTCGACAAGACGACGATGGCGGACAAGGTCTACTGCACAACGGAGGACAAGCATCCCGGCGTTAAACGGACGTATGCCTGCAAGGATACCTTCCTCGGCGGCAAGATTACCCTGGTGAATCCGCCCAGAGTAAACCCGCCTTTCGACAAGTACTGGTACCCGCCCAAGGTGCTCAGGCAGAAGATAGCCGAGCTGGGCTGGAAGAGGGTCGTCGCCCACCAGACCAGGAACGTCCCCCATACGGGACACGAGTGGCTGATGAAAGGCGCCTGGTTTGAATCCAATGCTGATGCCGTCCTCGTGAGCTGCGTGGTCGGTGAAAAGAGGACCGGGGACTATATCGACGAGGCCATCGTGCTCACCCACGATGCGCTGGGTAAAAACGGCTACTTCAAGGAAGGCACCCACCTCACGTCAATCCTGCTGTGGGATATGCGGTATGCAGGGCCGCGGGAGGCTATCTTCCACGCCATTGTCAGGAAGAACCTGGGCTGCACCCATCACATGTTCGGCAGGGACCACGCCGGGGTAGGCTCATACTACTCACCGTACGCCGCCCACGAGATATTCGAGCAGGTACCCGACCTGGGCATTGGCTCAGTGCTGACCCTCGAGTGGTGGTACTGCCCCGTATGCGGTGAGGTAACCTACTCAGGGCTGTGCGGGCACGACAAGGAGCGGCAGGCATTCAGCGGCACTGTTATCAGGAGCATTATTCAGGACGGTGTAAAACCCCCGCGACTCATCTTCAGGCCGGAGGTCTTCGACCTAGTCATGGAGTCCGGCGACAGGTACGGTTTCGGGTCGCCGTTCGTAACCGAGGAATATCTGGCCAGGAGGAATCCCGTTATCACCGTTCCCCCGATGGAGGTATAAGATGGCTGAGACCTACCCGATAAACATATGGATAAACGAGGAGCGCCTGGAGAAACTCCAGCAAGCCGGACTCGCGGACATGGCCGAGGAGGCATTTGCCGGGTTGAAGAAGCTGTCAGTGCCCGCAAATGAGCAGCAGCGGGACTCGATACTGCAGATGTTCCCCATGGCGAAGTTCGATTCGGCAACGACCAAATCCATCGAGTTGCTGCCGCGGGAAATAAAGGATAAAATATTCACCCTGGTGGTCGAAAAGCAGACCCTTGACGTGCTTGATGTATTCCTTGCCTCCGCTTAGAATGAACGCAGGGAGGAGACGCAGATGAAGAAGAGAATCCTGTCGTACCTGGCCCTGGCCTGGCTGATAATCGGAGCGGTTTATATCGTAGTAATCAGACACAGCCATGACCGGGTAAAACGTATCCCCAACAGTCCGTTCTACCCTCTGGTGCCAGAACATAAGAAGTTCATCCGCTATCACCCGGTGGAATTCTCCAAACCAGTTGCCCATGTACCGGTGCCCCAGCACCCTTTCATGGGGCCGAATCCCGGCAACAACATGCACTGTGACGCCTATATCAGCGACACCTACGAGGCGAGCGGCCCGCGCGGGGTGAATTCAGAGGTCGTCTCAAGGACACAGGGGTTCGGAGGGTACGGCACCATTTGCTTCGACAGCAGGGGGCGGCTCGTCGGCGTTTACGGCAACGGCAGGTCATTTAAAATCGAGCTCATGGACCCCCACACGTTCGAAGAGCTGGCATCCTTCAAACTGCCGCCGCGCTCTATCAAATTCTTCTTCCGTGGTATCAAGCCCTGGGAATACCTCGGCGCAGGGATGTACTTCTATCTCGACAACCAGGACCGCGCCATCGTGCCAACGACTAAGAACACCGTACAGGTCGTCCAAACTCCCGACATGGAAGGCAGTACTGAGTTCAAGCTGGTGCGCGAGTACGACCTCAGGGAATACGTCGTGCCGGGCAAAAACGACAGTGCCGCCTTCGTGCTGCCGGACTGGAACGGCGGGTATTACTGGTTCGCCACCACGGAAGGGGTGGTGGGCACCATAAACATGGAATCAGGCGCTGTTCAAACGATGCGCCTGGAGGGGGAGCTGGTCGAGAACTCCTTCGCCGTCGGCGAGGACGGGGTTTTCATAATCTCAGACCGCGCCATGTACCGATTCAACCATGACGGCAGCGGAAAAATCGTTGTCGACTGGCGCACGGACTACAGCAAGGCTACCGAGCGCAAAGCGGGCCACATCAGCGTGGGCTCGGGGTCATCGACAACGCTGGCGGGTGGACGGGACGGGTTGATTCTTATCACGGACAACGACGACCCCAGGATTAACATACTCTTTATAAAGCGTTCCGATGGCGCACTGGTGGGCAGCGTGCCGCTGTTCGCCGAGGGGAAGAGCGGCACCGACCTCACCGTCATCGGCCTTGAGCACGCGGATGCAAACGGAAAGGGTACCGGCGTTTATTCAGCGGTCATCGAGAATAACTGGGGGCACCATGTATTCCCCATCTCCTACCCCGAGCCAGGCGTCACCCGCGTTGACGCCGTGAGGAACCAGGACGGCACGTATACCTGCAAGGAGGTATGGGCGAGCAGGGAGGAGAGCATCGGCGGGTTCAGGCTGTCCCTCGGCAGCGGCCTGGTCTATATATACGGGAAGGAAGGGTCCTGGATAAACGAGAAGTGGTACCTCATCGCCATTGATTTCGTGACCGGCGAGACGGTTTACAAGAAGCTCATCGGCACAGGCCTGGGGTATAACAACTGGCAGGGCTCGCTCTTCCTCCATCCCGAAGGAATGGCTCTATCCACTACCATCTTCGGAGCGGTAATGGTACGGGATAAAGCTCCCCAGGCGTGAGCCGGAAGGATGGAATGAAGGTACTGATAACGGGGGGAACGGGCAGGTGGGGGCCTACTATACACCAGGCATTCCTCGAAAACGGATTCGACATCCGCCTGCTGCTTCACCGCAAGAAGATAAAGAGCCCGGGCGCGAACTGCGAGCTGGTATGGGGCGACGTAATGCAGCCCGACTCGGTGAGGCAGGCGATAGAAGGCGTGGACGCAGTGGTTCACCTGGCAGGCATGGTGCAGCCGTTCACCGAGATGAACCCCGAACTGGCAAAAGTACTCAACGTGGGCGGCACTCGGACGGTTGTCAGCATCATCAAGGAGAAGGGCGGGAACATCCCTTTGGTGTTCCCCTCATCGGTAGCCGTATTCGGCCTCTGCTCCGACGCCGACCAGCCCCTGCACTGTGACAGGAACCCGTGCAATCCGACGACAGTATATGCTGAGACCAAGGTGGAGTCCGAGAACCTGATCAAAGAGTCGGGCATCGACTATGTTATTCTGCGCGTGACCGCAGTTCCCTATCTTAAGATCACCCTAGGTGATCTGAAGGCTCACCTGTTCACCGTCCCCTTGAAGAACAGGATGGAGTTCTGCCATCCCGACGACGCCTCGCTGGCTGTGGTCAACGCCATCAAGTACTTCGACAGGGTTAAGGGCAGGACGCTGCTTATCGCTGGCGGTCCCAGCCAGCAGATGCTGTGGGAAGACCTGCTGAGCGTCGTCTTCGGCACCTTCGGGCTGCCCCTGCCGCCGGAAAGCAAGTTCGCCCGGGAGCCATACCCGATGCACTGGTACGATACCACTGAGTCGGAGGAACTGCTCCAGTACCAGCACAAGACCGTCGAAGACTATGGCGCAGACCTTGCCGGGCTGCTCCCGTCGCCCCTGATAGCGCTCATGCGTCGCTTCATCGGCCCGGTTTTCGGCCGGCTCATTGTCAGGCTGATTTAGCCAACCATCGTACGTACCCTCGTCAATCCACATCGCCACGTATTGCCCACATGGGATTATGATGGTAGTATATCTGGCACCGAGGCAAGGTTATGCACAGGTTTACAGTTATGCTGATATCGCTGGCGGTATTGACGGTTCTAGTGCTGCTGCCCTGCGCGTGCGGCGGCGGGCTTTTCCCCGACCCCAACCTCGAGACGGCGGTCAACGAGGAAATCGACAGGGCGAGGGAGGACAACCCCGAGGCAGACTATGACGACATCACCGGGCTCACTGCTATCGGGAAGGAGATTGTTGACCTCAGAGGGCTGCAGTACTGCACCGGCCTGACTACGCTCTGCCTCGCCAGCAACAGCATAAGCGATATCTCACCACTGGTAAACCTCAGCAGGCTGGAAGAGCTCACCCTCACCTGGAACCAAGTCAGCGACATATCCACCCTGTCAGGTCTCACGAGCCTGAAGGGCCTGTACCTCGGGGACAACCGGATAAGCGATATCACCCCGCTGGCCGGACTCACCGGCCTGACCACTCTCCACCTCCACAACAACCAGATCACCGGCATCTCGCCACTGTCGGGGCTCACCGACCTCACCGAACTGAACCTCTCCTATAACCTGATAAGCGACATCTCGCCCTTGTCCGGGCTCACCGGCCTGACCACTCTCTCGCTGTACGACAACCGGGTAAGCGATATCACGCCTCTGGCCGGGCTCGCCAGCCTGACCACGCTCAAGCTCTATGATAACGAGATAAGCAACATCTCTACGCTGTCACGGCTCACCGGCCTGTCCGTCCTCGGCCTCTCCGACAACGAAATAAGCGACCTCTCCCCGCTGTCGGGGCTCACCAACCTCATGAGCCTCGACCTCGACGGCAACGAGATAACCGACATCTCACCGCTGGTAGCAAACAGCGGTCTCGGCGCTGGCGACTACCTCGACCTGACGGATAATCCCCTGAGCACCAAGTCGGTGAAGACCTATATCCCCCAGCTTAGAAACAGGGGGGTGAATGTCCAGTGGTAGGTTTCATACTCCATAGGCAGGGGGAAGTTGACAGGCTAGCAAGTCCTCAGCCCACCACGTCAGCCTGGCGCAGCTCTGCTATATGGGCGGCGTCGTAGCCCAGCTCGAGCAGGAGCTCGTCTGTGTGCTGACCGAACCCAGTGGTCCAGTTCCGCACCTCGAACGGCGAGTCCGACATCCTGAACAGGGGGCCCACCTGTTTAACGCTGCCCAGCGCGGGATGGGGCATATCCCTGATAGCGCCGCGGGCGAGCAGCTGGGGGTCGGAGACAAGCTCCTCGATGGAGTAGACGGGGGCGACGCAGGTATCATCCTGCCGCAGTATCTCCACCCACTCGTCCCGCGTTTTAGTTAAAAACGTTTGCCGGAAGTACCTGAATATCTCCTCCCGCTTCTCACCCTCCGCGTACTGGTGCCCGGTGAAGCCCTCACAGCCCAGCAGCTTGCAGAGGTTTTCGTAGAACCAGGGTTCGACGGCGGCGATGCTCACGTACTTCCCGTCCTTGGTCTCATAAACGTTATACCAGGGGTACTTCCCGCTGAGCCACGTCTCTCCCCGCCGGGAGACCGTGCCCATGCTGAGGTACGGGTTTATCCACTCCGCCATCAGCGCCACCACCGCGTCGGTCATGGATATATCTATGAACTGGCCGCTGCCTGTCCGCTCGCGGGCAGCTACCGCCGCCAGCACCGCTATCGCCGTAGCCATCCCGCCGGCGGCAAAGCCCGCCGGCAGCCCCGGTCAGGCCGAGGAGGCCGCCGTAGGCTATATAGTTGACGTCATGCCCGACCATATCGCGGTAGGGCCCGTCCTGCCCGAACCCCGACAGCGAGGCGTAGACGATTTTCGGATTGACCTCTTTAACGGCGTCGTAGTCTATGCCGAGGCGCTTGACGACGCCAGGCCTGAGGCTTTCCACCACGACGTCGGCCCTTTCGGCAAGCTCGTGGAAGATGCGGCGACCGTCATCGGCTTTGAGGTCGAGACCCAGGGTCTTGCAGTTGCGCAGACCGGGGAAACCGGGCGTGTCCGGGAACTGGAACAGGAGGGGGCCGCCGCGGCGCTCAGGGTGCGGCTGGTGAATCTTGATTATGTCTGCGCCGAGGTCGCCGAGGATAACGGCACAGAAGGGGCCCGGCCCCACCAGCGCCATATCCAGTACCCTTATCCCCTGCAAAGCCGCCTGCATATCGCCCTCCCTGACCGTATTCCTGTCACGCCTGTTAGTTCAGCGGACGACGTAAAACGCGTCGTTGAACTCCGGTTTGCCAGCGTACTTTCTCATAAACGTCATGGAGAACCTGCCCATCTGCTCTATGAAATCATCGGGTAGTTCGATGCCCAACTCCCGGTACGCCTCCTGGAGGTCCTTCTTGCTGGGCGGGCATCCCTTTATTTTGACGCAGTGATTTATCAACCTGTGTTTGGAATTTTTTTTCACCTGGCACTGCCCGACAAGCAGGGTATGCTTGTGTCCCGCCGTCGGCTCAAGTATCTTCCCGTGCAGCACCTCAATATCGTCGAACGGTCTATCCTTATTGTTCGCCATGAGAACACCCATAATGACATACAGGAAAAAATCCGCGCAATACGTGCACATCGTGTTATCCGCCTGCGGCTGCGTGATGCCCTTTATTCCTGCCCGCGCGAAGAACAGGGGAAGGTCGCCCGATTCGTTCTGCTCGAACTCCCACTGATGAGGCGGTAATGCTGTTTTTATGTCAACCTCCCCCCTCACATTTACGTCGCCCAGGTCTACCGGGCGGCCGTTCTTATCGGCCGCCCGCGCTATATGAGGGACAGTCTGCGGTGCGATACCGAGGAGCGTTGCCCCCACCTTGTCGGCGGAGATGACATCTTTCGAGGCAACGATGATATCCGAACGGTAAGCGGTACCGGTATAGAGCGGACCCCTTTCGAGGGTGTAGATACCGTCTATGATAGTAAGGGACGGGGAAAGAATATCAGGCAACCTGGCGAGATGGTAATTCAGGTCCATGGCCCGGTCGGTGTTGTGACATTTTTTCCTCGAGGCGATATTGAGCAGCCCCTTCAGGTTCTTTATCCCCAGGGAGACCATGGTCTGGGAATGCGATTTCAGCACCGGTATGTTTATCACGTAGTCGGCATCGAGGATGTCCCTGTTGACCGACAGCGTCACGTCTCCCGCGGTGACTTTGGCGAAGGAGCTTCTCATGACATCGATTATCTTCACCCCGTAGCGCTGAGCCAGCAGGTCGAGTCCCATACCCTTCGCCAACAGCTGAAGAGTTGACTCGGGCCTCTTCTCGATCTCAATCATGCCCTCCGCTATAGTGATATCCTCCACCCCGTACTCCTTCAGCAGGACCACGATATCCTCGACCAGCCGCGCCGTGGTCAGTATGCCGTACTTGGGAAAATTCACCCCCTCGTGCCAGAGACAGAGGTTGGGCTTGATGAATACCTTTGAACTGCGGGAGACGTCACCGAGGCCGCCGACAAGGTCCACCGCCCTCCGCAGCGACTCGAGAGGCTTCTCGTATTTCACGATTGCGACATCATGCATCACGCTTATCCCTTTGCTTCCTGCTTGGATTATCCGCTGCAGCTATGTTACGAGCCCGCCTCGCCCGCTGTCAAGCATCGGCGTGTCCGTCGTCCGTGGCTCGTTGTCCGGTTGCTTTGCTCGTTTCGGCTCCCGTCATCCGGTTGGATTCTTTAAATCCTCCCTCCCCTGGTGGGAGGGGGTTAGAGGGAGGGGGGGGAATATATTCACCCTCACCTAGCCTCTCCCATCAAGGGAGAGGGATTTCCTTTCTTCCTCCCCACCAGCCGCGCAACCGTAATCAGTCGACGTGCTGGCAGGTTTCCGCCCGTTATGGTAGAATCGTTCCTGCCACAGGTACAACTGCAGGAACGAAGGAAAGCGTATGTCTGGACAGCAGATACGGGTATTGCTGGGCAAGATAGGACTGGACGGCCACGACCGGGGTATCAGGATGATCGCCACCTGGCTCTCCAAAGCGGGCATGGAGGTCGTGTACGTCGGCACTCACCAGACAGCGGAGAGCATGGCCCGGACAGCCGTCGATGAGGATGCGGATGTCATCGGGCTAAGCTTCCAGGGGGCAGACCATATTCCCCTGATTAGAATGATGGCGGAGCAGATGAAGGCCTACGGGCTTGAGGACAGGCTGCTGGTGGTCGGCGGCAATATCCCCCGCCGCGACATCAGCATGCTCAAGGAGATGGGTGTTGACGGGGTTTTCCCCAGCGGAAGCTCCATGAGCAGATGTGTGGACTTCATCAAGAAGAATGCCCTCAAGAAGAGGAAGTGAGGCGGTGATATAGATGAGCAAGAAGAGTCAGAAGGTGAAAAGCGGCTACTTCGAGAAGGCGGAACGGGGTGAGACCTGGTCCGGCATCCCCGTTAAGAAAGTTTACACGCCCGAGGATGTGAGGGACATCGAGTATGCGCAGCAAGTCGGCGACCCCGGCCATTTCCCCTACACCAGGGGCATCTACGAGGACATGTACCGCGGCCGGCTGTGGAGCCGGCGCCAGATAACCGGCTGCTCTACCCCCCAGCTCACCAACGAGCGGCTGCAGTATCTCATCAGCCAGGGGGAGAGCGCTATCAACGTTATCTGCGACCAGCCTACCCAGATTCAAATCGACTCCGATCATCCCTGGGCTGAGGGCAGCGTGGGCCGCGCGGGCGTCCCCATTTGCACCATGCACGACGTGTGGACCATCATGGACGGGATACGTCTCGATGAGACGAGCACCATGCTCACCGCGCACTCGCCCCTCACGCTGCCATCATACCTGCTGCTGGCCGACCACCAGGGCGTCCCCTACTCCGAGCTCAGGGTGAGCGGGGTAGTCACGCCGCCGACAGTCTCGGCGCCGGTGTGCCTGTACGGCGGCCGCCTGCATGCCGACCAGCAGGGAATCGCCTGGAGCGAGGTCGGCAGCGACAAAGACCGGGATGCCATGGCATCCATGCAGCAGAAGAGGATGAAGGAGTGGGCGGACAAACTGGAGTTCATTATCAGGAACTGCGATAAGATGTACCCAGCCAACTTCAACGGGTACATCATCAGGGAGACCGGCGTCGGGGCGGTGGAGGAGGTGGCGTGGGAGTTCGCCCGGGCGTTCGAGTCATTCGAGATGCTCACCCAGCGAGGACTGGACATCAACCAGATAGCCCCCAAGGTGAGCTTCACTTTCAGCGCCATGATAGACATCCTGGAAGAAGCGGCCAAATTCCGCGCAGCGAGGCGGGTATGGGCGCGCAATCTCAAGGAGAAATTCAGCGCCACCGACACCCCTGCGCTCCAGATGAAATTCCACGTCAACACCGCAGGTGTGATGATGGAGCGCCAGCAGCCAATCATAAATATAATACGTGCTGCGTACGGTGCGCTGGCTGCGGTGCTCGGCGGCACTCAGTCCCTCCAAGTTGCCGGCTACGACGAGGCTATAGCCATCCCCACCGAGGAGGCAGCGACCATAGCGCTGAGGACACAGCAGATACTGGCTTACGAGACCGGGATCGCCGCGACGGCCGACCCCCTGGGCGGCTCGTATTACATAGAGAGCCTGACCGAGAAACTGGACGAGGAGATGCAGAGGAGCATCGATACCATCGAAAGCATGGGGGGATTGACCGCGGCGGTGATCAACGGCTACATAGACCGCGAGATGGAGAAGGCCTGGCTCAAGGTGCAGCAGGAACTGGAGAACAAGGAGCGCATTATCGTGGGCGTCAACGAGTTCACCATCCCCGAGGAGGAGGATGTCGACGTCGAAGCCTACCACCACCAGGTGGACTTCGACCTGGTGCACCGCTACATCGACGACCTTAAGGAGTTCAAGCGCACCCGCCCAAAGGCAAAAGTGAAGAAGGCGCTGGAGGACCTGCGTCATGCAGTCGAGACCGGTGACCCCGAGATACTCCGCTTCGAGATGGAGTGCTGCAAAGCCGACTGCACCACCGGCGAGGTTGCCGGCGCGAAAAGGATGGGCGTGGGCCTCCCCTACGACATCATGGGGGTGCTGGAGTACCCCTTCGGATAAGCCCTCAATTGTCAGTGGTCAGCTTTCAACTTAATCTGCATGTGCTGACAACTGAAAGCTGAATGCTAATAACTTACTATTTGCGTGCCGCGGTGCCTACAAGCTCGATCAACTGGTTCGTATCCGCCCCGGCGCCGAAGACCTCCCTGATACCCTGTTCCTTCAGCCAGATGATGTCCTCATCCGGTATCAGCCCCCCGACCAGCACCATCACGTCCTCCATGCCCTTCTCCTTGAGCAGCTTCATCACCTCAGGCACATGGGCATCATAGGCACCCGTGGAGAAGCTCATCCCGATAACGCTGACGTCCTCTTCCATGGCAGCGGCCACTATCTCTTCAGGCCGCATATATACGATATAGACAACCTCGAAACCCGCATCCCTCAGTATGGCGGCGACGCTCTTCACCCCGCGGTCGTGGCACTCCATCCAGTGCTTGACTAATAGCACCTTGGCTTTGCCATTGGATTTCAATTTTCTGTACCTCCTCAGCTTGCCTTTGATAACGAATTCACTGTTGTCATTATTATCCTAATGCGGCAGCGACACGCTGTACTGCGGTCCCCATTTGAAGACCTTCCTCAGGGTCTTCGATATCTCGCCGGCGGTAGCCTTCGCCTTGGCGGCTTCGACGCAGGCCGGCATCACGTGTCCGTATTCGCCCTTCTCCAGCCGCTCTGCAGCGGCTACCAGCGCGTCGAGCGCCGCGTCCGTCTTCGCCTGGTCACGCCTTGCTTTGTACTCCTTGATGCGCTCGATGGCGACCCTCGCCACATCAGGGTCGGCACGGAAAGGCTTAATGACCTCCTTTTCGGACACCACGTACTTGTTCCAGCCCACGACCACCTTCTCGCCGGTGTCGACTTGACGGCGCCAGTCGGCGGCATGCCTTCGCATCGCGCCCATCAGCATACCGCTCTTGTGCGCCTTCACGAAACCGCCCGCGTCATCTATCTCCTTCAGGATCTTCCGCCCCTCCTCCTCCATCCTCTTCGTCAGCCACTCGACGTAGTAGGAGCCGGCAAGCGGGTCGCTCACCTTGGTTATTCCGGTCTCCTCGCGTATCACCTGCTGTATCCTCAGCGCCAGTACCGCTGATTGCTCGGTGGGAATGCCGATGGGCTCATCGTACGCCGCTACCTCCATCGCCGTTGTGCCGGAGAGCGCCGCACCCAGCGCATGGAAGGCGCTGCGAATCAGGTTGACCAGCGGCTGCTGCTTGGTCAGTTCGAAGCATGAGGTGTGGGTATGCGTCCTCAACTGCATGGACGAGGCCCGCTTGCAGCCATATCGCTCCCTGGCGACGCTGGCCCAGAGCTTTCTCCACGCCCTGAACATGCAGATGTACTCGAAGAAATCGTTGCACTGGGCTATCTGGAATCCAATCCCCGGCATGAACGAATCGGGGTCAAGTCCCGCTGCGACACAGGAGTCGGCGATAGCTATCGCGGTGCCTATCCCGTAGCTCATCTGGTGGACGGCATCGGCTCCTGTCTCAGACATGCCGTGCCCCTGGATATTCGAGTGGTTCCACTTGGGCATATTCTTGCTACAGTACCAGATAAGGTCGGTCGCCAGCTTCAGCCCGCCCTCCGTCTCCCAGAGATGATTGGGGGCATACCAAGCCCCGAACTGCCAGTTCATAGTATTGCCGCGAAGCTGGTCCGGCGTCAGGCCCAGGCTGTCGGCATAGGCGATGAAGTGCGCCAGATAAGGAAGGGTGTCCCCGTTTATGAGCACTATATTGGTCTTGGTGAGGTCTATATCGTGAAGCATACGGCCGAAATCCTCGTCGGTGGGGCAGCTGACACCGTCCTTCCCTATGTACCCCTGCGCATCGGGCTCGTCGGGGTCTACGCCGAAGTGGGTCGGCACGTCAACCACTATATTGTAGGCACGGCCGCCGAAGTAGCCCTCCATACCCGCCCCCGCCAGCATATCCATTCTGTCCCGTGTGTGCTCGGGCAGCCCGTAGCCGTGAACCGGCTGGTTTATCCAGGGCTGGAACTGATAGTGCAGAGGGTAGTTGCTCCTCATGTAGGGGAAGAAGCCGGGGACGCCGATATCTTTTTCGAAGTCGAGGTCCTGTATGTCCAGCGGGGTATACAGCGCCTTTATCGGTATCCCGGACGAGCCCGTAGTCGCGGCAGCATCGTTCCCCTGATAGCGCTCGGCGATGGCCTGCCCGTACTGCTCCATCAATTGCCTGCATCGTTCCAGCGTTTTCTCGTCAAACATCGGTTACCTCCTTTGCATCGGAAATTCGTTATACGATTTTACTTATTTCTTATCCCGTGTATCCCCCTTCAGGAACCGGTCGAAGGCGCCCCGCATGAACTCGGTGGCGAAGATAGAGGGCATCATCCTCTCGGCTTCCTGATAATGACCGATGGCGTTGCGGTTGAGCTCGCCCTTGATATAGGTCTTAGCCATGTAGCTGTTAGCTGCGATCCGCCGGGCTAACTCCTCACACTTTGGTAAAAGCTCGTCGTCCTCAAAGACGTCGAGCACGATACCTAGGCGCTTCGCCTCCTCCGGGCTCAACTCGATGGCGGACATGCAGAGGTAGGCCACCACCTGCTTGCCCAGCTTCTCCAGGCCTCGCGTCACCGCCCAGGCAGGCAGCGCACCGTGGTTTATCTCCTTCAATGCAAACTTAGCGCTCTTACCGGCGAAGGTCAGGTCGCAGGCGCCCGAGATCTCGAAGCCGAAGCCGAAGGCGGAGCCGTTCACCGCGGCGATGACCGGCGTCTCGCTGAGCTCGATGGCCTTAAAGGGCTCGAAGCAGAGCTTGACGAACTCGAACCCCGCCTCCGTCTTCCCCACGTCGGCGAACTGCTCCACGTCCGCGCCTGCGGAGAAAACGGGGTAAGGGGTGCCTTTCTTGGGATGGATGAAAGTCTGCCCGGTCAGGATGATGCAGCCCACGTCCTTGTCCGCATCCAGCTCCTGGACGGCGGCGGCCAGCTCACGGAAGACCTGTCCATTGGCAGCGTTGTATTTGTCAGGCCGGTTGAAGGTAATGATGCCGACGCCGCCTTCTTTTTTCTCCACTTTTACCACTTCGTATTTCATGCTCCTCCTTAGGTAATGGACTTATAATAAACCGGCACCCTTCAGGCGCTTTCCCACTCGGCTTCGATTATGGACGGCAGTTTGGCAGCCCGCTCCTTGCCGCTCATGAAATCGAGGAGCCTGATTCCCTGCGGGTCTATCTGCTCGATAAGCTCGATTTCCTGCGCCGTCGGCGCTTTGGTAACCGGGCAATCGGGAGGTACCTCCACCTCGAATCCTGTATTGCTGACCACGTCTTCGGCAGTCACCCCTTTGTGCAGCGACAGCACCTTCCACCTGCCACGTTCGACCATCTGCATGACGCAGAGATTAGTGACCACGATCATCGGCCCTGGGCGGAGCCCCTGCTCACGACGCTCCTCGTCGGTGAAGTAGTACCTCGTGCCCGTTATATAGTTGACCTTGGGAACAAACACATTCTTGGAGTGGCCCGCAAAGTAGGCAACGCTCTTGCGGTGCAGGCCGTATACCACGGGCGCGCCCGCGCCTCCGGGCAGCCTTACCGCGCGTCGGTTTATCTCCCCTGTGGGATTGCCCTCGGCGTCCTTAATAGGCATCGCCAGCCAGGAGATGTTGATATCACCGTTGGCGTCCAGTTGAGCGCTGGATACAGCCTCCACATCACCCATTCCCCGCAGGTGCAGCGCCTCGATACACTCAGTCATGGACCAGAGCCCCGCTGCATACTCCGTACAGGCGGCTTCCGAGGAGTGGAAACCCAGGCGGAAAGGGAGCGGGTCGACGCCGCTGTAGCCCACGATAAAGGCGTTAGGAGCATGGGTCAGCTTGGCCAGCATGTAGGCGGTGTACGCCAGCGGGGTAAACGAGCCCAGTATGATAGAGTCGCCGTCGTCTATCGTACGTGCCAGGCTCACCACCATCTGAGCCGGGGCATCGAATTCCGCTGCCGGTTCGCCGCTCAACGTAGCGGGGTAATCGATCTTCTTAGTGTTCTTAGCCAAGCTTACCAGCTTCTTCCTCGTCGTTCCCCCTCCGACATTCTCCATGTACTCCTCTTCACTGCGGCCGATGAGCTGCTGGATGTACTCGCCCGCGGTCTCGGGATTGCCGATACCACGGACATCCTTCATCATCTGCATCAGGTGAGCGGAGTAGTAAGGGACACAACTGCACGGCGAGGCGCCGAAGGGGCTGTGGACCACCAGGTCTACCTCGGGGCGGAAGAGCACGGTTGCCGTCTTGTCCGCGCGAATCTGCTCCGAGGAGACGATCTCCTCCACGGTGACAACCACGTTGTTGGCAGCCATGGCCATGTCCAGGTCCGACGCCGAGGTGCCGAAAATCTGCACATTCCCCTGCTCGTCCGCCTTCTGGGCATGGATGATAGCCACATCCGGCGCGATAGCCTGGACAGCGGTAAGCTCCTTGCCGGTAAAGGGACAGGTCACGGTCTGGTAGAGCTCAGGCGCTTCATTGACGATATCCGACCCCTTGGGTCCGGCGAACGCGGCGAAGGGAACGCCCCTTCCCGCTGCCTGCAGTCCCTTGACTATGCTGCACCCTTCGATCTCAGTCAGCTTAATCAGGTTTCTCTCCGCTACTCTGCGGAAGTTGGGCGGCAGGCCGAAAGCCTCGAGGCTCAGGAAGCTGAAGACCAGATGGTCCACTGCTCCTGCCGCCAGGAGCCACTCCATCTCCCAGCCTCCGACGATGGATATAACCTTCAATCCCCTGATCTTCTGGCGGATAATCTCCCTGATGATGGCCATGGGCTTGTTACAACTCCAGCCGCCACCGATGCCGACAAAGCTTCCGTCTTTGACAAATTCCGTGATATCGCTGAGCTTCCCGAGCTTGTTGTGAGCGGTCATATCTCGCCTCTTTCCATAGGAAGTGAAGGGTTTCCAGCCATAAAGTGCGAGAGTAATTTTAGGATACCTGTTATCAGGTGTCAAACAGCCCCGACAGCTATGCTTGACATATCTTAGAGACGAAATATATACTGTCGGCTGGAAACGGGTTGTTCAAAACCTAGAATCCAACGTAAGTGCCGAAAAGGAGGAAGACGATGGAGACAAAGGCAGGCGATACCCTGGGAACCATATTAGATAGAATAGGAGCCAAGTTTCCCAAGCAGGAGGCTATGGTCTGCGGGAAGCAGCGGATAACGTACGATACGCTGCTCGACAAGGCGAACTCGATAGCCAACGCCCTGCTGAAAATGGGCGTGAAGAAGAACGATAAAGTAGCGATATGGATGAGCAATGTGCCCGAGTGGGTTTACGCCCATTTCGCCTGTGTCAAGATCGGCGCTCCCATTATCCCCCTCAACACTCGATACAAGGTGCACGAGCTGGAGTACATCCTCAAGCAGTCCGACTCCACCACCCTTTTCATGATGGACCATTTCCTGAAGATAGATTTCATTCCCATGATCTACGAGGTCTGCCCGGAATTGAAGGATTGCAAGCCCGGAGAGCTGAAGTGTGAAAAGCTGCCGCTGCTCAAGAGAGTCATTATGCTAAGCGAGCAGCGCCACCCGGGCACGCTCGATTACAACGAGGTGCTGGAATCAGGTAAGGACTACGCCAGCAGCAACGCACTAAAGAAGGCACAGGCAGCGGTTACACCCGATGATACCTATATCATACCCTTCACCTCGGGTACAACCGGCTTCCCCAAGGGCGTGGTAACCACCCACGACCAGTATATCAGGGTCGTCTCCGCCTTCAGCGACAGGTTCCAGATGACCGAGAAGGACCGCATTCTGGTGGTCTCACCCTTCTACCACAACATGGGTAATATGACGGGAATGACGCTGGGGGCATGCCACGGGGCCTGTATCCTGCCCATGGAATCGTTCGACCCCGGCGAGGGCCTGAGGCTGATAGACGAGGAGAAGGTTACCAATTTCACCGGCTCGCCCACCATGTACATCATGATGCTGGATCATCCCGATTTCCCCAATCGTGACACCAGCGGTATAAAGAGCGCTATTATCGGCGGTGCAGACGTCTCGCCGGACCTGGTGAGAACCATCATCGAGAAGATGAAAATCCAGGATATGATAGCGGGCTACGGAATGACGGAGAACACCGGCATCAGCACCTGCACCTGGCGGGGCGACCCGCCGGAGCTGGTTGCCAACACCTGCGGCAGCCTCATGTTCCCTGACTGTGAGTTGAAGATACTGGACCCTGACACGGGTGAGGAGATGCCGCCGAATACCCAGGGAGAGCTTTGCACGCGGGGCTGGTTTGTTATGAAGGAGTATTACAAGCAGCCCGAGGAGACAGCGAAGATATTCGACAGCAAGGGCTGGTTCCACACCAGCGACCTGGGAACCATGGACGAGAAAGGTTATATAAAGATAACCGGCAGGCTCAAGGACATGTTCATCACGGGAGGCGTGAACGCCTACCCCGCCGAGATAGAGAGCTTTTTGATGACCCATCCCAAGGTTATGATGGTCGCAGTAGCAGGAGTTCCCGACCGGAGGATGGGCGAGGTGGCGATGGCTTTCATCAAGCTTAAGGAAGGAGAGAGCGCCACCGAAGAGGAGATCATCAGCTTCGCCAGGGAGAAGATGGCGAACTACAAGGCTCCCAAGTACGTGAAGTTCGTCGATGACTTCCCGATGACAGCGACAGGCAAGATTCAGAAGTTCATCCTCAAGGATGCCGCCATAGAGGAGTTGGGGCTCGATAAGCAATAACGCCGTCTGTATGCCGTCCCCGCATGGCTAAAATTAAGCAGGAGGAAACCGATAGTGGATTTCAATTTGACCGAGCAGCAGGAGATGTTCCAAAGAGCGGTGAGGAGGTTCGCCGAGAAAGAGCTGCCCCCGCTGGTCGATATAATGGACAAGCAGAACGAGTTCCCCCATGAGATCCGGCCCAAGCTGGCGGAGATGAACCTCTACTCGATTCCCTTCGACCCCAAATACGGCGGGGCAGGCGCCGACCATGTCAGCCTGACACTCGCCATGGAGGAGGTCGCCAAGCAACTGGCTCCCCTGGCGATACACATGCAGGTGGGAAACGTTACCTGCGACAGGTTCAACAAGCTGGGTACCGAGGAGCAGAAGCAGCAATGGATGATTCCCATCTCCGAGGGCAAGAAGCTCGTCTGCTTCGCCTTCACCGAGCCGGACACGGGTTCGAACCCGAAGATGATTAAGACCACGGCGAAGGCAGATGGCGACGGCTACGTCCTGAACGGAAGGAAGCGATTCATCACCAACGCTCCTTTCGCCAACGCGGTCTTCATCTTTGCCAAGGACGATGAAGGGGACATCAGCCTGTACCTGGTGGAGATGGACAGGCCAGGCATATTCACCGAGAAGAAAATGGACAAGCTTGGACTGAGGGGAACCGAGTTGACCGACGTGGTTCTCGAGGATGTCCGAATACCCGGCGAGAACCTGATGGGAG
>SMTZ1_10017192_pt1 | contig 25227 bp, 24 predicted proteins | sample DeeMarSWOR136_30_FD_25667 | JGI IMG/M metagenome (IMG submission 25667) | reverse complement strand
CCGGGTCCTGGCAATTGGGGATGCCATCGTTGTCGTGGTCCCGGGCAAGATCATTGATCCCATCCCCGTTCTCATCGACGAACATCAGTCGGTTCCTTATTTCTGCTTTTGTCTGAGTCTGAACTTCAGTCAGGACCCTGTTCCGGGTCTCGCTGCGCACCGTTTTCTTCGACTGCTCTTGGCCAAACGAATAACCTAAAACCAGGATCAACAATGACCCTACAAGAGAAACCGTTTTTCTCATAACCATTTTAACCTCCTTTCGATTCATGAGGCAATATCTAAAGCAATAATCATGCCATTTTTTAAATTATTGATAATAAAGAAATTATATAATTTTGACTCTGTCTTATTCCAACAAATTTGTCGACTTTCCGGCAAAATTGTAGGAAATATATAAATTTGGTGCCCATCCCGACAGGAGCTATTTTTCTCTATGGATAAAGCTGAAGGGGGACAGGTCTCAACAAACAACATTTATTGCGTGAATCCATGAAGAATCAAAGAAATGGAAAATTTCAAACATTGAAAGGCAGCCCCTTAATTTTCATTCCTGTTTTCGAGAAAAAACGGCCGATTCCGGGCAAAGATAAAACGATTTAGATTTGCCCTTCATTGTGGAAGATAATTATGACCACAACGTCTAAACAATGATGATTAATAAAACCAAATCAATCATCGCTTTGTGTGCTCTGGCTTTATTTGTGGCCTCACTGGGTGCTCAACAGGTCAATGTCAGCGGAGACTGGGAGATGACCTCGGAGGGTCGTCAGGGACCGATGACAACGAAACTCCATTTCGAACAGGAAGGCGAGAAGATCAAGGTGACCATGGAAAACCCCCGTGGCGAGATGACAGGAGAAGGAACGATCAAGGGAAACGAGATCGAGTGGACGATCACCCGTGAAACCCCCAGAGGCCCTTTCACCTTGAATTACAAAGGAAAAGTCGAGGGCGACACGATGAAAGGCGAAGTCCAGATGGGAGATTTCGGCTCCCGCGAATGGACGGCAAAGAAGAAATAACGCTGTTTTTTATGAAGCAACTTAAGCGATAGAGTCTTCTTCTACTACCCCATGTTTTCTCAAATCGCAGGGGGTCGATCTCTGTCCGGTCCAAAAAACTCTTTATGGATCGTATCCTATGTCTTAAAATAGGAAACGAAGAGAACGTATTCTCAGTTCATGAGTCTATAAGGAAGATTTTCCTCTTTCCTCCGTCTAAACAGTGCATGGAGGCAAAGAGATGAAGAAGTCGGATGGAAGAGAAAGACCTGGTTCGATCGAGCAAGGAAGGCAACGAAGAAGCCTTTGCCTCGCTGGTAAAAAAATACAGAGTAAAGGTGTTTAATTTGGCTTTCAGTTTAACCCGCGACCGTGACACAGCCGACGACCTGGCTCAGGAGGTGTTCATCAAGGCCTATTTTGCCCTCCCCCGGTTCGAGCTCAGGTCAGAATTCGGCACCTGGCTCTACAGGATAGCGATTAACCATGTCCGGGACTTTCTGAGGAAGACCGGCCGGATGAAAAGATATTCCCTCGATGACATCAAGGAAAGCTCCATACCACAGGAAGACGAAACGATGAAAAAGGAAAAGGAACGGACCGAGGAACACAGAAAGAAAATCATTCACCGGGCGATCCAGGTCCTCCCTGAAAAACACCAGGTCATTCTCACGCTGAGGGACATTCAGGGATTATCCTATGAGGAGATCACCAAAATCCTAAGGATCTCGCCCGGGACTGTGGATTCCCGTCTTCACAGAGCCAGGAAGTTGCTCAGGGAAAAATTGGCGCCTTTCTTAAGCCAAAAAGGAGGCAACCATGAACTGCAAGAAGGTTGAGAAACTCATACTCCGCGCTTTCGATGGGCGTTTGCATCAAGGTGAAAAGAAGGAACTGGAGGCGCATCTAAAGCAATGCCCTCGGTGCTGGGCGTTACAGGAAGAATACCAGCTCATTCTAGATACTTTGAGAAAGGAAGACTTTCCTGAACCCAAACCCTATTTCTGGGAGCGCCTGCAGCCCAAGCTTAAGGAAGAAAAAAGGTACGAACCCTGGATGGTGTGGAAGCAGTGGGGAATGAGAGCCATCCCCGTTTCACTCCTCGCGATCATCTTTCTGTCTGCCGCGCTTATCTTCCTCGGTCCTCCAAGAGTGGAAATGGAAGTCAGCCAGGCATTCAGCCAATCAGGACTCCTCCTGCTCCAGAACCAGAATATGTTCCAGGAAACAACAATATGATGCTCATCTTCACCTCACTTGAAGACAAAAACGGGACAAGGAGAGATTTCTGATGAAAAACCATTATAAATTCTGGATCGTTCTCTCGCTTATCATAGTTTTTGCTGCGGGCATGCTGGGCGGTGTTCTTCTTGAACAGCAGCTCGCCCACAGCAAATTGAAGAAAAAAGCGGAAAGAAGAAGCTCTGTTCGCTTTCCTAGTCTGGAAATGATGGCCGAAGAGCTGAGCCTCACATCAGAACAGCAGGAAAAGATAAGAGAAATCTTCAGGAATAACGAGGAAAGGATGAAAGATATGAACTCCTCTTTCCGCAAGCAATTCTCCAGCCTGAGATCCCAGTTAAAAAATGATATAAAAGGTGTTCTTTCTGAGGGACAGGCTCAGAAGTTCGAAGCCATGATCGAAAAGTACCTTTCCCAACGAAAAAAAGAAATGGAGGAAAGAAAAAAACATCCTAGAAATCCTAGAGATGATAAAGGAGAAAGAAGATGAAAAAGAAGATCATCATCGGAGCTGTAATTCTTGTAGTCATCACCGCGACAGGGATCGTTCTCGGGCTGACTGTGTTTAACCGCAACAACGGAAACAACTCAAAATACAAAAAAGAAGCTGTGGACAGAGGAAACATCGAAGCCTTGGTGGTGACAACGGGTTCTCTCAATCCGGTGACAATCGTTGATGTGGGTAGCCAGGTTTCAGGGGAAATCGAAAAAATAAATGTCGACTTCAACTCCCAGGTCAAAGAGGGTCAGATTATAGCCCAGCTGGAACAATCTCAATTTCAGAGCCGGGTGAATCAGGATGAAGCCAATTATCAGAGCGCTGTCGCTTCACTGGAAAAAGCCAAGGTCACTTTTGATAACCTCCAGAAAAAATATGAACGGGCCCTGAGTCTGTTCGAAAAGGATTTGCTGTCTTATGAAGAAAAGGAGTCGATCGAGACCAATTACTACGGCGCCAAGTCCGACATCCAAGCTGCAGAGGCAAGGCTGGCTCAAGCGAAATCTCAGCTCGAAACGAGCAAGGTCAACCTGACCTACACCGTCATCAAATCCCCGATCGACGGAGTGGTCATCAACCGCAATATCAACGTCGGCCAGACCGTGGCCGCCAGCTTCCAGGCACCGGTCCTCTTCCAGATCGCCAACGACCTGACCAAGATGCAGGTGGAATGCAGCGTGGACGAGGCGGATATCGGAAAAGTCGCGGAAGGCCAGCAGGTGCGGTTCACCGTGGATGCCTTTCCCGATGAAAACTTCAGAGGAGTGGTCAAGCAAGTTCGCTATTCTCCTGAGATCGTCCAGAACGTGGTAACCTACATGACGATCGTCGAAGTGGATAATCCTGAGATGAAACTGAGGCCCGGGATGACAGCCACAGTCTCGATCGTGACCGGGCAGGCCTTAAACGCCCTGCGCGTCCCGAATGCCGCCCTCCGCTTCACTCCCAACTTCAGCCCGGAAGAAATGAGAGCACTCATGGCCAAAATGAAAGAGGAAAGAAGCTCCCAGCGAGGAGCTGCGAGCCCGGAAGGAGCACCTGGACAGAAGCAAGACTTCAGCAGGCAGGATGCCCAGAGAACCGGGTCAGGACAGCAGCAATCCGGAATGAGAGGTCAGGGCATGCAGGGAAGGCAGATGAGAGATTTTGCCAGGGTTTGGATCGAGGATGAAAAAGGCAACCTCAAGATGGTCTTTATCCGCAAGGGAGTCACGGACAACAGCTTTACAGAGGTCGTCTGGGGAGAGTTACAAGAGGGACAGCTGTTGATCACGGGTGAAAATACACAGGGCAGTCGTTCTGACAGACCTTCTTCTTCCCCGATGAGGATGTTCCGCTGAGTCGTGATCTTTCATCCACTTAAGACCAACAACAAGAGGAAAAAATGAACAACAACAACCTCATTCGACTGGAAAACCTCAAGAAAGTCTACAAGGTCGGAGAAACCCAGGTTAACGCTCTAAGAGGCGTGTCCTATACCATCAAGGAAGGCGATATGGTGGCCATCATGGGCCCTTCAGGCTCGGGTAAATCAACCCTGATGAATATCATCGGCTGCCTGGACAAACCCACCGAGGGAAAGTATTTCCTGGAGGAGCAGGAAGTCTCGACCCTGGACAAGAATAAGCTGGCGCGAATCCGAAACAGAAAGATCGGGTTTGTCTTCCAGACTTTCAACCTTCTGGCCCGCACCACCGCGCTCGAGAACACCGAACTTCCTCTTATCTACTCCAACACGCCCGCTAAAAGTGCCAAGGAGCTGGCTTACAAAGTGCTGGCCGAAGTCGGTCTCAAGGGCAGAGAACTCCACAAGACAAATCAGCTTTCCGGAGGAGAGCAGCAGCGGGTGGCCATCGCTCGTTCTTTGATCAATAATCCATCCTTAGTCCTGGCCGATGAGCCCACGGGAAACCTGGATTCCAAGACGGGGAAAGAGATCATGGAGATCTTTAAAAAACTGAACGAGGAAAAAAAGATCACCATCATCCTGGTCACCCATGACCCGGACGTCTCTGCCTTCGCTCGGAAAATAATATATCTCAAAGACGGACAGATCATCAGGGAGGAACACTCTTAGCTCTCAGCCGGCAAGCATGATATCGAAGACAAGGAGTGAACAATGAACATAATGAGGACGATTCGAGTTGCCTTCAGAGCTCTGGGCCGGAATAAAATGCGCTCCTTTTTAACCGCTTTAGGCATCATCATCGGAGTCGGAGCCGTGATCGCTTCGAAGAGATGGGAACCAACCTCCTTTATGTCCGTCCGGGAAGCCAATCCTTCAGAGGACGCAGTTATGGCGGAGGGTCCTTCCAGACTCTCACCGACGACGATGCCAAAGCGATACAGGAAAAATGTGATGCTGTGCAGTATGTGTCGCCCTCGGTATCAGGAAGGATCAGGAAGGGCGCAGGTCGTCTACCAGAATAAAAACTGGAATACATCCGTTAACGGCGTCGGCGAGCATTATGTGGAAATCGGAAACTGGAAAGTAGAAGAGGGAACTTTCTTCGATGAGAACATGGTCAGATCAGGCCAGAAGGTCGCAGTCTTGGGGAGTGAAGTGAATCAGAATCTTTTTGAAGGCGCAGATCCTATCGGTCAGATTATCAGGATCAAGAAGATTCCCTTCAGGGTGATCGGAGTCCTGGAATCAAAAGGAGAAGCAGGAGGCTGGTTTAACAGAGACGACATAATCCTGGTCCCCTACACCACTGCCCAGAGAAGACTCCTCGGGATTACCCATATCAGCTCCATCGATGTCTCTGCCGTATCCGGCTCCAGAACCGAGGATGCCATGAGTCAGATCGAAGACCTCCTCCGCATCCGGCACAAGATCGCGCCGGGCGCTGAGGATGACTTCAACGTCAGGAACATGTCGGATATCGCCGAGAGCGCAGCCGAGTCAAGAGACGCCTTGAAAATTCTTCTCGGAGGGATCGCTTCTGTATCTTTATTGGTCGGCGGTATCGGCATCATGAACATCATGCTCGTCTCTGTGACCGAGCGAATCCGGGAGATCGGGATCAGGATGTCTGTCGGTGCTCGGGAGAAGGATATCCTCTTCCAGTTCCTGACCGAGGCCATCGTCCTCAGTCTATTCGGAGGCTTGTTGGGAATCGGCATGGGCGTCGTCGGCTCGACCCTTATCTCCAAGCTTGCTGAGTGGCAGACCCTTGTCTCACTCTGGTCCATTATCGTGGCTTTTCTCTTTTCGGCCATGGTCGGAGTCTTTTTCGGGTTCTATCCAGCCCGAAAAGCTTCCAAGCTCGACCCGATTGAAGCCTTGAGATACGAGTAAAACGAGAAGCTTGTTCTGAGATAGAGAGAAGAGACTAATCCGATACAATCGGATGAATAAATAAAGAGAGCAAGCGGAATGTGACAGGTTGAATGATCAAAAAAGGAAATAGAATTTCCGCATCCCTTAGCTTGTCTCGCTTTTCTCATATCCCTGTTTTCGACTGGGATGGTATTCTATGAACTTGAATTCTTGAATTAAGGAGGAACAAGATGAAAAAACAAAGAATCGGAATAATCCTATTCCTGACACTCTTCACGGTCAGCTTTTCTCTGGCCCAGCAGGATGAAAAGACTCTTTCCCTTTCTCTTGAAGATTGTATCCTCAAGGCCATGAAAAACAACATCGGGGTTGCGATAGAGATACTGAATCCTGAGCTGTCCGATCTCGGGATCTCGCTTGCCCAGGAAAAATTCCTGCCCAGCCTAAACCTCAGTTACAGCCAGAGAGATACCACTAACGCTTCCTTTTCATTTCTTGAATCCGCTGATGTGGTCTCCACGGTACGGGGCACTTATGCGGCCGAAATCTCACAGCTCATCCCTACAGGAGGGACGTTCTCCATAACCCTCGACGGGTATAGAACCGATACAACCCAGAGATTACAGACGATTAATCCCCGTTACGGCACCACCCTGACTTTTGCCTTCACCCAGCCCCTCCTCAAAAATTTCGGGTTCAAGCTCACCCGCAGAGAGATCATCATCGCCCGCAACAACCTCGACATTTCCGAAACCCAGCTCCAGCGGGTGCTCCAGCAAACCGTCTACAACATCGAGGAGGCCTACTGGAACTTGGTCTCCAGCATCGAAAACCTCAAAGTCAGACAGCAATCCCTCAGGCTGGCTCAAGAACTCCTGGAAAAGAACAAACGGGCTGTGGAAGTGGGGACCCTGGCTCAGATCGAGATCCTGAGCGCGGAGTCTGCGGTCGCCTCCAGGCAGGCGGATATCCTCCAGGCCCAGGCCACAGTCAAAGACAACGAGGACCGGCTGAAGATCCTCCTCAACATCACCGCAGAAGGAATTCCTGAAGACATAAACATCGTTCCTGCTGATAAGCCGGCCCTCGAAGAGAGGAAGATCACTCTTGATGAGGCTCTGCGGACAGCCCTGGCCAACAGACCCGACCTGCAGGGAACACGGCTGGGCATAAAGAACCAGGAAATGAACGTTAGCTTCGCTAAAAACCAGCTTCTTCCCGGCCTTAACTTCTCAGCTTCCTACTGGAGCCCGGGATTATCGGGAACGCAGTTTATCTATGACCCTGATCGTCCATTCGACCCCCCAACCGGGTCCGTTGCATACGGCGCAAGTGATGCCTGGAAAGATACCTTTGGCTTCGCTTATGAAAACTGGAGCGCGGGGATAACCCTGGATATCCCTCTCAACTCCGTCCTCTCCCGCGCCAATTACAACCAGGCAAAAATCAACCTGGAGCAGTCCCTGCTGAGGCTGAAAGACACGGAACAGCAGATCTTCCTCGAAGTCAAGAGCGCGGTGCGGGCCGTCCAGACAAACTACTGGCCGAGAGAACTCTCGAAGCCGAGGAAGAAAAATTCAAGGTCGGCATCTCCACACCCTATTTCGTCCTTCAATACCAGACTGAATTGACCACAGCCCAGACAAACGAGCTGGCAGCAATCATCGATTACAACCTTTCCCTCGCCCGCCTGCAGAGAGCGATGGGAGTCAATCTGGCGGAGAAAAACATCAAGTTCACGGACTTTCGGGACTGAAAATCTTCCCAAAGCAAAAAAAGATGTAGTCTGGCCCAGCGCTGGTCCCCCTTCATCCTGATTAGACTTTCCACCCTCCGCCGTGAGCATAGGATGGAAAGAAACCTCCGCCGCACTTCTCAGTTCATACTAACGCAGTCATTGGTATGACATCCTCTATTGTGAGGCCTGGATGCCGCCCTCGAGCCTCCGTAGCGGAGGGGGGACCCGTCGGCTTATCCGACGGGGGGAACCGACGGGACTGGTTCCCTCGAGGTCCGGGGGCTGAGGGCGGCATCCAGGCCTCACAATGATTGTAGCTTTATTGACTGCGTTATCATGAGATCAGAAACTTTCCCCCAACATGGACTTAAGGCTGGATAAAAACTCTCTCTTTTCATTCCAGCGCAAATCCCCTAAAATACGTAAGACAAGATGACAAACAAGATAATCGTTGTTCTGACCTTTCTTATTCTTCTTCCGAGTCTCTCCTCTCCTCAAGAAAAAAGGGCCTACACCCTCGACGAAATCCTCAACCTTGGCCTGAACAACAATCCCTGGCTTCTGGCAAAAGTCCAGGAGGTCGAGGCCAAAAAGGCCGCCTTTCAGGCATCCAAGCGTCTGGCCAATCCTGCCCTCGAGCTCAATATCGGAGAGGGAAAATCTCATGACAGCACCATAAAAAGAGACACCGAGGGCATATCCCTGAGTCAGCCCCTGGAAAATCCGTTAAAAAGGCATTACCGGGTTCAGATGTTCGAGAATGACTGGGAAGCATCCGAACACCTCTTCCGCTTTTTGAGGCTTGAGACCACTTATGAGATAAAAAAGCTCTTCTATCAGCTCCTGCTGCTCAAAAACAAGGAAGAGCTGGCCCAGAAGAACCTGGATTCGCTCGAAGAGACCTACCAGTTGACCCTCAAGAGAGTGCAGCTGGGAGAAACCAGAGAACTGGAAGCCATCAAGCTCTTCGTCGAAACCCTCAAAGCAAAGAACGAGCTGAACAAGACCCGGACCGAATCGGAGCTGGCCAGGGAAAACTTGAATAAATTTTTGGGAAACGTCCTCCCTTCTGATTTCTCACTCCTCGGACAGCTGGAGTACAGGCCTCACTCGCTCGACGAGCAATCCCTTTTGAGCAAAGCCCTTGTCTCCCATCCTCTCATCAAGGGAAAAGAGAAAGACCTCGAATTCGCGGAAAGCCAGCTCAAGTATGTCAAGTGGCAGAGACTCCCGGACTTCGAGCTATCAGGATTCATCCAGGAGGAACTGGAAGGAAAAAACAAAGGAATCGGACTCTCGCTGGAAATCCCGCTCTGGAATTTCAAATCCAAGGAAATCGCTCAAGCAGAGAGCCTTCTCGAAAAGCAAAGCCAGGAGTTGAGGGCGTTAAGAATGGAAATCGCCACAGAGGTCAAATCCCGGTTGAATGAACAGAGGCTCTCCGAGCAGATTCTCGCTCTCTACCATGAAGGCCTCCTGAAACAGGCAGAAGAAAGCCTAAAGATCTCCGAGCAAAGCTACAAACAGGGTGAAATATCCCTGATCGACTACCTGGACTCCCAAAGAACCTACTACAGCATCATCAAAGATTACCAGGACTCACTTTATGCCTGGATCACAAACAAATCCGCTTTAGAGAAGGCCATCGGAGAAGAGATAAAATGAAAAAAATATTTCTTCTGTTCACGCTTATAATATTCGCTTTCTGTGGGGGTGGTGAGAAGGAAATTCCAGCTTCCGCCTCTGGACAAGAGGCTCATGAACACGCCGACAAGGAGCTTTCTGTTGAAAAGGAAGATGATCATGAACATAGCGAACTCCATCTCTCTCCCCAAAAACAAAAAGAGTGGGGGATCGTCGTCGGAACAGCCGCAAGCCAGGAACTTTCGTCCACAATCCAACTCCCGGGTATCCTCACCCTCAATCAAAACCGGACCGCCCACATCTCCTCCTTGGTGGCAGGAAAAGTGGCCTCGCTGGCCGTGGACCTGGGGAACCGGGTCAATAAAGGCCAGGTCCTCCTGACAGTGAATTCTCCTGATTTCGCCAGGGCCCAAGCTGACTTCCTGCAAACCATGGCCAAGCTCAACCTCAGCCGGAAAGAACACGAAAGAGCCAAAATGCTCCTCGAAGAGAAGGCTATCGAGGAGAGGGAATTCCTGAGGAGGGAGGCCGAGTTCGAAAAACTCTCCACTGAAGTCGGAGGTCTGGGGGCCGTGCTTCATGCTTACGGCATGGACCATGAGCAGACGGAAAAGTTGATCGAGAAATGCGCCAACCGAGAATCTGATGGCAAGCTCTGTGAGCTCGCCGATCCCAACCTGCCCCTGCTCTCTCCTCTCTCCGGGACCATCATCTTCAGGGATGTCATAGTCGGCGAGCATGTCAAGCCAGAGAAAATTCTTTTTACCGTTTCCGACCTCAGCTTGCTCTGGGCTGTTCTCGATGCCTACGAAAAAGACCTTCCCTTTATTAACAAAGACAGCCGTATCATCATCCAATCCTCTATCTACCCAGAGAGGGAGTGGCAAGGAAAAATCACCTATATCAGCGATATAATCGATGAGAAGCTGCGGACGGTCAAGATCAGAGTGGAAGTGAAAAATGCCGAAAGCCTGCTCAAACCGAACATGTATATCCAGGGGATCGTCCAAAACAAGGCCGGAACCCAGAAACTCCTGGCCATCCCGGAAGAAGCCGTTCAAAACCTGAACGGAGAGAAAATCGTGTTTATCCTCGAAGGACAAGATGTCTTCTCGATCCGCCATGTGGAACTGGGAAACAAGATCGGCAACCAAATAATCATCACCAAAGGACTGGAATCCGGACAGAGAATCGTCATTAAGGGTGCTTTCACCCTCAAAACAGAGCTCACCAAAGGCACTTTCGGACAAGGGCATGTCCATTAGGCGAACAGGCTCAATGATATCCAAAATCATAGGTTTCTCTCTCAAACAAAGGCTTTTTGTCGTCCTGGCGACTGTCCTCATCGCCGGCCTGGGTTATCTCTCTCTCCAAGAGCTCCCCATCGATGTCTTCCCTGATCCTTCTCCTCCTCTCGTCATCCTTCTCCTCCTCTCGTCCAGGTCTACACAGAAGCCGAAGGCATGGCTCCCGAAGAGGTCGAAAGGTTGGTCTCCTATCCTGTCGAATCTTCGATGTTCGGACTTCCTCAGGTCAAAAATATCCGCTCCTTCTCCACTTTTGCCCTCTCCATAGTCAACGTCTATTTCGAGGACGGGACCGATATCTACTGGGCCAGGCAGCTCGTCTCCCAGCGTCTTCATGAAGCCAGGGAAGGTCTTCCTCCTCAAAAGGAGACGATTACTCTCCTCTTGAACTCCGGACGATACAGGACTGGGTGGTGAAATACGAGCTCAAATCCGTTCCTGAAGTCTCCCAGGTCTTGAGCATCGGAGGAGACGTCAAACAATACCAGATCCTGGTCAATCCTCATTCGCTCCTCAAATATAACCTGACGATCTCCGAGGTGAGTGAAACAGTCAGAAAGAATAACCAGAACATCGGCGCCAGCTTCATCACTAAAGGAAAAGAGGAGTATATCATCCGCAGCATCGGCCTTGTCCAGACTCTTGAAGACCTCGAGAATATCGTCATCTCCAGTCGCCAGGGAACCCCCGTATACCTCAAGGATGTGTCCTCTGTCCAGGTACTTCCAGCCATTAAAAGAGGGGCAGCCCTGGTCAACGGTGAAGGGGAAAAAGTCGTGGGCATGGTCCTGAAACTGTTTGGTTCGAACACGGCCAGAGTCATCGCCAACATAGAAAAAAGGATAGCGGAGGTCAACACATCTCTCCCCGAAGGGGTGGAGATCGTCCCCTTCTATAACCAGGCCTCCCTGGTGAAAAAGTGCTTCTCGACAGTCTCCGTCAACCTCATCCTGGGAATCATTCTGGTTATTATCGTCCTTTTCCTCTTCATGGGAGACTTTCCCTCTGCCTTCATCACTGTCCTGGCACTGCCTTTTTCCATCCTTTTCTCCTTCATCCTGATGCAGAGAGCCGGCCTGGCTGCAGACCTGATGTCATTCGGAGGGTTGGCCATAGGGATCGGCCTCATCGCCGATGCCTCCATCATTCTGGTCGAGAATACTCACCGTCATATCCAGATCAATCATGAGAACAAGATACAAGCTGTCTGCCGGGCCGGAGAAGAAGTGGGCCGGCCCCTCTTCTTTGCCATCGTGATCATTATCCTGGTCTTCCTGCCTGTCTTCACCCTGACAGGAGTGGAAGGCATCATGTTCCGTCCCATGGGTTATGCCATTTCCTTTGCCCTGGCAGGCTCCCTGATCTTTGCCTTGATCTCAGCTCCTGCCCTCTCCTTTTACTTTTTAAGGCGCAAGAAAAGGGAACACAAGGAACCGCTCCTGATCAGGAACATCAAAAAGGCCTATCTTCCTTTTTTCGCTCTCTGCCAGAAGCACCGCCGGAAAGTTTTTGCCCTGACTTTTCTGATTTTTGCTTCTGGTGTGGGATTATTGCCGTTCATGGGCAGAGAATACATTCCCTATCTGGAAGAAGGAACCCTTCATCTTCGAGCCACCCTCGACCCCAACATCAGCCTGGAAGAGACCGTCTCCATCACAACCTCGATTGAAAAAACACTGAAAGGAATCCCGGAGGTTACGGGTATTTTGAGTCGTATAGGAAGAGGGGAGGTCGGCAGTCATGCTCATTTCGTTAATAACGCCGAGATCCTGGTCCAGCTCAGACCAATCCAGAAATGGAAAGGTTTCAAGAATAAAAATGACCTGCTGGAAGAGATAGAGCGCCGGCTGGAGCAGCTACCAGGAATCAACCTCAGCATCACCCAGCCTATTGCCCATAACCTGGATGAACTCATAACCGGGGTCAAGGCTCAACTGGCAATAAAGGTATACGGAGAAGATTTTGAAATCCTTAAGGAAAAATCCATCCAGATCAAAGACCTCATCACGAACATCAAAGGAGCGGCCAATGTCCAGGTCGAACAGTTCACCGGCCAAAACCACATCCAGGTCGTCCTCCTCAGGAATCAGATCGCCCGTTATGGATTGAACATTAGCGACATCCAAGAGACTATCAAAGCTGCTGTGGGAGGCCTCACGCTCGGCCAGGTGTATGAGGGACAAAAAAAATTCGACATCTTTCTCCGGTTTTCTCCTGAATACAGGCAGGACATCGAGCTCATAGAAAATCTATTGATAAAGCTTCCCAGCGAAGGGCAGATCCCTCTCAAACTGATTGCTTCTGTGGAAGAGGTGGTCGGTTCCCGTGTGATCAACCGAGAGCATAACAAAAGGTTTATCACCGTCCAATGCAACATAAGAGGCCGGGATATCGGTCGATTCGTAAGTCAAGCTCAAAGGGAGATCGAGAAAAATGTTGTGCTTCCACCCGAGTACTCCATCAAATGGGGCGGCCAGTTTGAGCTTCAACAACAGGCCAACAGGAGGCTGGCCCTCATCACTCCGATAACACTGGCTCTAGTCGCCCTGCTTCTTTTCACCATCTTCTATTCTTTTCAAGAAGTCCTGATCATCCTGGTCAATATTCCTCTTGCTCTGACCGGGGGGCTCATTGCGCTAAAAATCTCCGGTCTTTACCTGAGTATTCCCGCTTCCATCGGTTTCATCGCCATTTTCGGCATCGCTCTCGAAGACGGACTCGTCCTCTTATCCTCGTTTCACAGGAATCTCCGTCGGGGCTCGCCCATGCAGGAGGCTGTAATCCAGGGCGTGAACTCTAAGATCAGACCGGTCTTGATGACCACCTTCACCACGATCTTCGGCATCATGCCTTTGCTTCTGGCTAGAGGACCGGGCGCAGAGATCCAGAGGCCTCTGGCGACGGTTGTGGTCGGAGGGCTCATTACCTCCACTCTGGTCACGCTCATCGTCCTTCCCCTCATCTACCAGACTTTCAAGCGACAGCCAGCTCAAAGCTGACATCGGTTTTTTTTATCTTCCCGTTCGGAAAACAGCTTACATCATCAGGTCCCCACCGTTGATATCTATGGAGGCGCCAGTAATATAAGATGCATTTTCAGAGCAGAGGAAAACAACCAGGTCTCCGATCTCCTCGGGAGAACCCAGGCGTTTTATCGGAAAGGACTCCAGGAAATTTTCCAGCTCCTCATGAGTGGTTGTCTCCCTGGCCATCTGGGTGTCAATCAATCCCGGACAAACTGCATTCACGGTTATCCCGAAAAGAGCGACCTCCTTGGCCACTGCCCTGGTCAAACCCAGGAGCCCGGCCTTCGAGGCTGTGTAATGCACTCCCCCAAGAGTGCTGACGCTTCTCCCCGCCGATGAAGAAATATTCACAATCCGTCCGTAGTCATTTTCCTTCATCAGAGGAATCACAGTCTTAATACAGAGGAAAGGACCGGTGAGGTTGACTCGAAGGATTCTTTCCCATTCATCAACGGAGATATCCATCAGTCGCGTCCGGAACATGATGCCTGCGTTGTTGATGAGGATGTCCACAGTCCCGAATTCATCCCGGGCTCTTTTTATCAATTCAGCTACGGATTCCTCCCGGCTGACGTCAACCTGTGCTGCCATCACCTTATTGTTTTTTTTGCTGAGTTCATCCGCTGTCAGTTGGGCTTGAGCGATATCGATATCGCTCACAATCACACCGGCCCCAGCTGCGACCAGTTTCCTGGCAATCCCCTTTCCTATTCCTCGACCTCCGCCAGTGACCACAGCCACTCTGCCTTTAAGAACATCTCCTGGATTTTTCATCATTTCTCCTCCTGCCGGAAAGCGAATTGTTTAAACAAACGGTGAGGGAATGGCGTAAAAAATTTGAAGGGAGCGATGCCATTTCTGTGTATTTTAATCATTAAATCATCCCTACGCCAATGAAAAAGCAAAGGGTTATTCAAGCGCGGAACGCTTATAGCATAGCAAATACCGCAAGTCAATTTTTCTCTAAACAAATCCTTCCATGATGAGAGAAGCATCTGATATGATGCAAAAGTGTGGCGTTGGTTCCCCTCCATCTGGAGCCCATGGTGGAGGGTGGGAGGCTCTTGGCGCAGGATGGAGGGGAACCAGCGCTGCGATAGATTACAACTTCATTATTAACTGCCACAGAAATAAAAATTCTTATCTTCAAGCAGCAATCCTTGAAATTTTGGAATGATAGTGTTATTATTTTTTGTAAAGAACTTTTCATTTTCTTATCCAGCTTAATTCTTGGAGAAGTAAAACATGAACAGGAAGCTTATTCGACCAAATTTATCCGAAATAAAAGAGAAGATGAGCCGCGACTCTGCAAAAAAGAAAACCCATCCCCCCTTTGAGACCTATGCAGAAAACTACTACTACCTTAAACAGATGAACAAGAAGACTCCTATGGGAGTTGTTCTGAATGACGGAGAAATTATCGAAGGATATATCGAGTGGTACGATAAGAATTGCTTGAAGCTCAACCGGGATGATGCTCCCAACCTGTTGATCTATAAGAGCAGTGTCAAGTATCTCTACAAACTGGATGACGTCAAAGAAAAAGAGAAAAAAGCAAAAAAATGAGCCTTCCCAGGGTCGGGATTACTCTCGGGGATCCAGGGGGAATCGGACCTGAGACCGTATTAAAAGCGCTTTTGCAAAAAAATTGCCTGCCTGAAATTTCTTATGTACTCTTCGGTTCCTCTGCAGTTATTGATGAGGAGAAACGTGTCCTCGGTCTGGACATAGATATTCTCTCCTCAGATGAGACAAAGGATAGCCGCTCTCCTTCGGTGGCCCTGTTTGAAATCGATTTCCCCCTCCAGACCATAAAAAAAGGATCGCCCTCTAAAGAAAACGGCAAGGCGTCCTTTCTCTTCTTCGAACGAGCCGTCGAGGAAGCCAAGAAGGGGAACCTGCAAGCGCTGGTCACCGCGCCTGTATCCAAGCATTCCTGGAATCTTGCCGGTTTGAAGTGGTCCGGACATACAGATTATCTCAGCCGCATATTCCCTCAGGCAATCATGTCATTCTGGTCAGATAAGCTGAAGGTAGCCCTGTTCAGCCATCATATCCCCTTGAATCGAGCCGTTGAAAAAATAAAAAAAGGGGACCTCCTGAATTTTTTTATCAACCTTTATCAGACTATAGAAAAAATCCAGCCGGATACATACCGATTCCTTGTCGCAGGATTGAATCCTCACGCCGGAGAGCAGGGCCTGATCGGAACAGAGGAAGAAGAGGAAATCATCCCGGCTGTCTCGGAGGCCCAGGATAGGGGGGTGAGAATCAGCGGCCCTTTCCCCCCTGATGTCGTTTTCCGGATGGGCCTGAATCAACCGGATAAGATCATTATCGCTCTCTACCATGACCAAGGTCTTATTCCGTTTAAGCTGGTATCATTCGAAAGGGGCGTCAACGTCACCCTCGGCCTTCCGTTCATCCGCACCTCCCCTGATCATGGAACAGCCTTCGATATCGCAGGCAAAGGAGTTGCTAAGCCGGATAGCATGGTGGAAGCGATCAAGCTGGCCTATGAACTATCGCCAGGACTTTTTGAGTTCAGCCCTTAGCTCCCGATCTCGGTCCCTTTCCCGGATAGCCTCCCTCTTTTGGTAGGCTCTTTTCCCTTTGGCGAGAGCGACTTCTATCTTTACCTTCCCTTTATCGTTGAAAAATACTTTTGTCGGAACTAGGGTCAGTCCTTTCTCTTGTATCTTCCCGGTCAGTCTTTTTATCTCGCGGCGGTGGAGCAGGAGTTTTCTCTCTCTCCTTGGGTCATGATTGAACCAACTTGCGGACTCATAAGGACTGATGTGACAGTTGACAAGAAAAGCTTCGCCCGCCTTGATCTCCGCGTAGCTTTCCTTTAAGCTCACTTTTCCCTGTCTGATGGATTTGACCTCAGTCCCTCGCAGGGAGATTCCCGCTTCAAATTTTTCCAGCAATTCATAGTTGAAGTTCGCCTTTTTATTGGTGGCAATGACTCTCATCCCAGGCCTCTTGTTCTGCTCTCTTCCACGACAACCTGGAAAAAGTTGACGCGGTGATATACACCAGAGTGTTGCCCGCCACAAAATTCAGCCAGCAGGCAGCCAAAATTATCTACCGCTTTCATCGCCGGCTCTGCTCTTAGACTTTTCCTCTGGAGACCATCCAATGTCCACAATCCGAAGTATAAAACATGTTTCTAAAAAAGAGAAAGGCACTGAGCAGAAGGGAACGCTTCAAAAAAAAGCAGCAGGGAAAAGCACATCCTTGAAAATCAGGAGTCTAGGCGCGAGTCCACATCTTTGAAACAGGTTGATAGAGTTTCCATAACCTTCTGCTCGATCTCATTATTAGAGAGCGAGGAAACCTCTGAGATCTCGGCGACGATGAGTTCTTTGACTTTTTCCATCATTTTCTTCTCGCGAAAAGAAAGAGGCTTAATCAAGTTCAGATAATAGAGGCTTTTTAAGACCATCACCATGTCCAGCATTGTTCCCGATTTAAGCAGGTTGAGGTGTTCTTTGTATCTGCCCTTCCAATTCATCGAAACATCCACACCGCCATTTCCTAAGAAATCAAAAATCTTCTTGACGGACCTGTTCGAAATAGGCTTTCTGATCCCGATTTCCTCAGCGCCAGTGGAAGGAACTAACACCAGAGTGTTGTTGGAGAAGATTCGCAAATGATAAATTCTGGCTGTTTCCCCGAAATAGCTCTCATCCTGAATGTTTTCGATTACGCCCAGCCCCTGATTGGGATAAATGACTTTATCACCAATCTTGAAACAGTCCATGGGAACTTATTATAATCAAACTATTATCTGGAGTCAAATCAATTTCTATTAGAATCGAACTTAAATATAAGCTATCTTTTTTAGATGATTTTTCCGTCCAAGGAAAGCCTCCTTGGAAGCATCACACATTCCATCATAAAAGAGCTTAGGTTAGGTGGTGAAAAAAAGGGATTCATTCACTCTTCTTGAAAACATCCTTACTTTCGTGATGAGGGAAACATCTGACTAATTAAGAAATGTGGCGCCGAACCCCTCCATCCGGAGCCTACGGTGATAGGTGGGAGGATCTTGGCGAGGATGGAGGGAGCCGGCGCTGTAACATTTTACACCTTCATGATTAGCTGTCACAAAAAATGAGATGCTTCCCCTCTTCTTTTCAAGCTTGACAGAAAACAACAGGTTTATTAACATACTTCCTCTAACACTATAAACGCAGAAAGAGAACAATGAAGAGAACGTTCCAGCCTAACAAGAGAAAAAGAAAAAAGAATCATGGCTTCTTAGTACGGATGAGATCTAAGGGCGGCCAGCACGTCATCAAGAACCGACGGAAAAAATAATGCCTGAAACCTTTGGCCCTCTAGAGAGGATAAAAAAGAAAAAAGATTTTTTACATCTGTATAAGAAAGGCAAGCGTTACAGAGGCAAATATTTCAATCTCGTTTATCTCTCCAACGCTTCTGATTTTTCCAGAATGGCAGTCGTCGTCAGTAAAAAGGTCGGCAACGCCGTTAAACGAAACAAAATCAAAAGATGGATGAGGACCCTCTACCGAAGGAACAAACCCTTGCTCGCAAATTCTTTTGATATCATCTTCATCGCTAAAAAGGAAATTCTCGAAGCCTCCTGGACAAAGCTTCAAGAGGACTACTTTGCTGCCCTAAAATCTATCGGCCAGAGCAAATCGACACCATGAAAAATATCGCTCTCTTCCTGATCAGAGGTTACCAGCTCCTCCTTTCCCCTGTGCTCGGCCGCAGCTGCCGTTTCTATCCCACATGTTCAGATTACACCTACCAGGCCATAAAAAAATATGGATTTTTCAAGGGAATCTTCCTGGGAAGCAAGAGGCTTCTTAAATGTCATCCCTTCCATCCCGGTGGAGTGGATCTCTTACCTTAAAGAGGAAATAGATGGAGAAAAGAGTTTTAGTCGCGATTATCCTCTCCTTTCTTGTCCTGGTGCTCTATCAGATCATCTTTATCAAGAAAAAACCCGTCCCCGAAATGCCGGCGGAGAGCATCGAAGAAATCGAGAAAAAAACTGAGCCGAAACCTTACCCGCTTGAGCCTGCGCCGACGGCCGGAGTCGCTCCAGAAAAAAAGCAGGCTGATGTAGAGACGGCGGACCAACCCGTTTCTGCCCAGAACGAAGAACAGATCCTGGTGAATACTGCTCTGTACCAAGCTGTCTGGAGCAATCGAGGCGGAGTTTTACAGAGCTGGAAGCTGAAAGAGCACCCGGACGAAAACAAAGAAGACCTGGAGCTCGTTTCTCGTCTTGCCCAAGATGTCGGACTCTATCCTTTCACCTTGAGGACGGATGACCCGGCCTTCGACAGCCAGATCAACAGCGCTCTCTACCAGCCTTCCAGCCTCAACCTCCAACTGGAAGGAGGCCGAACCGGAGAGCTCCGCCTTCAATTCGCCGATACGCAGGGAAATCGAGTCGAAAAGATCCTGACTTTTCAGGATGGAAAATACGACTTTGAGGTAGATATCAACGTCTGGAAGCGCGGACAAAAAATCGAGCCCAGCCTCATCTGGGGTCCTGGATTCGGTAACCCCTCTCCGGCTGAGCTCAAGAAGAGACTAGGCGGAGGGGGGAGCAATATCTTCATCTATCCTCCCCGCAAAGATTCCCGCCTGAGTGAGCAGAAATACCAGCTAGCAAAGAAATGGCAGGATCTGGTCAGCCAAAACAAAAATGTTTTCTTCTTTGTCCAGTGGGCGGCCTATGAAAACAACTACTTCGCCACTCTCTTCCTCACCCCCAGCCAGCAAGCCAGCGCGGCCTTCCTGAGGGAGGGACCTGAGGAAAGTCCCTATTTTCTCCTCGCCGTCAGCCTTCCCCAGACAGTATTCATCGGACCCAAGGAATTCGACACCCTGGTCGAATTTGGCCATGATGCGAAAAAACTAATCAGGTTCGGGATGTTCGGGTTCATTTCTGAGATCCTTCTCAAAACCAGTAAACTCTTCTACGGTGTTGTCCCCAACTGGGGTCTGGCTATCATCCTCATCACCTTTATCATCAAAGTCCTCTTTTTTCCTCTGACCTACAGCAGCATGCGCTCCATGGCCAAAATGCAGGAGCTCCAGCCGAAAATCAAAGCCATCCGGGCCAGGTACAAAAGGCTAAAACGGACATCGCCCAGCGCCGCAGGATGAATGAAGAAATCATGAAGATGTACCGGGAACAAGGCGTCAACCCGGCTGGAGGCTGCTTGCCCATGCTCATCCAGATCCCCGTGTTCTGGGGATTTTTCAGGCTTTTAATGGTGGCCATTGAATTCAGACACAGCCCCTTCATCTTCTGGATCAAGGACCTCTCTGCCAAGGATCCCTTCTACGTAACACCCATCCTGATGGGCATTACCCAGTACATCAGCCAAAAAATGACACCCACCTCGGCTGACCCGGCCCAAGCAAGGATGATGCTTCTCATGCCCGTTGTTTTCACCATATTGTTCATAAGTTTCCCCAGCGGCCTTGTCCTCTACTGGCTGACGAATAACGTCCTTCAAATCGGCCAGCAGTACATCATGAACCGCTTGAGACAAAAACAAAAGAGAGAATCTCATGGAAAAAGAAGAAAAAAATAACCAAGAGCAAGAATTCAAGGGGAAGAACCTGGAAGATGTCATAGGCCAAGCCGAGCATGTGCTCAAGCTGCCCCGCAGCAAATTCAATTATGAAATCGTTACCGAAAAAACCAAGCTCTTCGGCATGAGGGGCAAAGAGATTGTCATCCGAACCTGGCCGAAAAAAGAGCCGGAAGATGACCGGGTCTCTCAATTCCTCAACAAGGCTCTCTCCCTTTTTCCCCTGGATATAAAGTACCAGATCAAACACAAAAGCGACATAATCTACCTCATTTTTGATGGAGCTGACAAGAATTTCCTCTTGCGGAAAGACGGAGCCCTGCTTATGGCTTTCCAGCATATCCTGAATAAGATCTCTCCCGAAAGAGTCCAGGCGGACTGCGAGTTCTACCGGAAAAGAAAAGAAAGGCGAATCCGGGAATACGTGCAGCAGGTCGCGAACCATGTCCACGAGACAGGCAAAGACGAGATCCTGGACATGATGAATCCCTACGAAAGGCGGATCGTCCATATCGCCGTGAACCAGATCCCCGGGCTTACAACTGAAAGTATCGGCGAGGGATTTTTGAAGCGGGTCAAGATATTCCCTGCAAAGAACCAGGCTTAATAATCCTTCGCAGCCTTCCTGTGAGTATGAGTTCATTCCTCCCACTCTCCTTTTTTCCATAAAGATTTATCCGAATGAAGCATCTTGAATTTAAATCTTTACTGTTTCCCTTCCAGGAATTAATATATGTTTTATGCTCGAGGATACAATAGTCGCCATCTCCACTCCTGTTGGCCAGGGTGGATTGGGGATCGTGCGTCTCAGTGGCCAAAGATCTCTCCCTGTCGCCAAAAAAATATTCAGGCCCAAAAAGAAAGGAGTAAAAATCCTCGGACGCCGACCCCTCCTGGGAAATCTGCTTGATTTCGAACAGAAGGAATTCTTCGAAGAAGCCTTCCTGACCTGGTATCCTCAGCCTCACACCTATACAAAAGAGGATATGGTCGAAATCAGCTGCCATGGCAGCCCGGTCATCCTCGAGCAGGTCGTCCGCCTGGCCATCAAGGCCGGCGCCAGGCACGCTCATCCTGGAGAATTCACACTTAGAGCTTACTTCAACGGAAGGATCGACATTCTCCAGGCTGAAGCGGTTAATGACCTCATCCGGTCTGTATCCTACAAGCAGGCCAAAATATCATTCCATCAGGTTGAGGGCAGACTCTCCGAGCAGATATCGTCTCTCAGGGATCAGGTTCTCCATCTTCTTTCTCAAATTGAAGCCCGAATAGAGTTTCCCGAGGAAAGGCTGCGGACTTCAACAGGGCGGACAGCCAGGACGCTGGAAATCCTCATTCAACATATAAAAAAGCTAATCGACAGCTATGACCTGGGAAAAGCACTCACCCAAGGAATTACCTTGGCCATAACCGGTCAAGCGAACGTGGGGAAATCCACACTCTTTAATTCCCTGCTCGAAAAGGAAAGAGCCATAGTCACCCCCCATCCGGGGACTACCCGTGACTACTTGAGCGAAAAAATGGAGTTCAAGGACTGCGTTTTTACCCTGATCGACATGGCCGGATTGGGGAAGCCTCTTCATCCGGCAGAGAAGGAAGGGATAAAAAGAGGAAAAAGAATGGCCTTCCTGGCTGACGGTATCCTTCTTCTTCTGGACACTTCGCGTAAAGAGAGCCCTGAGGATTTCAGGCTGATCGATATGTTCAAGGATAAAAAAACCATACTCCTTTTCAATAAAATAGACCTTCCTCAAAAAATGAACACAGAGGAAGTGAAGAAGAAAGCAAGATCCCTCCTGACTCTTGAGATATCAGCCCTGAAAAAAACGAACCTGGGCAAGCTCAAGGCAAAAATTCACGCGCTTTTTGTCCCGGATCTGGAAAAGGACCAGGATATCATCTTTCATTTGCGACAGAAGCTCATCCTCGAAGAGATCCTTGCTTTCCTGGTCAAGGGACAACATCTCCTCGAGCAAGGCCATCCCGATGAGGTCTATGTCGAAGAATTCCGAAAGACCATCCCCCTTATAGGACGTTTAACCGGCGAGATACGTTCTGATGACATCATTAACGATATCTTTAACCGCTTCTGCGTGGGAAAATAGGAAAAGATATGAAGTTCGTTGACGAATACGACGCGATCGTCATCGGCGCCGGGCACGCGGGCTGTGAAGCGGCTTACGCCACCAGTACCATGGGCCTGAAAACCTGCCTGATCACCATCCATCTCGAGACAATAGCTCAAATGTCCTGCAACCCGGCTATCGGAGGGCTGGCCAAAGGCCATCTCGTCCGGGAAATCGATGCCCTGGGAGGAATCATGGGTTTACTGGCGGATGAAACCGGCATCCATTTCAGACTGCTGAATCGAAGCCGAGGCGGCGCTGTCCAGGCTCCCCGGGCCCAATCGGATAAGGCGCTCTACAGGCTGACCATGAAGAGCTGGCTGGAAAAGCTCCCGAATCTAACCCTGTTCCAGGGGATCGTGACCGAGATCCTGGTCAAGGATAAAAAAATCCAAGGTGTTGCGACTCTGGAAGGAAACCGGCTGCTGGCTAAAGCGGTCATCCTTACGCCCGGAACATTCCTCAACGGCCTGATCCACATCGGGCTTCACAGCTATCCTGCGGGAAGAGCCAATGAGCCTGCTTCCCTGGAGTTAGCCCAGAACCTGAAAAAAATCGGGCTGAGAACCTTCCGCCTGAAAACCGGTACGCCTATGAGACTGGACAAGCACACCATTGAATGGGACAAGTTCACTCCTCAGCCCGGCGACAAGGACCCTGTTGCCTTTTCCTTCCGGACTCAGAAAAAACTGGAGAACAAGATTCTCTGCTATATCGGCTACACCAATCCAAAAACCCACAGGATAATCGGGAAATATTTGGATAAATCCCCCCTCTTCAGCGGCAAAATCACCGGTGTCGGACCGCGCTACTGCCCTTCCATCGAGGATAAAGTTGTCAAATTTCCCCATCACCAAAGACATCAATTCTTCCTCGAACCCGAAGGACTGGACACTGCGGAAATCTATGTCAACGGAATCTCTTCCAGCCTTCCTCTCGAAGCTCAAAAAGAAATAATGAAGAGTATTCCTGGATTGGACCAGGCCAAAATATTCCGCCCTGCTTACGGTATCGAATATGACGCTGTCGTTCCCACCCAGCTTGGCCCTACCCTGGAAACAGAGGCCATCCAGAATCTTTTCCTGGCAGGCCAGATCAACGGAACCTCTGGCTACGAGGAGGCCGCAGCCCAGGGTCTGATGGCTGGTATAAACGCCGCTCTTAAAATAAAAAAGAAAAAACCGTTCGCTCTCAGAAGGGATGAAGCCTACATCGGCGTTCTCATCGATGACCTCATCACCAAAGGCGTAGAGGAGCCCTACAGGCTTTTCACTTCCCGGGCAGAATACAGGCTGCTTCTCCGAATCGACAATCCCGATCAAAGACTGACTCCTTACGGATACAGGCTCGGTCTGATCAACGAGAAAGAATACGAATCCTTCCAAACTAAGCAAAAGAGGATCCAGAAGGTCAAGAACCTCCTTCGAAAAGAAAAGATCAAGACGGCGAACAGAGAAACCCTGTCTCTCTGGGATTTTGTAAAAAAACCTGAAGTGAAACTTCAAAATGTGATAGAATATAAAACATTCCAGGTGAGCCTATCGGACGAAGAAATGCGTCATGTGGAATCAGAAATTAAGTATGAGGGTTATTTAAAAAAACAGGAAAAGGAAATTGCCCGAATCAGAAAAATTGACTCGGTGAGGATCCCCGAAAGCACAGACTTCCGAAAAATCTCCGGCCTGACGCGGGAAGTGGCGGAGAAGTTGGAGAAAGCCCAGCCCCGATCCATAGGCGAAGCGAAAAAAATCCCTGGAATGACGCCTGCAGCCACCATCAACCTGCATATATTTCTGCGCATTCTAGAGAGAAAGGGCCCTTATCCTGAGAAATGTTCCACGTGGAACATCAAGGAATCATGAGCAAGATCATTGCTATTGCCAACCAGAAAGGCGGAGTCGGTAAAACAACCACAGCCGTCAACCTGGCTGCTGCCCTGGCCCTGACTAAAAAAAGAATTCTCGTCGTCGATTTCGACCCCCAGGGGATGGCTACCATCGGGCTGGGAAAATCAAAAGAAAACCAAAAGGGTATCTATCAGGCTCTTATGAACGGGCAGAGGATGATGGAATGCATCCACCCCACCGAGATCAACAAACTCTATATCTGCCCCTGCTCAACGGAATTATCAGGTGCGGAAGCTGAGCTTTATTCTCAAGAGAAAAAAGAACTGAGATTACGAGACGCGCTGAACCAAGTTAAGAATTTCTTTGACTTTATTTTTATCGATTGCCCGCCATCCCTTGGCTTTCTGACCATAAATGCACTCACCGCTGCTGACTCTGTCCTCATCCCTATCCAGTGCGAGTTCTTCTGTATGGAAGGGATTCCTGACCTCCTCCATATGCTGGATGAAATCCGGTTGTATCTGAATCCTTCTTTGGCCATCGAAGGATTCCTTCTCACCATGTACGACGAACGGACAAACCTTTCCAAACAGGTGGCCCAGGAAGTCCAGGTTTCTCTCAAAGAAATCACTTACGAGGTCATTATTCCTCGAACCGTAAGACTGGCCGAGGCTCCAAGTTTTGGCAAACCGATCCAGCTTTACGCGAAAGACTCAAAAGGAGCTGAGGCTTATACAAATCTAGCTCGGGAGATCCTAAGAAGATGACAAAAAAGGCTCTCGGAAAAGGCTTAAAGGCGTTTATCCCTGAAGAATACGGCATTTTGAAAGAAGAAAGGTATGCGGAGCTGGATATCGAAAAGCTCAAGCCCAGCACGCTTCAGCCCAGGCTGAGGTTCAACGATGATTCCATCGACGA
>SMTZ1_10005834_pt1 | contig 25236 bp, 24 predicted proteins | sample DeeMarSWOR136_30_FD_25667 | JGI IMG/M metagenome (IMG submission 25667) | reverse complement strand
GACGGCGGCCTCCCACCAGTCACTTCAGAAAACCCCCACGACCCTCGTATTTCTGATAGTCCATGCAAACTATTTCATGCTCCCCTCAATAACACCACCTTCCCCGCGCCGATGGCGCTTATTTATTTCATCACTCCATTACTCCAGGAGACTCCGCTATCAGGTAAAGACCCTACAAGCTCCCTCTGGGCAGTGCGGAGCGGGTTACTGTGGGCCTGGATTCTTTATAAACAGCTTGACTTTTTGAGCGCTGATGATAACTTAGAATAGTTATTGGCCACGAAGGCCGCACGAAAAATCCTCCTATAATTTCGAAATAACCAGCCACGAAGGCGAACAGGGTCAGGAAGCCCTCGCTTTCGTGGTTTCTTTTTTTGGAGGCATTTATGGATAAGGCCAGGCTCTGTTTTAAAAGAACGTGGGTGACGGCCTTGGTGTTTGTGCTGTGTTTCTTAGCCATGCCAGGCCCGCCTTCGCGGGCACAGGTCCACGAAATCCGCATTGCGGACAGTAAAGGCGACTGGGGCTATCCCAATCCCTACCGCCACTATCCCAGGGGACCGGGTTATGTGAGGATGAGTTGGGTCTTTGAAACCCTGGTATGGAAAAACGACCGGGGATATATTCCCGCCTTGGCCAAGTCCTGGGCATACGACCCGGACCGGAGGGCTTTTGTCTTTGATCTTCAGGAAGGTGTGAGGTGGCAAGACGGACAGCCTTTCACAGCCGATGATGTGGTCTTTACAGTGAACTACTTCAAAAAACATCCCTACAAGTGGGTTCCCACCGACGCCGTCGCCGCTGCAGAAGCCCCTGACCCTACAAAGGTGATCATCAGGCTCAGCAGACCTTACGCTCCTTTTCTTGCCTATGTTGGGGGGACGATGCCCATCATTCCCAGCCATATTTGGGAAAGCGTGGCGGATCCCCGCAAATTTGATGTCCCTGAAGCCTTCGTGGGTTGCGGCCCCTATCGGTTCGTAGATTTTGACAAGGCCAAAGGCACCTATCTTTATGAAGCTTTTGAAGGGTACTATCAGGGTCCTCCCAAAGCGAAACGTCTCATTTATGTCAAAGCCGGCAAACCCCTTATTGCACTCAGCACGGGGGCGGCTGATTTGGCCAATATCCAGCCTGAGATGGCTGGGGTACTGGAAAAAAAGGGGATGGTGACTCTGAAGAATGCGAGAGGTTGGAACAAGAAGCTGATGATCAACCACAGGATCGAGCCCTTCACCCACAAAGCCTTCCGCAAGGCCTTGGCGTACGCCATCAATCAGCAGGAAATCATTGACAAAGCCCATCAAGGCTTTGCCGCACCGGCCTCCTTCGGTCTCCTTTCGCCCGATCATGAATACTACAATCCCAATACACCCAACTACCCTTATGATCCGGCCAAAGCCCGGCAGATCCTGGAGTCGCTGGGCTACACGAAAGACCCTTCCGGCTTTTACGCCAAAGGGGGCATGCCTCTTCAGGTCGAGCTCCTGGCTTCAAACATCACTGTGGCCGGAGAAGCGATGCCGGACAGAGACGGCGAGGTGATTAAACGGCAGCTAGAAGCAGTGGATATCCAGGTGGATCTTGTCAACCTGGAGCAGACAACCACGGATGTCAGAATTCGAAATTGGAATTTCCAGTTGGCCGTTTCCGGCCACGGTGGTCTCTTGGGCGACGCCATGGTCATGGAGCGCATGATCGAACCGGGTTCAACCAGCGGTTCGGTCAACTCAGCGCGATATGACGCCAATGAGGAGTTGCTGGAACTGCTCAAAGCCCAGATTCAGGAGATGGACCCCGAGAAGCGGAAATCCATGGTCTACAGGTGCCAGGAGATCTATGCAGACGAACTCCCGGCCATCTCCCTCTATTACCCGGATTCCATGGCCGCCTATAACCCGGGAAAGGGCATCCGCTGGTATTACACCAAGGGCGACATTGCTCTGGGCATTCCCATTGCGCAAAACAAGATGTCCTTGATTCAGGACTGAGCAGAAATGATGTCTCATTCAAAACATCTCCTACGAGTTCGACTGGGCTTGGTGGTGACCTTCTGCTTGGCGGCTCTGGCCATGATCTACTTGAGCTATGCCCTGCCCAGGTTGTTGCCGGGTGATTTTGTCACGGCTATGTACGGGAGTTCCCAGGTGACACTCTCGGCAGAGGAAGAAGCAGAGCTGCGGGCCTATTACACCCAAGAGCCCGGTTTTGGATCTTACTTGCTCAAACTGGGCAACTTGGACTGGGGGTACTCCTATGCTTTTCTGCGCCCTGTGGCAGAGCTTTTTTTCGAGGCTTTGCCATGGTCGCTCTTGCTCCTTGGCTCTGCCCATATCCTATCTATGCTGATTGGGTTCGTCACAGGGGTGGAAGCCGCCTGGCGGCGCGGGCGCCTTGTGGAGAAGGGGATGGTAGGTGGCATGACCGTGCTGGAGGGGATCCCTGAGATCAGCACCGGTGTGCTTTTGCTGCTCATTTTCGCTCTCCACTTTTCGTGGTTTCCAGCAGCCGGGGCAGAGACGGCGTATGCGCAAGTGTCTTTTATGGGGCGGCTCGCGAACATAGGGCATCATCTGGTGCTGCCGCTCGCAACGCTGATCCTGGCCTATTTCCCAGGCAATTTTCTGTTGACCCGGAACAGCATGATGATGGTGATCAAGGCCCATTATATGACGACAGCCACAGCCAAGGGATTGCCGCCCCGAAGGATCCGGTATGCCCATGGCGCCAGGAATGCTCTGCTCCCCCTGGTCACGCGGTTCGGTTTGCGCTTTGCCTTCATGATCACCGGGGCCCTGGTGGTTGAGCGGATATACGCCTATCCGGGCCTGGGCACTTTGCTTTTCAATGCGATTCAAGCCCGCGACTTGCCCGTCATACAGGGCGTGGTCTTGATGTCGTCGCTCATGGTGCTGGCGATCATCCTCAGTCTTGAGCTTGTTTACAGATTTATCGACCCGAGGATAGAGGATGCATCTTCGTTTTAGCCATATTGTGATGAGGGACCCGTGGTTTGTTATCGGTTGTGGTCTGGCAATCGTCTTTGCTGCGGCGACTTTCCTCGGTCCACCGCTGGCCCCTTTTGATCCGTGGGACATGTCCTTCACGCCCATCTCGCCTGCATCCGCAAGACACCCTCTCGGTATCAATGATGCCGGTCAGGATATCCTTTCGGAACTGCTCTTCGCTGTTCGCAACACGGTCGGTTTTGGGCTGGTGAGCGGCATGATGGCCCTCGCCATTGGTGTCCTCATCGGTGTGAGCGCCGGCTGGTTCGGCGGGGTGACGGACATGATTCTCATGCGAGTTGCCGATGTCCTCTTGGCCATTCCCGCGATCATGGTCCTCATTCTCACCGCTGCACTTTTTAGGCCTTCGCCCTGGAGCCTGGCAATGATTCTCGCGCTTCTCATATGGCCGAGCGTCAGCAAAGGCGTCAGAGCGCAGACGTTGAGCATCAGACAGAGCCTCCATGTCAAGGCCGCAGCCCAGATCGGCGGCGGAAAGTGGTATATCATCCGGCGTCACCTCATTCCCGAGCTGTATCCTCTCTATCTGATTGGTTTTGCGGCCAAAGCGAGAATGGCCATGTTTATGGAAGCATCCCTGGCCTTTTTGGGTCTTTTTGATCCCACCCGCAAGTCTCTCGGCATGATGATCAGCTACGCCTTGAGGTACTATTACATGGACATCTGGTGGAACTGGTTGCTCCCCCCCATTCTGTGCCTTTCTCTGCTGATCATGACCGTCACTTTTCTGGCTATTAGCGTGGAAAAGGTGCTGGATCCACGGCTCAGGGAGATTTTGGGAGAAGAGACCGCATGAGTTTGGCTATAGAAAAGTTGAGCGTTGTTTACCTGGATGGGGGACATGCCGTCCAAGCCCTGGAAGAAGTCAGTCTCTCCCTGGTCCCCGGCCAATGTTCGGCCCTTGTGGGGGAATCCGGGTCGGGCAAAACCACCTTGGGAATGGCCTGCCTGGGCTTGCTCCCTGCGAGCGCGTCGATTCAAGGAAGCATGGCCTTTCATGGCCGCCATCTGTACCCATTCGATGAAAAAGCATTCAATGAGGTGAGGTGGAAGAAAATCGCCATGGTCTTTCAGAACGGGGCTGCCAACCTCAACCCTGTTCACCCCATTATCGATCAGGTGGCTGAGCCGCTGATTCAACACCTTCAATTGGGCCGGAAACAAGCAAAGGAAAAAGCAGCAGAGACCCTCGTGCGGCTGGGCCTGGACAGTGCACACCACAGCCATTACCCCCATCAGCTTAGCGGGGGTCAGTCCCAGCGGGTCCTGCTGGCTATGGCCACGATTCTAAATCCGGAAGTGCTTATCCTGGATGAACCGACTTCCGCACTGGATGCCATGAACAAAGGCATCGTGACCGGGCTCATACGTGAAGCCAAATCCGCAGGCAAGTCCGTTCTCCTCATCACCCATGACCTGGAGTTCGCTGTGAAAAACGCGGACACCATGGCGGTGATCTATCTGGGGCAGATCATGGAGGTACTCCCAGGCGCGGACTTGCTGGTTCAGCCCTTTCATCCCTACACCCTGGCCCTGGGCCGGTCCTACCCCACAATCACCACGGCACGGGATCTCGGCGGGATCCGAGGGGACGCTTTCTATCGCATGGTGCATCAGCATGTCCGGTCCAACGGAAAGACATACAGCCATACCCATATTCAGGTTCCTGAAACCAGCCACAAGAACGGCCATGCACCGCCTACGGGGTGCCTGTTCCACAATCGTTGTACCCAGGCCATAGAGAGGTGTATGCACGAAGAGGTTGCCCTTGAAAAAGTGGGCAATCACGAGGTGCGATGTATTCGCCACGGCATCGCCGATCTTCTGGAGCTCCGCGGTGTGAGCAAGCAATACGATCAGACAGCGGCCCTTCAATCTACGGATCTGACACTCAGGTATGGGGAGGCTTTCTGTTTGGTGGGGGAAACGGGCTCGGGCAAGACCACATTGGCCATGGTTGCAGCGGGCGCTTTGCAGTCTGACGAAGGTTCGCGGCTGTTTGAAGGCATGGATATACGCAAGGGAGACCGCCGATCTCTCGCAAGGCGCATCGGGGTGATCTATCAGAACCCGGCCGAGTCTGTGAGCCACCGATTTTCTGTGTTGGAGATTGTGGAAGAGCCACTGAAGATCCATGAGTCCGCGTTGAGCAAGGGCCAAATGAAAGAGCAGGTTAGGAGGGTGCTGGCTGAGGTTCATCTTTCAACGGACGACGCTTTTCTGGCAAGATATCCCCACGAACTCAACATGGGAGCAATTCAGAGGGTTTGTATGGCCAGGGCCCTGATTTTGGAGCCCTCCCTTCTGGTGGCTGATGAGCCGACAAGTTCATTGGATCCCAGTGTTCAAGCGAAGGTTATGAAACTGCTCCTGGATCTTCAAATAGAGCGCGGTTTAACCTTGCTCTTTGTCACGCACGATATCGGTCTGGCTCGAAAGATCGGCGATCGATTGGGGGTCATGCTCGGCGGTGGCTTGGTCGAGGTGGGTCCGGCCTCCCAAATTCTGACATGCCCGAGCCATCCCTATACGCGGCTTTTATTGGTGAGCGTGGGGGGGAGCTTTCAGGAGGACTTACCCGTGAGAACGAGTCTTGGAGCCGAAGCACCCCGGGGATGCCCATTCTTGACGCGATGCCGGCGAGCGCAGGATGTATGCCGGAGGGCTAAGCCGCAACTGCTCGATAGGGACCACCGCAGGGTGGCGTGCCATTTCCCTTTAGGTTCACCATCCCAGTAGGATGCATAGCACCTACGGGGCCCCGATAACGGGATCCCTGCCTGCCCCGGGCAGGTTCGCTTCGCACCGACAGGCAGAGCGACTGAGGACACAGCGCGGCATAGCCGCAACTAAGTTTGATCAAAACCAGCTGTATCCGCAGATCAGCGCGGATCAAAAATCCCTCCTGACCCCCCTTTAAGAAAGGGAGGAATCACCCCTCCTTTGTAAAAGAGGGGCGAGGGGAGATTTTGGACGATGCTAGTATCACGTTCCAGAAATGACTTGAATAAGTTCTTGCTTGCTCGAGGGGCCGTTGGGAGGGGGTCGTCCAGCCCGCCACCATACCTCCCATGCCTTTGGAACGGCCCCCTGTCCCTAATATCTGTCGCTGGGCAGCCCCAGAAGATAGTCTATCAAACGCCCTATATCTCCCGGGCCCGCCCGCCTCGCCTGAGCGGCTCGCGATGGCGGGCGGGCCTGCACGTTGCCCCTATTGACATGATGGGGGCGTCCAACGAACTTCGCGGGCATTTGGGTTGCGGGTCTGTAAGACCCCCTCCCGACGGCCCCTAGGGAACCCAATTTGGCCATTCCCTCTTTGGGAATTATGATAGAAATTTCTGGGGCGTGATAATAGATTAAAACCATTATTCCATTATTTCGCTCGAAAGGGGTTCGCTTATGAGACAAGCTAAAATTACTCCGGAATTGATAGAAAAAACCATCAAGTTCCACGGCCACAACTGTCCGGGTGTGTCGCTCGGTATCCGTGCATCCGAGTTGGCTCTGTCCGAGTTTCAGCGCGCACCGGATGAAGAAATCGTGGCTGTTGTGGAGACGGACATGTGCGGTGTGGATGCCATCCAGTACCTGACAGGCTGTACCTTCGGCAAAGGAAACCTGATCCACCTGGACCACGGCAAAAACGTGTTCACCTTCTATCGAAGGTCGGATGGGAAAGGGATTCGCATTTCTGCGAAGCCTGAGGTTTTCAGCGATGTGGATGCTGATGTGGTTGCCCTTCAAAAAAGGATGGTTCAAGAGGGACTCAATGCTGAAGAAGAGGAAAGGCTGGCAAAGGCGAGGGCTGCCCGGGGTCAGCGTATCATGTCTGCCCGCCTCGAGGAATTATTCGAGGTGAAGCCCGCCCAGGGGCCTATACCGGAAAAGGCGCGAATCCTGGAAAGCCTCACCTGCGAGGCGTGTGGCGAGAGGACCATGGAAACGCGCACCCGCCGATTCATGGGCAAGACGCTGTGTATCCCCTGCTTCAAGGCCGTGGAAAAGAGAATCTAAGTGGAGGGTCAAACCTGTACGGACTGTTGCCCAAATCCTGACCCACAATGCAGGGATGGCCCCGAGGAAATTTTTTTAAAAGGCGCAATACTTGCCCTGATTCTCCCACGCGCCCCCATGGGGCTCATAGGCGCATGGGGCAGTCCCGCCCGCCACCTGCCCGCTCGTGCCTTAGCTCTTGAGATTTGAAAATCATTACTCTAGCTCTAGATGATTTGGTCCCTCCGTAGCAACCCAGCATACTTCGCATGGCAGGCGGGTCGCGAGCCGCTCCGGCGAGGCGGGCGGGCACCAAAGGACAGCGGCTGCGGCAGAGATGATTCTATGGGGCTATTCAGCGCTTGTGGGGAAGGTTTAGTGCCGCTGGCACTGCTTGGATGGAATATGATTGCGTCCTTTAAAAAGACCTCCCCGCGGCCACCTCAGAACGGATGGGGTCCATTTCAATCAGAGATGAACCAGATGATTTTGGCAACAGCCCTTCAAGATAGAGGGGAATCAGGCGGGAGTCACTTTAACGCAGCGGAATCCGAGCCAGTGAGCGCCGTTGATCGGGTCCTCAGGGGTCCAGCGGCAGGTGGCCCTCACAAAGGTAGCAGAGCCCAGGAAGCAACCCCCCCGCATGGGCAGGTGTTCACCCAGCCATTGCCCTTCGCACATCTCCCAGACATTGCCGCACATGTCGTAGCACCCGTAAGGACTCATCCCCGCATCGAAAAGCCCGATTTCTGAGGTGCATTCAAGGCCGTATTCTCTCGAGTTACAACGGTTGGGCAGGAATTCGTACCCCCACGACCACCAACGGCCGTCTGTGCCCCGGGCCGCCTTTTCCCACTGACTTTCCGTAGGCAAGGATTTTCCAACCCACTGCGCGTAAGCCCTTGCATCCTCCCAGCCAACGAACACGACGGGCTGCATGGGCTGGCCCCAAGTGTGGTGGTCCAGGAGCAGAGGCTTTCGATGGCCTGTCTCCTCCACAAATTTGCGGTACTGGAAGTTGGTGACCGGATACCGATCGATATAGTAAGACTTGAGATTGAGCGAACGGGCCGGTATTTCTGTGCCGAAGACCGGGTTCTCCTTCTGATCAAGGATGAATATCTGCTGGAGTTCCCCTTTCGTGATGCCCATGATAAAGGGGCCCTTGGGCACCAAAACCATTTCAGCCCCGTCAATGGGCGAAACGATGGTTTCAGTGTAGGGCGCTGAACCCAGTGTGCTGCGGATATCCCAACGGCTTTCCAACGTCGACACTTGACCTCCAAACGATTATCATTATACCGGCATTGAGGAATGGCGGTCAATCGGCTAAGAGCAGGAAGTTAAATGATGAGGATGGTCAGGACAGCAGGGAGCTCAGCGGGAGTCCGGGGCCAAAAAAAGCAGGCCTGCATTCAGACCTGCTCTGGGCGAAACCATTTTTCAATGCGGGATCCGGGATCTCGAGGATCATTGGATCTTCTTGAAAGACATCTTCTTTTTACCCGGCAATACCGTCTCAAAAGAACCATTCTTGGGTTTGCCGACAATGACGCCGCCTTCTTTGGTATTGAATCTCAGCTCGCGGCCTTTGACATACCATACGAAAGTAATTTCTTCGTCACCTGTTCTCCAGACCCCTTCACCGGATTCCTTCAATTCAATAGTGACTTCCGCTTTCTCCGGAGAGACCGCACCTTCGGCTTTGTAAGTTCCCGCATATTCTTCCCTGGAGGTGCAGGAAACACTAAGAGCCAGGAAAAGACACATCAGTAACACTATCAAATGTTTTGATCGCAAAATCATATCTCTCCCTGTCATGAGGCGGCAACAGAGGCTTGTTTGCCTTTTCGGGTGGGCAACAATCCCCCTATGCGGAAAAAGAATATTCTGTCAAAGAAAAAGATCTGAATGGTGAAGAGCAGCCAGATCGTGTCCTCGATGACCTTTTTCCACCCCAGTTCCTCCCCGACCGTATCAAAGCAGCCACACGTGATTTCTGCTCCCCAGTACATGTTGATGAGTATCATCACGATGAACATGATAAGGAGCAGGCCGATGACGGTAGCCGCCGCCCGGGTTCTCAAACCGATGATCAGAAAGAGTCCGGAGATGAATTCCACCCAAGGCAAGATCACAGCTCCGAGGTTGAGAAACACATAGGGAACCAACTGGTAAGCGGCCACGTTTTCTGCAAACTGGGCAGGGTAGTTAATCTTACTCGTGCTTGCATAAATGAAAACGAACCCAATGTATATTCTGAGAACAAAGGCCACGTATTCATTCGTCGCGATTCGTTTGATAAGCAACCAAATACGATTCATTGTCTTGTTACGACTCGCTTTCTTCCTGCTCTACAGGATAGCCTTTCTTCTCCCAAGCGGAGAGTCCGCCTTCCAAGATGCTGATGTTCTTGTGGCCGCGGAGGGCGAGTTTGTTGGCGACTTCCTGGTCATAGCGTTTACTAATGGTTCTTCCGTACACGATGATTTTTTTGTCCTTACTTTCCTCGGTGAGGACCATCATGTACATAATATCGAAAATGGACAGAGGCATGTTCACGGCCCCTTCGATGTGGCGCTTTTCAAAGAAATTGGCAGGCATGGCGTCTATGAAAAGGGTCTCCCCGGACTCAAATGCCTCCATTGCCGAAGAGGGCGGCACCTTGGTCACGGCTTCGTTGGAGAAGCTCTTGGGGAAAAGGGGAATCTTGTTCGGGTTTGCTGAGTTAAACACCAACGCACAAAGGAGGGTAATGCCTCCGAGGAGCACAAAATCGAACAAGGATAAACTGGGGGGGCGGTATTGTCGCTGCGCTTCCAACTCGAGTTTCTGCTCGTCCCTGAGAAGCCAGGTCGACATTTGTTTCACAAAGGCCAGCGAGACGCCGGGAAAATCCCTCAAAACCCGGTCAAACTGATCTTTGGTCAGAACGGTCAAGCGCGTCTCTTCAAGGGTCTCCACGTTGGCCGACCGTGGCTCTCCGGTCAGCAGGGCCATTTCACCAAAGCTGGTGCCAGCCCCCAACTGGGACAGGTTGGTTTCGATGCCGTCACTGTCCCTTCTGAATACCCTGACTTTTCCGGCATTGATGATGAAGAAGCTGTCGCCAGGATCGCCCTGTTGAAAAATCATGGTCCCGGCAGGGAGGACCTTTTTCTCCACTGCCCCGGCAATCTCAGACAGTTTGTCCTCGGGCAAGTCTCGAAGAATAGGGCTTCCGAGATCTTTACGCTCTTTGTCTTCCTCACCTGCCATGGCTCACACTAGAGTGGATGTTGTGGGGTTTGTTGAGATCTTGCCGTCACCGATTCCTGTTATTTATGGGCTTCTCTGATCTCAGCCAAAATCTCATCCAGGTTCTCGACTGCGCCTTTATGCGTCATGAGCACCTTGCCGTTGGTTTCTGTCAGAATCATGAAGGGCGTTCCGGGTCTTCCTAGCGCCTTGTAAATGTCCATCTTTCGGTCGGGGAAAATGGGGAAAGGAACGCGGAACTTGTTCCGGTACACTTCAATGTGCTTCGGTTCGTTTCCAACGCAGATTGCGAACACCTTGATATCCTTTTTTAAAGCCGAGTCTTCCTCGATGACATTGTAAAGCCTATTAACTATAGGCGCGCTCTTGTGGCACTGCGGTCAGAATGCGCTGACAATGTCAATGAGCACCAATTTGGAAGAAATTTGGGATATGGTGAAGGGATCCTGACTTTTCAAGCCCAGATATTGTTGGACTTCCGCAGACTCCGGCCCTTCCAGCGTGATTTTGGGCATCTCATCGCCTACGGCGATTTTCTTAGCCTCATCACCATAAGCAGGATAGGCAATGAAAGTGATACAAACAAAAGCCACCAAGCACGAAAAAAGGAACGCCGTTTTACGCTGTCTCATAGCAAACTCCCTAGATTATTATATATCTCGCTCTCGAGCCTGAGCGGTCAGAATCTCAATGATCCTAATACATTATAACAATAGGTGATGTAACTTGAAAAGGTAAGGAAAAAGGCTTGAAAGGCATTCAACGAAAAAGGCGCTTCAAAGTCAAGAAAAATCTATCCCCAAAAGCCTGAGCCCCGAGGCAGCGATCTCGCGATTTTGACCCGTGGGGTGGGATCCCACAGGGCAAACTCAGCCGGGCCTGCTGTTGGTTTTGATTGAAGTGGATAACTCTGACGTGGAGGCGGGGCCTATCTCAAGGGGCGTTGGATGCGCCGGAACCGCCGGCAGCATTCGCCTTTTCTAGGCCAATCGCAAGGAGGGCACTCAGGCTTTTGAGGACCAGGAGGTCTTCCTGCCGGAAGGCCTGTTCCTTACCAAACCCATCCAGATAGATAGCACCCAGGAGGTTCGAGCCGCTCGTGACCGGAATGCACACCACGGATACGAATTCGAGCGTACCCCACTGCTCGGATAGATCCTCTGGGGCCTCATGGGTCTTGGCAAGAGTCCAAATTGCTTTTCGGGTTTCGAGAACCTGGTCCAGGACGGTCTGTTTGTAGGGGAGGGCTTTTTGGGGTTCGTCCAGTCGTGCTTGTGTCACGATTTCTTCGAATTTTTTTGACTTAAGATCGAACCGGAATACCGCAGCCCTGTCGATTCTGGGGAGGCTATGGAGTATGAACTCAATGACTTGATCAAAAAACCTGTGGATGCGGGGTGATTCCTTGATAGACTCCAGGAGCTCGTGGATAAATTCCAGTTCCTTAAGTGATCGTGATCGCCGTTCCTCTGGGGAAGGCCCGCTTTCAGCCGGAGCCTCGCTGGAAACAGAAGGGGGCAAGTCTTTCTTGATATCCATATCTCCACGCGGCACACCCGGATGGAGACGCATGACGGTCGCTCCCATGGATATCGTATCGCCTTCATCGATCTGAATGCTCTCACCGGGTTTCAAGGGCCCGCCGTTGATGAGGGTACCGTTTCTGCTTTTCAGGTCTTCCGCAAAGAACACCCGGCCTATCTTAAATATCTTCAAGTGTTTTCTTGAAACCGTGGTGTCATTCACCTGAATTTCATTCCCGGGAGACCGACCCACGTAGACGATCTCTCCGTCAAAATGAAAAGCCTGACCTTTTGCCGGCCCATCTAGGATTTGAAGCTTTGCCATCGGGGGCTCTCCGAAAACTTATACAAATATTATACATCACAGGATAGGGGGGAGGCAAGCGCTGATTGGGTAGGTGGCTGATATAACGAAAAAAACAACGTAGAGCTCGGGACTGAAAATCTTCACGAAAAGAAGCGCTCATGCCTTGTCAAGCCGGTACCCCGTGCAATTCCTGGTGCCCAATCTGAAACCGATCTGGATCGGTGATGCCACTTGGCGCACAACCGACCATTTTGGGCTCTACTGATGGACATCTTTTATTAAANTTCACTTGTCGGAGAGGCAAGGGAGGGGAATTCTAGGGGAGTACATGGTCGAAGAGCAGCTGGACATCATTGACGAAGACAATCGGGTCATCGGACAGGCCACAAAGAGCGTTGCCCACGCGAAGGGCCTCAGACACCGCGTTGGGGCAGTGCTGCTGCAGAGGGAAGACGGCAAGTTCCTTATCCCCACAGCTTCGGGTGTCAAGGTCGAGGCAGGCCGGTTGTACCATTCCGCGGCTGGACATGTCCTATCCGGAGAGCCTTACGAAGAATCGGCCATGAGGGAACTGCTGGAAGAAACGGGGTTGGAAGGGGTTGGAATAGAGTACCTCGGCACCTTCTGGTTCGAAGAAACCTATGCCCAAAGAATAGAGAAGGAAAGATTCGAGGTGTACAGAGTGACATACCGTTCCAGTATGGGACCGGTAAGGTTGAACGAGGAACAGGTCAATGAAAAATGGTTGACTGAGGAAGAGCTCAAAGCTCTCTACCTTGATCACCCCGAGACGATCTCCGGACCTCTTAGAATGACCTGCCGGCACCTATTCGGTTTTGATTCCTAGTAGGAGATGAAGCGAGAGTCATGGCGAAGAACAAAGAAACCTTTGGCATCGGAACCGGGGGGAAACCCAAGACCGTATACTTTGGGTGTGCCATGCTGGGAGGGTATCCGTTCGTCAAGAAGAATGAACTGGCCGAGTTTCCAAAACTGATCACAGGGCTTGGCTGCCGACTGGCTTCAGACCACCAGACCCAGCCGGGCGTTGTCGAGCGTGAAGCCAAGCTGCATCACACGACCATCCATGATAGGGATTATCAATGGGAGCTCGAATCTGATCTTGGCGTCTTTGAGATCAGCAACCCCAGTCTCGGCGTGGGCGGAGAGATCTCCGATATGATTCACATGGGCAAGCCCGTTCTGCTGCTGTTCAAGCGGGGATTAGAAGAGAAGGTGTCAGCCTACGTTTGGGGAAAAGTGGGGTCCACCTATGTGACAAGCCCTGTCGAATGCCACGCCTATGAAGACCTAAACGATGCGAGAAGGATCGTCAAGTCGTTCATCGACACCTACGGTTTAGAAGAACAGGCGGGTGCGGGGGCAGGCCCTTTATGCTGATGCCGTCCTTATTCTTTTATCGGTTCAACTGGGAGATCCTGCGGTTACAGAGTTCGATCAGCGGCTTGTTTGTCTTGGACATCTTCAGGAACTTATCATCCCATCTGCTCTTATATGCGGCATGCAGTTCCCTGAGAAAAGACTCGTCCAACCCGTGCCATTCCTGGCTTCTCAGCTCTGAGAAATGCTCAAAGTCCTCCCACTCCCTTTCCGGCCATCTCTCTTTCATGGCGTCGTGGAGCGTAAGTCCTCTTTCAGCGAGTTTCTTCATCTGTTCCCAGTAATCGAGGACGTCGTGCATATATTCCGGTATGTCGAAGGAGCGCGATCCGGCATCATAGATCGCGCATCTTTCTAAGGGATAGGCCACATCTTCATACTGAGACAATGCGAACTCGGGTGACACCAGGGCATCTGTTCGCACCAGGTCAGTCCCAGGAATTTTAATCCTGAGATTGGAACCCTCTTCCACCACATTGAATTTCCCTTCCAGATAGATAATGACGGTCCGGCCGTAGGCAGAATTTGCCTGCCTCAGCCTCTGATCAACCGACTCCAAGACCCTTTCTGCATTTTCACACCCGATCGTGAAAAAAATGAGGTTGTCCAGCCTAATCCGGTTAGCCCGCAGGTAGTCCAGAAAAACATTAAACCCCTGTTCAAGGGTGACCCCTGTGGCCACAACGTCGCCCAGAAGCAGCGTGGCGTTATCAGGCACTTTGAGCTTTCTGTATTGATTCTCTTTGATGATCCATTTCCCGTCCACCATGTACCGTTGTGAGGTCATAAAGGAGGATGCGTGGTTGTTAAATCCGTAAGCATAATAGAGCGCCTCGCGGAGACAAAAGTTCAGTCCCCCTCTCAGAAAGGTGAAAACGCAAAATTGTTCCTGAGAAATGACCAGAAAGGACTCTTTACCGGGCAAATGCTTTAGAACTGCCACCATGGCCTCTTCCATCAAGCTGGTATACTGGACGCCCACCAATTCGGGGATATTGCAGATCTTTCTTGTCTGCGGCGTCTCCACTTCGGTTTGTTTCTCATTTTTCAGCTCGTAGTAACTGATTTCCGGAAAAGTGGCGATTCTTTCCAGATATTCCATGGCAGACCTCCCTGGTGAAGAAAATGTGCCCCTATGAGATGCCGCTTTTTTGAACGAGAATATAGAGGGATTCCGTGTCCGTGTCAACAATAGGGCGCCTTATTCGCCTTCGCCAGAATACACCGCAGCTTGCTGCGGGGAGCTTCATTTGCTCTGCACGCTCGCACCTTTTGAGGGTCTGCGCGGCACAAGAAATGAACCTAAAATCAATCAGTTAGTTAGATTCAATGAATGAGCGCATCCCATAGCGCGTTGCAGCTGGACGCTTGCAGTGATTTTGAATTGGGTTGGGTGGCGGGGCAGGTAAACCATTTCGACGCCCCTTCGTCTAAAAGTTCAGTAACGTTCAAACGTGTTGGCATGGCCACTCTCTTGTTCATGAAACCCTTCTTTCCGGCCATGGCCATTTTTCTCAAGGGGATATCTATAGGGCTCAAAGCCGGTGGCTAAGAATTCGGGGTCTAAACCATTCAGGGGAGATTCCCAGAAGTTCAGGGACGCAGACCCTGAATTCTTAGCCACAGCAAAATTCGGTGGGATTTTTTTGTGAGATATCCCCTTTCGAAAAAGGTCATGGCCTCGCTGAAAATGTTCAGAGTTCATTCGCCATTCCGAAACTTTTGAACGATACCGAAGGTGTTGAGAACGTGTCTTTGCGATGGAGGGAGTTTTCAGAAGTCCATTGGAGATTGGAGGTGGCTTACATGAGAATGCTTCGACGAGGTCAATGCATTTTTCTCATCGCGATTTTGTGTTTTGTCCTCAACGGTACCGCCTTCGCTGCTTTCCGATGCGGAACGCACTTGATCCACGAAGGAGACACAAAAGCGGAGGTGATCCACAAGTGCGGCGAACCGAGCCACGTCGACGCATGGATGGAAGAGCGCATTGCAAGGGACTTTTATTACCCTGCTTTTTCCAAGTGCCCTTGGCCGCGCAATGCCTATCGTATCCCGGCTTTCGTCAAGGAGCATGTGAGGGTCGAGGTGTGGACTTACAATTTTGGACCAACCCAATTTATTCGTCTTCTCAGATTCGAAAACGGTATGCTGAAGGATATCTGTCAGGCTGGCTACGGATACTAGCGGGTTTGCATTCAGAAATGGCTCTTTTCCGCAATCTGCCGCACGTCTTATAAAGGAAACAGGGTTTTTCCAGTTCCTCCTCAGTGGGAAATACTCGCCAGGCCTATTGGGGGGGCAGCTTCCCGCGCTCAACCATAATCCGCATATAGGTCTCAACGCCCGTTTTCGGAGGCTGGTATTGGGCGTCATCGGGTTTCTTAACCAATCTCATAGCGCCTTCCCCACATGTGGTGACGCAGAGGCCGCAACCAATGCAGCGATCCAGCTGGATGACCGCTTTTCCTTCCTCTATCTTAATGGCCTCCATCTGACAACGCTCTAGGCAGGTTTCGCATCCAATGCAGGCTTCAGTGTCCACCTGCGCGAAATAGTTGCTCTGCACCGCGGCGGCAGGGGCGGGATGCTTTTTCAATGCCCGGAGCATGCCGCAGCAATCACCACAGCAACTGCACATCCCACCCACTTTCTGTGCATTGAAGGGCTGCATAACCAATCCGACTTCTTCATTACGACGGACGATATTTTTCGCCTCCTCCTTGCCGATATATCGACCCAAGCCGTTCTCCACATAGAAATGGGCATGAGAGCCGAACATGAAGCACGTCTCCAGCGGCTTATCGCAGCCCTTGCCGGCAAGGCGCATCCAGGTTCGACAGATACAGGGGGCAACGGCTATGCTTTCCTGTTGGTCTATGATTTCGAGCACATCCTCGTAAGGCGCAATGGGCCACTGAACAACGATGTCACGGTTTATGGGTATGGTGCGCATAACCGGGGTTTTGAAAGACTGGATCGTCTGACCGAATGCGGTTTCGAAATAATCATCCATGTCGCAGGCCAGCGCCTCATCCAGCCTGTTCAGCTGGAATTCAAAAATGCCGATGACATAGGGCAGCGCAGCATACCTGACCTTATCGCCCTTGCGCTGCCGAAAGAGGAGCCCCTTTTGGGCCATCCTCTCCAGCATTACTTCTGTGCGATCAGGGTCAAGGCCGAGCCTTTGAGCAATCGCCTGGGGCTGTTCCAGGAGCGGGGAGAGCTGCAAGAAGAACTCGGCTTCCTCTTCGGTGAAAAGCTGTTGGAGGATCCTCACTTCAACCCCGCTCTCCGTGCTGGGAAAGCCGGTGGCAAGATCGTCCAGTCGCCTCCTCAATTTTTCGTAGACATCTTTCATGAAATCAACCTCCAGGTACGCCACCTTAACGGCATTTACCGTTGTTTGCAATCATAATCATATGCCGCCTTCACACACATGGGGCATCAGGGCATTTTGGCGCGATGGGAATAAGACGGAGGGTTAGTGATAGAGGGCGGAGAATTTCATCCGAAAAATTTGGAGATCATGTCTTGGATGGCATCAGCATGGTTGCCCATCTTGACCGCCACTTCAGGGACCGCAGCCTGTGCGGGCTTAAAGTCGCCTCGCCAAGGTGTGTAGGGAAGGGCGCCGCCTTCTCTTGCAGGGATGAGCGGAGCGGCGGCCTCATGGGTTATTTCTTGCAAGGGCGGGCCAAACCATTCAATGGGGATTTTCTTGAAATGTCCATTCAGCGCATCCCGCAGTTCCGTTTCGAACACCGTCACATATTTCCCGTAGAAGTCATTGTCAAAAAAGACAAAGATCAACTTGGTCTCTTTGTCGGATAGGGCCTCCAGGCCCTTCACACCCACCACCGGCAAGCCCCGGATATGATTGATGGACTTCGAGATGAAGTGAGCGATATGAAGGGTGGCTGCTGTGAAAGGGATGGCAAGCGTCATTTCCGAGACTTTTTCGCGCTCAGAGAATTCCTTTTCAAATTCGCCTGGTTCAAACTTTCTCATATCTTTTTGGCCCTTGTGGACGGTAATCAGATGGGTGCAACTCACGCCCTTTATCGTCCATCCGGACAAAACGGCGTCATCAAAGCAGACACCGCTCAGATTTGCAGCGCGCAGATCGGCTCTGGCGAGGACGGCGGAACGCAGCATGGAGTCTCTCAGATTTGCCCCTGCCATATTGGCTGTCCTCAAGTTTGCTCCCTGGAGATCAGCACCAACGAGATGGGCATCCCGGATATCAGCTCCCACAAGAGTCGCCTCTTTCAAGCTGGCGCCACTCACGTTGGCTCTGCTCAGGCTGGCATTCGTGAGGTTGGCGTCCCTCATCTCCGCGCCAACCAGATTCACCTCACTCAGATCGGCCTCCATGAGATTTGCGCCCGTCAGGTCCGCCCCAACCAGGTTGGCCCCGACCAGGTTCGCCTCGCTGAGATTCACGCCAATAAGAACGGCACCTCTTAGAATGGCATCTCTCAGAATAGCCCTGCTCAGATTGGCATCCCTGAGATCAACCTCACCCAGGTTGGCGTCCCTCAGAAGACTGTCGCTGAGGTTGGCAGCAATCAAATCGGCTCCACTCAAGTTCGCCCCAACCAAGTTGGCGCCAACGAAATTCGCCCCAATGAGATTTGCCCCACTTAAATTTGCGCCGATCAGGACGGCTCCTCGACTTAGATTCGCCCCAATCAGATAGACGCCTCTCAGGTCTGCCTCGATGAGATTGGCCCGTCTCAGATCAGCCCGTTCCCCCCCTTCTCCTCGAAGCCATTGCCTGTGGGCATCGATAATTTCAAGGAGAGGTTTGCCTTTGTGAGAAAACTCGCCTAGGGGTCTGTAACCAGGCATGACCTTGCCTCTGTGGGGTTGGGCCTAATCTGGGCCGTTTCTTGTTGAAATGCCCCCGATGCTGCTTGGGTGCAACCTTTTTTTATAAACAGGAAAGCCAACGATTTTCAGCAAAATTCTGAAAACGACAGAAAATACGGGTACAGCATTCCTTGAGAGGGTAAACCCGCCGAACTTTATAGAAAAATGCAAGATTCATGCAAACGGAGAAAAATGGATGTAACATAGGAATTCTGGGGACTTAGCGGCACAATGGGCACGAGGAGCGCCTTGAAGTATGCAAAAAATGACAACATTTGTTTCTATAAATTCCCATTTTTGGCAAGAATTTGCCCACTCTGCAGGGAAGAGGGGCTGTCAGCGGCCGATTGGGGCCGGTGACAGTCGGGCAACCCCGTGAAATGGGCCTTTGGGTTTCACGGGGTAAATACTGGGCAAGGAGATTTCATTTGTAGGAACGCTTCGCCGTATGCCAGAACCTTCATGCCAACCCAAGTGCCTGAAAGAGTTCCCTTGCATGGTAAGAGCTCCTCACAAAAGGGCCGCTTGCGACCCCAGCGAAGCCCATTTCCAGGGCTGCCTCCTTCCATGCTTCAAACTCCTCAGGAGGAAGGAAGCGTGCCACCGGCAAATGTTTTTTGGAGGGCTGGAGGTATTGACCGAGGGTCAGGACGCTGCAGCCCGCACCCAGGAGATCCTGAAGGGTCCGGCGAACCTCCTCCAGGGCCTCCCCCAAACCGAGCATCAGGCCGGATTTAGTGGGGATCGAAGGATTGAGATGCCTCACCTGCCGTAATAGCTCAAGGGATCTTTTGTATGCTGCCGCTGGCCGGACCGATGGGTAGAGGCGGGGCACTGTCTCAATGTTGTGGTTCAGGACATCCGGACGGGCCTCGACCACCGTCAGCAAGGCATGCATGTTCCCCTGGAAATCCGGTACGAGCACCTCCACTTGGGTGCCGGGGCTTTTTTCACGCACGGCGCTGATCGTTTCCGCGAACAGCTTGGCCCCACCGTCCGGGAGGTCGTCCCGTGTGACGGAGGTGACCACCACATAATGAAGGCCCATTGCTTTCACCGCATCGGCGACCCTTAAAGGTTCTCCAAGGTCGGGCGGTTCAGGGGGGCCATGACCAACAGCACAGAATCGGCAATCACGGGTGCAACGATCACCCAGGATAAGGAAGGTGGCTGTTCCACGGGAGAAGCACTCTCCCAGATTCGGACAGCACGCCTCCTGGCAAACCGTGTGGAGCCGACCACTTTTAAGGAGCTTCTGGATGTCCTGGTAGGTCGCGCCCGACGGAATGCAGCGCTTGAGCCAAGGCGGTTTGGGGAGGCGGTACTTTTGATTCGTGTTTCGGGTCATAAGGCTTTCCGGCTTTCCACCGATGGAAGGGCGGTCAACAAGTTCTGAACCTCTTCGAGACTCACCGGCGCCAGTCTTACGTGAAAGATATTCTCCATGTGCCTTCGAGCAGCGAGGCGAACATCACCCATGGGGATTTCTTTGCCTGTGATCTCTGTCATGGAGACCACAGAGACGCCCTGCAATCCGCAGGGGTGGACCCAGTTAAAGGGTTCCAGACCCGTGCTCACATTCAAAGCGAGGCCGTGAAAACTGATGAATCGGCGCACGGCAATACCAATGCTGCCGATTTTAGACAAGCCCACCCAAGCCCCGCGGTTCAAGGGATTTCGCTCAGCCGTTATGCCCCAATCAGCCACTGTCCGGATCATGACCTCCTCCAGGGCGTCCACGAAATCAACGACCTTCCATCCGGCAGACCTCAAGTTTACAATGGGGTAAACAATGAGTTGCCCCGGGCCGTGATAGGTGATATCCCCACCCCGCTCCACATGAACGACGGAAATTCCCTGCGAATCAAGGAAGGGTTTTGGAACTTTTAGGTTATCGAGCCCGCCCCGCCGACCGAGGGTAAAAACAGGGGGATGCTCCAAGAACATGACGAGATCCGAATCCAGGACCCGATCGCGACGTGCGTTCACCAGATTGAATTGTAAATTCCAAGCCTGGCCATAGTCCATGAGACCCAGGTCGAGGTGAAGCCACGGCCTCTTGTTCTCGTTTGAAGTCGATTCAGGCCGATGCTGGATGCTGGATCCTGGATGCTGGATGTTTTGGTTGCTGTCTTTCATTCGGTTGGTTTTGCTTCAGTCAATTGTGACGATCACTCAAACCATCGCCGCTTACTAAAAACATAATCATATTAGTGAAGATTGCTCACCTCTTATGGAGGCCTTGCCTTGTTGGAGCGGGCAAGAGCAGGTGTGCATCCAGTATCTAGCATCCAGGATCTAGCCTTATCCCCCCAAGCATGGTCGTCTTGCGGCGGACACCTCATCGAGCCTCTTTACCTTGCACTTTGAAGGGGCCTGCCCGAGGAGCTCGGGGTTATGTTTCGCTTCATGGGCGATGCTTCTGAGCGCTTCAATAAAGAGATCCAGATCCTGTTTGCACTCCGTCTCCGTGGGCTCAATCATGATAGCGCCGTTCACCACCAGTGGAAAATAAATAGTGGGCGGATGAAAGCCGTAATCCATGAGGCGCTTGGCCATGTCGAGAGTCATGACCTTCTGACCCATCTGAAAGTTATCGGTGAACACGCATTCGTGCATGCAGGGCCGGTCATAGGGCAAATGAAAAAGGTCCTTCAAACGCTCCTTGATGTAGTTGGCGTTCAAGACAGCCAGCTGGCTGGCCTTTTTCAGGTTGTCAGCCCCCATGGTGAGAATATAGCTGTAGGCTTTGATCATAACCCCCACATTGCCGTAAAAGGCGTGGAGCTTTCCGATGGATTGCGGGAAGTGCTCAGAGAGGCGATAGGCACCGTTTTCCTCCACCACCCTAGGGACAGGCAGAAAGGGTTCGAGATGCTTTTTCACGCACACGGGTCCGGAGCCCGGTCCGCCGCCGCCGTGGGGCGTCGAAAATGTTTTATGGAGATTGAGATGCAGCACGTCGAGACCTATTCGACCCACATCAATGATCCCCATGACGGCATTCATGTTGGCGCCGTCACCATAGAGCAGCCCCCCTTTTGCATGAACAATGTCGGCGATGTCTTTGATGTTCTCTTCAAAGAGACCGAGGGTGTTCGGGTTGGTGACCATAATGCCTGCTGTCTCCTCGTCCATCACCTCGGCAATGGTTTCGGCGGAGAGGATCCCCTGTTCGTTGGATTGGACCGACACAGGGCGGTAGCCGCACAGTGCTGCACTGGCCGGGTTCGTGCCATGGGCAGTGTCGGGAACAATGATTTTTGTGGGTTTTCTGCCCTGGCTTTTGTGGTAAGCGTGGATGAGGAGCATGCCGGCAAGCTCGCCTTGAGCACCGGCTGCAGGCTGGAGGGACACGGCATCCATGCCGGTTATTTCCGAGAGGAAACACTCGAGCTCGAACAGGAGTTTGAGCAGGCCCTGAGACAGGGCCTGGGGCAACAAGGGATGGGCCCCGGCGAATCCTCGAAGGCCGGCCATTTTTTCATTGATCTTGGGATTGTACTTCATGGTGCAAGAGCCCAAGGGATACATGCCGGTGTCCACCCCGAAGTTCCAAGAGGCCAGTCTCGTATAGTGGCGTACCACATCGACCTCACTGAGCTCGGGGAAATCCGGGCCTTCTGAGGCGAGTGTTTCATCCAAGGGGTAGGCGTCAACGTCGCGGCGTGGAAGAGAGAACCCGCTTCTTCCTGCGCTGCCCTTTTCCCAAAGGAGAGGCTCATTCAGGACGAGGCCTGTGGTTCCAAGAGATTCGCTCATGACGTCATCTCCTTGATAAGCGCATCCAAATCATCTCTGGTTTTGGTTTCCGTGACACAAAACAGGTAATGGTCAGCCAGATCGGGATAGTACGGGGCAAGCGGCAGCCCGGCTACGATTTTCTTCTCGAGCAGGCGTTGGTACACTTTGCCGGATTCGGATGGGAATGCCGCAACAAATTCGTTGAAAGTCGGGCTGTCAAAGGGAATTTCGAAACCCGCGTCCAGGAGCCCTTTTTTGAGGTATTCCGTTTTGTCGCGGTTGAGCCGAGCCAGTTCGCGAATACCCGTACGGCCCAAGCTGGCCATGTACATGGCCGCAGCCAGGGCACAAAGGCTGTTGTTCGTGCAAATGTTGGACGTGGCTTTCTCCCGGCGAATGTGCTGTTCTCGCGTGGCGAGGGTGAGGACAAACCCCCGTCTGCCGTCCATGTCCACGGTCTGGCCGACAAGGCGGCCGGGCATGTTGCGCACGAACTTCATTTTAGTGGCGAACATGCCTAACCCCGGGCCGCCGAAGGATTCGGGGATCCCGAGGCTTTGTGCCTCTCCGCAGGCCAAGTCCGCTCCCAGGCTGCCTGGATTTTTCAAGAGACCGTAGGCGAGAGGCTCGGTGAAAGCGGTGACAAGAAGGGCATCTTTTTGGTGCGCTTCTTGCGCCGCAGCGTAAAGGTCTTCGACACATCCGAAAAAATTCGGCGACTGCACGGCAAGGGCAGCCAGGCCTTCCGTTTCCTCTAGAGGAGAGAGGTCGGTCCTCCCGTCTTGGAGACGGGGGAGTTCGACCAATTCAAAACCCGTGGGCGCAAAATAGGTCCTCACCACTTGCCGGTAATGGGGGTGTATTAGGCTGGAAATGGCCACTTTCTTCGCCCTGGTGATGCGGGCGGCCATGAGCAATGCCTCGGCCAAAGCCGAAGCGCCGTCATAGAGCGATGCGTTTGACACTTCCATGCCAAGGAGGCGACAGGTCAGGGTCTGATACTCATAGATGGCCTGAAGGGTGCCCTGGCTCATTTCCGGCTGATAGGGTGTGTAGGAGGTGACGAACTCTGAGCGGCTGAGCAGGTGGGAGAGCGCATGGGGGATACAATGGTCGTAGCTCCCGGCACCCACAAACACCTTGTAACCCGGCGGCACACCCATGGACCGCGACAACACCTCCATGTGATCGTTCAACGCCCACTCCGTCAAAGGTTCCGGGAGACAGGGGTCCCCGGTGCGGCGGCAGTTCTCAGGAACAGTCGAAAAGAGGGCGTCCAGACTGTTCGCACCGACGGCGTCCAACATGGAATTAATCTCTTCCGATGTATGGGGTAGGTATCTCATTTATTGCAGTCCTTTCAGCATCTCGACATAAGAGGTCTTGGTCATAAGCGCATCTATCTCTGATGGATCTTTGGGTTTCACCTTAATTATCCATCCGTCCTGGTAAGGACTCTTATTCAACCATTCCGGCGAGTCCTCGAGGGCATTGTTGACAGCGGTGATTTCTCCACCGATGGGCATGTATAATTCGGCCACAGCTTTGACCGACTCCACTGTGCCGAACTCGTCGCCTTTGCTGAAGGTATCCCCAACTTGAGGCAGTTCAACGAACACAATATCACCGAGCTGATCTTGGGCGTAGTCGCTGACGCCAACTTTCACTTGGTCTCCTTCCATTTCGGCCCACTCATGATCCTCTGCATAGCGCAGATCATCAGGCAATTCCAGTTCACTGATCTCCTTCATCACGAACCCTCCTTAGGTTGTAATAACTCTAGCGAAGCTTCGCCTCAAACCAACCAGTTCGCGAAGCAAACACCCCATTGCTTAATGCGAAGCGACGTTGGATACTGGATGCTTGATTCTGGATAAATCAAAAAAGAAATTCCTTTTGAATCCAGTATCCAGTGACCAGCATTCAGTATCTGTTTGACGCTGGCACCTGATATATCGAAACTCGGCATTAATCCGCCTGGCGGATAAATGTTAAGACCTTGAGCTATCAAGACAGCTAGTTTTTCACATCCCTTTATCCGGCACCCCGCATCGAGGATGGAAAATTAGAGGGTTTCCTCTCACAAGATGTAGGGGACTTTCAAATTGTAGGCTTTGTAGACCACGAAAGTCTCGACTGATTGAACATCCTTTACTTTGGCGACCTCCTCGGTGTAAAACTCGAGCAGACCAAAACCTTCTTTCAAAAAAACCAAAAGGATGAGATCATAACGCCCTGTGACCACGCTCACGGAAACCACGCCGCGCAGTGCACTGAACTCCTTGCCTTTATTGATCAGATCCATGGTTTGGAGTTTGACGCCCACCATGACAACCCTGTGCCCGGGAAGGGCTTCCGGGTCGACCAGGCCGGCAATCTCAAGAAGACCCTCCTCCATCAGTTTGTGAACGCGGGTTCTCACCGTGTTTTCTGACAGACCGAGCTCATCCGCAATGTCTTTGAAAGAGCGCCTTCCATCTCTGAGATGTTTGATAATCGCAAGATTGGTTTTGTCGATCTTCATATAACAGGGAACCTCAGAACGCAAACGGGTTTTGGCTGCTAAGTGCTTCGGTTCGCAAAAAGGGATATGTGTTTTGACGAACCAAAATCATACAAATGCTCACGCCTTTCGATCCCGAGCCGTTCGGCCTCGAGCGACTCGACTTGAGCTCGGCAACAAGTCTCATGGCCGAGGGGAGCAAGAAGTCCTGACTCAATGTTTATTTCCTAGCGAAAATTGATGATTTTGTCAATATATTTTTCAATTTCTATAGATATCCTCAACAAAAATGAATATTTTTCTTGAAAAAATAATATTCTGGTGATAGTTCCTAAAGGTCGGCACAGACTGTGAAGCAGGAGGTTTCAAGGCCATGGTTCGAAGGGTCGTCGTGATAGGGGCCGGTCCGGGAGGGTATGTAGCCGCCATAAGGGCTGCCCAGTTGGGGGCCCAGGTAACCGTTATTGAGCAGGAAAGTGTAGGCGGAACCTGTCTTCACTGGGGCTGCATCCCTTCAAAGGTCATGAAGACAACGGCCGAGCTTCTAGACAGATTCCATCGGTCCCGAGAGTTTGGCATCGTTGTCCAAGGGCAACCTGT
>SMTZ1_10001235_pt1 | contig 25240 bp, 20 predicted proteins | sample DeeMarSWOR136_30_FD_25667 | JGI IMG/M metagenome (IMG submission 25667) | reverse complement strand
ATAACTGTCCTTTTCAGACAGACACTAATTACCTAATTACCTTATTACCTTATTACCCATTTACCCAATTTCCTAATTACCCAGTTACCCAATAACCAATCAATCTATTTACAATAAAAATAACGGAGACGGAACAATGAGAGACAAGTTGCTGAAAAAACTGGCTGACTGGCACGCTAATTATCCCTGGCAAATGCTAATAATAGTAATAATTCTGACAGTCATTCTGGCAGGACTATCTGCACAATTGACTGTTACGATGAATATGAAGGATCTTCTGCCATCTGGAGATCCAAAATTGGATGAGTTTAATAAGATAATCGATGAATTTGCAACGGCTACCAGTCTTATTGCCGTTGTTCAGGGAGAGGAACAAAGCATTAAAGCTTTTGCCGATGAACTGGCACCACGAGTATTGCAATTGGTCGACACAACATTAAATATGGAAAATCAAAAAAAAATAGCTGACACTCAATCAAAAATAAATAAATTGAGAAAGAAAGAAAATAAATCTAAAAAAATTGCAGAGTATGAATCACAAATTCAATATCTGCAAAAGCGAATAAATTTCAAACTGTTTCAGCGGGTCGATTACAAGGTGGAGACCAATTTTTTTCAGAATCACGCTTTGATGTTGGTCAAGGAAGATGATCTGGAAAATACCAAAGAACTTTTTATGGATCCCAACCTGACTGGATTATTGACCAATCTCAATAATTCCATGGAAAAAGAATATGTCGGAAAAGAGGAGTCTATTTCTACCCGCGAAAAAGAGGACGGCGCCTGGAATTTTTTGGACGGTATTCAACACCTGGTATTGAACCTGAACAAAGCCGCTATTGGCGAGAATCTCATCCAGGCAGAGGCGCAAGCTTCAGCAGATGAATTGCTGCTGGGGGAACCCTATTTTCTCTCCTATGACAAGAAAGCCTTGATTTTGAATTGTATCCCGAATTTCACCATTATGGATCGGGATTTGCTGATGGTCGGATATGAAACCGTAAAGACAGTCATCGCTGATCTTCAAAAGCAATTTCCTGATGTGCAAGCTGGACTTACTGGCGATATTGCCCGAGAACATGACGAACAGGTTTATTCACAACAGACTTTGAGTTATACAACCATTATCGCTTTTATCGGCATCTTGGTTTTGTTAATCATTTCGTTCCGAATGTGGGTGGCGCCTGTACTGGCAATGGTAAGTCTGATTGTGGGATTGATTTGGGCGATGGGAGCAGCTTACATCGCTGTCCAACAATTGAACATGATGACTGCGATGCTTTCCATTGTGCTATTAGGACTGGGTATTGATTTTTCAATTCATATCATTTCAGGCTTTACCGAATGGCGGGCAGCAGGTGACAGTATTATTGTTGCCCTGGAAAAAACTTTTTTAAAGAGCGGAAAAGGGATTATCACAGGTGCTTTAACCACCGCCTGCGCCTTCTTAGCCCTGCTCATCAGTCAGTCTCGCGGAATGAAAGAAATGGGAATTGTAACTGGAGTGGGCTTACTTTCTATTATGTTGGCGACCTTTCTTTTCTTGCCTGTTTTGCTGGTATTTCGCGGACGCTTTATTGATCGTAGAAGGGAGAAGACTCAGAAATTTGTGAAGCGGGATATTTCATTTCGCTCTTTGGGGCGCTTCGGAGATTGGCTAAGTAAGCATTACATTTTTACCATTATAACTTCAGTTATCATTAGTGCGTTGCTCATCTGGTCAGCGTTCCAAATTAAATATGATCAGAATTATCTCCGAATGGAACCCAAAGGTCTGGAATCCATTGCTTTGCAGGATACAATCCTGGAAAAATTTGACCTGAGCATGGAGTATGCCCTTTGTCTAGCAGACGATGTGAATGAATCCCGTCAATTAGCAGAAGAGTACCGTGATCTCGGTACCGTAGCAATGACAAATGATATTTCCGTTTACCTTCCTTCAGAACAAGAGCAGCTAATGAGAGCCCCTCATCTTGAAGAAATTCGGAGGCAAATGGAATCGGCCGTAGTTCGAGAAACCTTCTCTGCCAGTGAATTGCCAACTTTAACTAAAGAGATTGAGCGACTGGAAATGAATGTTATGGAAATGCAGGACATGGCATTCCTCGGTGGAAAGGATAAAGTGGATAATAAATGCAAACAGATCGTGGGCGATCCTGACAGTCCAGATCCGAAAAATATTATTCGAGATTTAATAGAAACCATTGAAGCAGATAATCCGAAAGTAACCAGCGGATTATCAACATTTCAAAAACAGTTCGCCCCCTATTTTCAACAAAGCGTTATTAAAATGAGCTCCACCAATCCAATTCAATTGGAAAACTTGCCCGTATCAGTACTGGACCAATATAGCAATCGAGATCGAAGCAAATTTCTGATCACCATTTACCCCAAAAGCCAGCTCTTTGCCAATGCTATAGCTTTGAAATATTTTGTCGATGATGTTGAGCGGGTGAGTGAAAAAACAACAGGTGGGCCACCAGTCGCAATCGCATGGCTCCGCATTGCTGGTCGTGATGGACGGAATGCTATTCTATTAACATTGTTGATTGTCTTTGTATTACTCTGGATCGATTTCGGCCGACCATGGTACGCGCTGATCGCCATGATTCCCCTGGCACTGGGCGCTTTCTGGATGGTCGGTCTAATGAATATTGTTGGTTTATTGCTTAATTTTATGACTCTGATGGGATTGCCACTGATTATAGGCATCGGTATAGATGATGGTGTTCACATCATGCACCGCTGGCAGCATGAGGGCAATGGGAAAATCTTTACCGTTTTTTCCAGCACAGGCAAAGCGATTCTTTTGACATCACTCACCACGATGCTGGCATTTGGATCGATGATCTTTTCCGTGTTTCCTGCCTGGGCGTGGTTTGGTGGAACGTTGTTTCTCGGTGTGGCAGCTTGTTTTGTGACGACTGTAGTGGTTCTACCTGGTATTTTGGGGTGGATTGAAAGAAGAAAGTAAATTGTAGGTAAGATGATATTTTGCCCTATTCCCTGATTTGATTGGTTTCAACATCACATGAATTTCAGAAAATACTATCTTTATTTAATAGATTTACCTAAAAAAATGAAGCAATAAAATCAAACTATTTTCTATGACATTTTACCATCAGTAACTTACACTGTCACTTGAATTAATCTTTAATCTTTTAAATATTAATGAATTTTCCTTCTATATCTATTATTGCTTAATCAGATTTAAAATTCAATATCCGACGGTGAAATCAATAGACGCAACCCGCTGTTTATATCGAATGAGTATTCGCTTGATGGCTTCTTAATAGTATTGTCTCATAGAATAAAAAATTTGATAACAAATCCTGGATATCATAACAACTTAGAATGAAAACTAATTCGTTAATTGGCTAACGAAAAAAATAAAGGAGTTCGCTATGAGGAAATTAACCACTTTTTTGTTATTGTTCTTCAGTGTTAATGTTTTTCTATTTGCAAACGAATTTAAAAAGAACTGTGTTCTTACTGGCGTTGTTCATAACTTCAAAGCTCCTCAGATAACAATTAACAAACAAAGCATAGATCTCAATTCTAAAGGACAATTTTACTATAGGCTGAGTTTAGAAAAGCCAGCTTATTTTAAAATAAATTATGGTAAGCATGTTCCGTTCTACTTGCATCCTGGTGATAGCATTCATCTGGAAATTGATGCGAATAAGGAATTGAATTCAATAAAGGTAATTGGGGATCGCAACGATATAAATCAATATTTAATTCAGGATGCTTATGAAGCGGAGAAACTGACTAGCTATCTCAAGAAAAATTATAGGCATCTTTTCAGGCTGATAGAGAAGAAATATATTGAGAAGATCGATGGCTTTAAACGCCCATTCGAGGATCGATTGGAAAAATTCATCGATGAATCCCAGATCACAGATGATTATTTTATTAAAACACAGCGGGCGATTATTCAGTATTCTTATGCCTACAACTTATTCAATTACCCGAACTGGCATCGTCGTTTTTCAGATGAAACCAATTATCAACCATCCGAATGTTTTTATGACTTCCTTGATAAGGTCGATCTAAATGATTCTGAACTACTTGATATTCAGGAGTACAGCAATTTTCTGGATAGCTATTTAAGAATTAAGTCTGACCAAGAGCTAAAAGAAAGTCGACAATATGAAAACTTGAACTATAAACCCTTTCGTGCAAAAATGCAGGTCACCTTAAATACATTCACCAATCCTACTGTACGGAGTGAAATGTTATATTCATTCATGAAGCAATTTACTAAAGAATACTATCACAAAGGTATCGAAGACCTGATCGAATTGTTCAAGCAGAATTGTATGAATCAAGTTTATTTGAGTGAAATTGAAGAGATGATTGAAAATGATAAATCCGTGCGAGAAAAATGTAAGATTCAGGTCTATAAACAGATCGGTGAAATCGCTTTGGATGCATTTGTTTATTTGCCAGTAAATTTAAAACAGGGAGAAAAAAGATCGGCGTTAGCCTTTTTTCATGGTGGTGGGTGGGAATGCGGTAAACCTGAATGGGGACACGAGCAGTGCCGCCATTTTTCTTCTCTTGGTATGGTATGCATTTCATTTGAATATCGTTTAAAAACACAACACGATGTCACGCCTCTGGAAAGTATGGCGGACGCGAAATCTGCCATTCGATGGATGCGCCAACATGCTCAAGAACTGGCTATTGATCCGCAACAGATTGTAGCATCTGGATTTTCCGCTGGCGGTCACCTTGCCACCTGTACAGTAATGATCGATAAATTTGATGAGCCTGATGAGGATCAATCGATCAGCTCGGCTGCTAATGCATTGATGTTATGGGTAACACCTGTCAAGATTCTTGCAGATGGATGGTTTAGACAAATCCTCAAAGAACGTGCAGAAGTCAGTAAATGTGATCCAGATCAGCATATTCGTCCAGGATTGCCACCAATGATCATATTTCAAGGAACAGAAGATGATCAAGTACCGTTCTGGAGTGTGAAGGAATTTGCCAGGAAAGTGAAGGCATTAGGAAACCGCTGTGAATTAAATATCTACGACGGACAAACGCATTTAGGTTGGGGTGAGAATGAGAAAGATGTGTTTCAAAAAATGGATCAATTTCTGGAATCGCTTGGTTACCTTGATTTTAAAGAAGAAAAATGATTTTTTATTTGTGACCAAAAAACAAAATCTAAGCAAATTTCAATGAATAAATTCCAAAATCTTAAATCCCTTTATACTTGTTGTTTCACTTCGATTATTTTTAACACGATAGAAGGTATTTCATTACTAAAGTCACAAATACATTAAATCATGTGTTGTAAAAAAAGTCTTAGAATTTATGTGGTTAATCCAGTATTGTGCTATTAGTTAGTGCTTGAACGAAAGCATCCTGATCGTAATGCAAGCATCTTGCTTGCAAACAATGATATGAAGTTGGGTCGTGCAAGGATCACAAGCCAGAGGTCTGCCTTAGGCAGATCTTTATATTAATTGATCCGCTAAGGCTGACTTGTGTTACGTTTTCGTTCAGGCACTATTTAGATATAACCAATTATTTATTTATTTATTTTTTTTCTTATGACGATCTTTTCTCAGTCGCTTTTTCCGCTTATGAGTCGCTATCTTATGTCGTTTTCTTTTTTTCCCACTCGGCATAAAAATCCACCTCCTATCTCATAAAATTTTTAGATAATTTATATTGAAACTCGTTATCAAAGACATTCGCTAACTACCCAAAATATAAGTGACCCCGGTCGACAAATATTCCTGCAATATTCTCAGACGATTCTGCCTGATTTTTAATCCAAAACGGAGTGCCTGTCTCGGTCTGACGAAATAATTAATTTTCTTGATAATATTAAGCCCTGCCCGAGATACCAATTGTTCAAATTGACGTATGGTGATGCCGGTCTGATAATTACCAAGATGAATTTCAACATTCATGCGTTCAATATGTTCCAACAACCAGCAATAAACTGTTTCTGGAAATAACTGAACATAAGGAATATATCTTAAACCTGATTTCATCACCTGCTGATGCCCTCCAAAAGGAGATCGAAAAGGAGGGAATGAGATTACTGCAATTCCTTCTGGTAACAGTAATTGCTTTATTTTTTCCAATATAGGTAACTTTTCATCGATATGTTCTATGACATCCAGCATCAGGATAATATCGAACTGTTCATCTGTCGAAAACGATTCTATGCTGCCACAAATAAATTTAATACCTGACGGATTTGTTTGGTTTGCATATTTAGCTCTTTCAGGATTAGCTTCCAGACCCGTACAATTATAACCGTTTTGTTCAAAGACTTTCAACACCCCACCTTCGGCACACCCAATATCAAGTACTTTATTCCCATCGGCAAAAGGCTTCACAATATGTTGAAGATAATAAATTCCGATTCGAACTTGATAATCCTGATATACAAAGCGGTCATGAGTGGCTGTTCTGCCAAGATTTCTGAACATGGTTAATAATTTCATTTATTCAGAGTTAATAATTGTTTTTGTTATTTACTAAGCTCGAACTGGTCGTCTTCCTCAAACGGTTCATTGACATAATTACGTAGATCTTTAGAACATCGAAACACCGGCATTTTTCGAGACGGAATAATTAACTCCTCACCAGTTTTTGGATTACGTCCCCTCCGCTGTTTCCGCTGAACAATCTTAAATCTTCCAAATCCCCGCATGTCAATTGTTTCGCCTTTTTTCAGGGCATAACTCATAGTTGCAATCATCCCATCAACAACAGCCGCCGTTTCTACTTTTGTTAAACCAGTTCCTTCTGCAAGGATATCGATTATGTCTCCTTTGGTCAATTAAGTTAACTCCTTTAAAATTATGAAAAGTTATAATTATAATATTAATTAAATCTCATCTAAAACTCACCCAACCTGGACACGCCAGAACAAAAAAGTACAATGAGTGTATTGATGGAGTGTTGGATCAAACTTCGTTAATCCATTGATCTATTATTCCTGCGATTGTATGGTTACTAATTGCAGATAACTTTCTTTTCCTATTGTGCAAGAAATTCATTGTAAAGAATTGACTGCTTTCCGTAACATAAGCATCCTCCTTGGCTTGAAAAATAGAGTCTTACCTCACAAGCTGAAAGCTTATGTTACGGTTTCTTGCCAGATACTAATCAATGACAGGTCGCACAATTTTTACTCGAACAGGTGCTACAGGAAGACGAACTACTTCCCACCGAGGAGCTCGAACCTGAAGAAAATCCAAAACATGACATTAATCTATGAACATGGTTGGAATGACATCCTGGACAGTTAACATCATCCTCTTTGTTAAAGGATCCTATCAATTCATCAAATCTTTTAGAGCAATCAAGACATTGATATTCATATATTGGCATTTAAGCTACTCGTAATATTATTGTCAATTTATAAATCTTCGAATTTCAAATATTGAAAATTTCATGGACTGCAAAGATAATAAATTAAAAATTAAAAGTCAATATAAAATCCATGTGGTTGGAGTTTAGGGGCTGGGATAAAATAAGTTACTCATGCTAAATTTGTAACTGGTTATTTTTTTTTGATACTGACATTTCAAATGGTCAAGTTATTTAATCTCACCCCCTTCACTTTTGAAACAATCTCCATCTGTAATGAGTTAAAAAAAGGTATTTTTTTGTGATTACTTCAAATTATCCTTTGGCTTTTAAGAAAATTTTTGCTATATTTCTTCTTCATGTCATTAACTCATAAGGGAATACTTTGTTGGATAGCGCCGATTTGCTAATAAAAAATGCAGCACAGCTCATCAGTCCCTGTCTTGACGGTTCGACCAAGAGTCGGCTAAAAATCATTGAAAATGGTGCGGTTGCCTGTCAAAATGGAAAAATTTACCTTGCAGGATCAACTTCGGAGGTTGTCAACCAGATTAGTTTAAATCCAGAAGCAAAGATTATTAATGCAGTTGGTAAGGTTGTTGCCCCGGGATTTGTCGATCCACACACGCACCCAGTTTTTTGGGGAACCCGTGAAAACGAGTTTGAAATGCGGATTCAAGGCAAAAGTTATAGAGAAATAGCTGAGGCTGGAGGTGGCATTCGGTTCAGCGTCAGAAATTTACGAAAAGCATCAAAAGAGCAACTGATCCAACATGCTTTACCATTTCTCAATAGATTCATCGAATTCGGCACGACGACCATTGAAGCGAAAAGTGGCTATGGTCTATCCCTTGAAAATGAGATCAAGTCCTTAGAGGTCATTCAAGAGTTAAACCAGGTTCATCCAATTGACCTGGTTCCAACTTTCCTTGGTGCCCATGAAATACCAGATGAATATCGGCATCGCAGAGAAGTTTATATTGACATAATAATAAAGGAGATGATTCCCCGGGTAGCTGAACGAAGGCTGGCTGAATTCTGCGATATCTTTTGTGAAGATCATGTGTTTAATCTTCAGGAAACTGAGAAAATTTTGACTGCTGCATTAGATTATGGATTCAAGATAAAGATTCACGCTGACCAGTTGACAGCCAGTGGCGGCGCAAAACTCGCGGCACAGCTTGGTGCTGTTTCAGCAGATCATCTCGATTATATCACAGCAGAAGGAATCGAAAAAATTAAAGTGGCAGGCACTATCCCGGTTTTATTACCTGGTGCAGTCTTTTTTCTTGGTCTTCAGCGCTACGCACCGGCTCGAAAAATGATTGATGCCGGCCTGCCGATTGCCCTGGCAACTGATTTTAATCCGGGGAGCTGTATGACCGAATCCATGCCGATGATGATGACGCTGGCTTGCATTTACCTAAAAATGATTCCTGATGAAGCCTGGTTAGCAACAACAGTCCATGCAGCACAAGCCATTCTAAAGACTGAATCAGTTGGAACTTTAACAAAAGGAAGCAAAGCAGATTTAGTCATCTGGGATATTCCCAACTATAAATATCTTCCCTATCATTTTGCAGTGAATTTAGTTAGTCAGGTAATTAAAAATGGTAAAGTAATCTGGAAAAAAGATAGCAATTAAGTAAGATGAGGAAATTTATGAAAAATTTGACATGGTTGGTAGTTTTGGCAATGACATTGGCATTGTTATTTAGCTGTCAGAAAGAAAAACCCTTACCAACTGGTTACGCCGTTGTTATCGGCGATCGAGAAGGCGTTATTGCCGACTCGTTATTCAAACAAAAATCAGGAACTGAAGAGTACTTTAGTCGACTGATAAACACCGGAACAAGCACAAATTTAATATTGGGCGAAATTTATAACTATCATTCGACAATTTATTTAATGTTTGAGGATTTGCCACTCGGTTCTCAAATCCACTCAGCAACGCTGAAGCTAACGAATAAATCTATTGATTCGACCCTTGTGCAAACGTCACATCCGTTTACAGCCAATTTTTATCTTGCAGAGTACAAATGGGAAAATGATCAAGATCCTGAGCAATATATTGACCAATTGCCTTTTAACAAACTGCCTTTTCAAACAACAACGATCACTCCAGATACAATAGATGAGGTTGAGATTGAATTAGATACACTTATTGTCCAGGAATGGGTCGATACCACATCGAGCCAAACTAATTATGGCATCTGGATCGATTCGCCAGATGCCGATTTTCTCAATAATTACTATTCTATTGAGAATCAAATTTTTGACTCTGCACCTCAACTTGAGTTAGTATATACAATGATAGAAGATTCCGAGCAAAAACTTGACACAAGTATTTTTGTTGCTACTGACGATGCCTTTCTATTGCTTAACAATGAGGATGATTTAAATCTGAATAAAGATCATATTTATATTGGTAAAGGATTTGCATTTCGGAGTTTTATAAAATTTAATTTAGAAGCATTCGATACCACAATCCATGTAAACCGATCAACTTTGGAGCTAACAATTAATAAAAATAATTCTGTTGGCAGTACATACAACGCTCTCGATTGTATCATTTATCGTGTAGATACAGAATCATGGAACAAAGGTGAAGTTAATGAAACGCCTGAAACCAGTTCATACCTTGGCACATTAACAGACAGTACCCTAACATTTGATGTTACTGCCACAGTACAGGCATGGTTAGGAACAAGATATCCAAATTATGGATTTTTAATTAGATCGTTAGATGAAAGTACTATAATTTCCAGAATTTCGTTTTATTCAACAAAGACAAATGAAGAATTTCAGCCAAAACTTCATATTTATTATACGTTACCGCCAGAATTAGAATTTTAGCAGATGGGATGCTAAATTAATCTTTTGGAGAATTTGATGATGAAGATAAAATTGAATATATTTATTCTGTTTTTCGGTCTGTTAACGATTATTTTTGCCACTGGTTATGCAGGCTCATATTACAACTCTCGCGGATTGGGAGATTTGAAGTATATCTCAAACGCACAAGCAATTGGCATGGGAGGAAGTGTCATTGCAGTGCCGGACATTTACCAGATTAATTCATTAAATCCTGCTGGTTTAGTTTTCATCCCGATAACCCGAATGGGAGGTGATCTCATCCATGAAGCAATCTGGAGTAAAGATTACATTGGAGATGGCTTTTCAAAATATACTAATCTCAATGGAATTTCTTTAGCCATTCCAATTGTGAAGACACGGCTGGTGAGCTCGCTTGGCATCATTCCTTCGACTCGGTTTAACTATGAGTATGATTCCTCGGATGTGATTGAAGATCATAATTACACGAAAAAAATTATAGCCAGTGGCGGTTTAAATAAAATTTCTTTTGGGTTCGGTGGAGCAATCAACAAGTATATTTATTTAGGCGGTTATTTTCACTATAACTTTGGCAAGTTAGAACAAAACTGGAAGGTGGATTTTGCTTCTGATCTATTCTGGGACAGCTCAGATAAGATAACCCGAAAAATGTGGGGAGTAAACTGGTCAGCCGGGATGATCGTCCGTCCCATCTCAAGTCTCTATGTCGGTGCTGTTTATTCATGGCAATACAAATTGACTGTTCAAGATCAAGTTGAAAATTCTACGCAGAAAGGCTCGTTAGTTTATTTTATCGATATTTTAAAAAGCGAGAAGAAAAAGTTATATCTTCCCGAATTATTAGGATTGGGATTGACTTATGTTTTAAAAGAAAAATATCGATTTAGTGGCGATTTAGTCTACCAGCCATGGACAGACTTCAAAAAAGATAATCAACTAATAACAGATTTCAATGATAGTTATCGATTCGGTATTGGAATTGAGATGTTGCCGAGTAAAAATATGTTAGCGAAATATCATCAAAAAATGACTTACCGTATGGGATATTTTTTCCAACAACTGAACTTTCAAGCTGAAGGTGGGAATGCTGTATCAGAACATGGTGCCAGCGTCGGCATTGGATTTCCATATTATGGATCGTTAGGTCGTATAGATGTTGCATTTCGATATAGTATGAGAGGTGATATTTCAACAAACCCGGTAGAGGAAAAAATCTTTCAATTTTTTATTTCGGTATCAGGTGGAGAACGGTGGTTTAATCGAACAAGATAATTTTTATAACTTTTTTCTTGCTTTTTTGAAAAAAGTTTTTAAATTCAACTTCTTAAATAATTACTATCCTGAATTAAACCTTCTTTGAGAATTTATAATTAATAATTTTAAGGAGAGAAAAAATGAGGGCTTTTAATAACCTATTTCCTTTAAAGAATTTCTTTATTGTCTCTGCTATTGCTGCTTTTTTAGGATGTCTCATTTTAATTTTTGGTTGTGCCCCGACGACTCAGCAAGTCAGCCCTGAAGTTGATACTGCCCGTCAAAAGGCAATTCAAGATTCACTCCAAAAAGCATACCTATTCGAGTTAGACAAAAATTGGAGTACTGCGTACGAATATTATAAAAATAAAACCTATCGCAGCTCAATCAGACCATTCTGGAAAGTTATTGAATTAGACACCATAAATCGTTTTAAGGATAAATATTCATTGTTATCCAATGCTTATGTCAAGTTAAATAATCCTGATTCAGCTCAAATCGTATTGGAATTGGGTATTGAGGAATATCCTGATAATGCTCATCTTCATCGAACATTAGCTTATTTTCTTGATGGTCGTGGACTCACTGAGGAAGCGATTCAAGAATATGAAAAAGCTACTGAGCTCGATTCAAGTCAAGTTAATGACTGGAAAGCGTTAGGTAACCTTTATATTAAAATTAATGATTATGATAAGGCTATTATGGCTTTCGAAACAGTCGTAAAATTAGATCCAACAGATCAAGACACTCATCAAGCATTAAGTCAGCTTTACCAAAGTAGTGGAGACCAAGAAGCTGCTATCCAGCGAATGGAAGAGGTAAAAAAATTAGTTCCTGATGACACCCAAAATCTATTTAAATTGGGTCAAGCTTACTTTAATTTGAGTGACTATGATAATGCTATTATAAATTTCGAAGAATTTCTCAAATATAAACACAAAGATACAAATGTAATGCAATACTTAGGTGCTGCAAATCAAAATAAAGGATCATTTAATCGAGCGATCAGCATTTATAAAGAAGTTCTGGAACTGAATCCTGAAAATAAAAAAATCTATACAGACATTGCTACCTGCTATCGAGAAATCGGACAATATCAAACCGCCCGAAATTATGCCAGGAGAGCATTGCAAATTGATGCGAGCTACGGCATGGCATATATTGTCATAGGTGAAATTTATGAATCTCAGGTTGAAAAGTGTTACACTGCACGCGGACAGAAATTGCCTGAATTTGATGATAAATTAGTTTATCAACTTGCGTATGAACAATACCAAAAAGCCGCAAAAGATCTTCAATTTAAAGACATGGCTGAGCGAAAAATGAATTATTTGAAAGATTTTTTACCCACAAAAGAAGACAAATTTTTCCATAAGGAAACAAAGCCAAAAGATCCATGCTACAATTGGATCTATAAATAAAATAAAAGTCCATCAGGGAATCTACATTCCCTGATGGAAATTTTTCGCAAGGTAAATAAAGTTGATTTTTGTAAATAGATCTGTACAACTTGCCCTCCCTTTAAATTTTACCTGCGCATATATGAAGCTAAAATGTTTATGTGCCCTAATTTATGCAAAAATAAAAACTCTTAGTAATCTTTTAAATAAAAATCTATTGAGTAATATATGATTATTGCATTGGCTTCCGATCACGCGGGATATGAACTAAAAATAAAAATTAAGAATTATTTAGAACTATCAAAATTACAAACTGAAGATTTTGGGGTATACAAAACTGATTCTGTTGATTATCCAGATTATGGTATTTTAGCGGCAAGGGCAGTTGCACAAGGGAAAGCAGACCGTGGCATATTGATTTGTGGTTCAGGAATCGGGATGTCGATGGTAGCAAATAAAGTTACAGGAATTCGAGCTGCACTTTGTACCTCAATAGAAATGGCTGAGTTGAGTCGGCGTCATAATAATTCAAATGTGCTAACGTTAGGTGGAAGAATTATCGATCATCAATTCGCTTTAAAAATCGTCGATGTGTGGTTAAAAACTCCTTTCGAAGGAGAACGACATCTTCGTCGAGTTAATAAAATTCATCAATTAACTGGATGCTGATTTCTGTTAAACGTAGCGTGTGGAGCATTGAGCGAAGTGCGTAAGGTAAGGCGTGTTCTTTGGACATTGATAGATATGTCGGAGTTCGTGCAGTACTCCACTCACTACGCTCTAAACCTAACAAAAAAATAAAAAAAGTTACCAGCAGGGGATTATAAAATGAAAAATTTAAAAGAGACAGATCTTGAAGTCTATCAATCAATAAAGAATGAGGTGTCGCGACAGAATGACAAATTAGAGATGATTGCATCAGAGAATTTTGTAAGTATTGCCGTATTGGAAGCAATGGGTCAGGTGATGACAAATAAATATGCCGAGGGATATCCGGGAAAACGATACTATGGTGGGTGTGCCTTTGTCGATGTTGCTGAAGATCTTGCTCGAGAACGAGCGAAACAATTATTTCAAGCAGAGTATGCCAATGTACAGCCTCATTCTGGCTCCCAAGCAAATATCGCTGCTTACTTTACTTTCGCAGATCCTGGTGATACTGTAATGGGAATGAATCTGGATCATGGCGGTCATCTAACCCATGGAAGTCCGGTCAATTTCTCCGGTCGTCTGTTTCGAATTGTGTCTTATGGCGTTGACAAGGAAACTGGTTATATTGATATGAACCAGGTTGAAGATGTTGCTGTCAAAGAAAAACCGAAATTGATTATAACCGGTGCCAGTGCATATCCAAGAGAAATTGATTACAAGAGCTTCCGTGAAATTGCTGATCGCGTTAACGCGAAATTACTTGCAGATATTGCCCATCCAGCCGGATTAATTGCTGCGGGATTAATCAAAAGTCCTCTTCCCTACTGTCACGTTGTAACAACTACCACTCATAAAACTCTTCGTGGTCCACGTGGTGGAATGATCTTGATCGGAAAAGATGAGGAAAATGACATGGGAATTCGAACGCCCAAAGGGAAATTGAAAACCATATCTCAGATGGTTGATTCAAATGTGTTCCCTGGTTTTCAAGGTGGACCATTAATGCATGTCATAGCTGCCAAAGCAGTTGCTTTCAAAGAGGCATTATCACCTGAGTTTAAAGAATATTCCAGACAAATCATTAAAAATGCTAAAGCATTAGCGGAAAAGCTCATCAGCATGGATTACGATGTTATTTCCAAAGGAACAGATACGCATTTAATGCTGGTTGATCTCCGAAACAAAGGTTTGACCGGAAAAAAAGCAGAAAATGCCTTAGAAGAATCAGGAATTACGGTAAATAAGAATATGGTTCCCTTCGATGATCAAAGCCCATTCATTACCAGTGGTATTCGCATTGGAACCCCTGCTCTGACAACCCGAGGTATGAAAGAAGCTGAAATGATTGAAATCGGAGGGATGATTGATAAAGTTTTAACAAATATTGGCAATGAATCGGTCTATGAGATGGTACGTTCCAGAGTCTACGAATTATGCCAACAATTCCCCCTCTATCAATTTGAACCTTAAACCAGAAAGAGCTTATTATGCGATGTCCTTTTTGTAATGCTAACGATAGCAAAGTTATCGATTCTCGTGCTAAAAGTGATGGTAGAGTGATTCGACGACGTAGGGAATGTATCGCTTGTAAAAGAAGATTTACAACGAAAGAGTATATTGAAGAAAGCCCGATTTTGGTTGTAAAATGTGATCAGAGTCGTGAAGCGTTTAATCGAGAAAAATTAAAGCAAGGAATTTTACTGGCCTGTACAAAAAGACCAATTTCGATCGACCAGATCGAAACAATGGTCAATCAGGTCGAAAATTTTTTAAAAGACCAATCAAAAGAAGAAGTGTCTTCAAAAGAGATCGGTGAGTTGGTGATGAAACATCTGAAACAACTCGATCAAGTCGCTTATGTCCGATTTGCTTCCGTATACCGTAAGTTTCAGGATATGGATGAGTTTCTTAGTGAAATAAGAGGATTGAAATAAATTCTTTTTTGAAGCCAGATTTGATACTTGCCAGCCGTAGGCATCAATTGAACAGCTTTAATTTAATCATACTTACGAAACGTGAGGCAGTGGATGTGAAATAAAAAAATTGATAAATTCAATTTTCGTTTCATGTCTCACGTTCGAATTTTACATTTATCAAGCGAGGGAAAATGGTATTCAAGAAATTGACTTTCAAAGGCGGTGTACATCCTCCAGAGCATAAAGAACTTGCTGAGGAAAAAGCAATTGAGGTGTTACCCCTTCCAGATTATGTTATTATACCGGTTCAGCAACATCTCGGCGCGCCAGCAGAACCTATAGTAAATGTGGGTGACGAAGTAAAAACTGGCGACAAGGTCTGTGAAGCAAAAGGCTTTGTATCCGTTCCTTCCCATGCATCTATTTCTGGGAAAGTAAGCGCAATTGAAAAGCGACCTCATCCGGTTGGTGGGGAGGTCATTTCCATCATTATCGAAAGTGATGGTAATGATCAACTCTCTCCATCAATAAAGCCGATCACAAACTATTTTGACCAGGATGTCGAGGAAATGAAAAAGCAAATTCAAAATGCTGGTCTTGCTGGTATGGGTGGTGCTGCTTTTCCAACCCATGTAAAACTTTCACCGCCAACGGATAAACCGATAGATACTTTTATCCTTAATGGTGTAGAATGCGAGCCTTTCTTAACCGCAGATCATCGATTGATGTTGGAGCGTCCCAATGATATACTTGAGGGCGTTCGTATCATCATGAAAGTTCTCAATTGCAAAAGAGGTTATATCGGTATTGAGAAAAATAAACCTGATGCCATTGCCCTTATACAACAGCTCGTTAATGAATCAGGTAATCAGCTAACTGTAGTTCCATTGAATGTTAAATATCCGCAGGGTGCTGAAAAGCAATTGATTAAAGCGATCACCAACCGAAAAGTGCCAGCCGGGGGACTGCCAATGGATGTTGCCTGTCTGGTTCATAATGTAGGTACAGCAAAAGCCGTGTATGATGCCGTTTCTTCTAATAAACCACTTTACGAACGTGTGGTTACTGTTACCGGAAAAGGGATCAAAGAACCTAAAAATCTATTAGTCAGAATTGGGACACCGTTTCAGAATCTGGTCGACTTTTGTGGTGGCACGACAGAAGATACAATTAAAATCATCAATGGCGGTCCAATGATGGGCATCGCTCAATACACATTGGAAGTCCCCGTTACAAAGGGGACTTCAGGAATTCTGGCATTAACGAAGCAAGAGGCAAAATTGTCCGAGCCAGAACCTTGCATCCGATGTGCCCGCTGTGTCGATGCCTGCCCTATGACTTTGCTTCCCAACACATTAGCGAGACTTATCGAATATAAAATGTTTGACGAGGCACATAAACTGGGTGTGTTAGATTGTATTGAATGTGGCGCCTGTGCTTTTGTTTGTCCCTCAAAGATTCGCCATGTACATCATTTTAAATATGGCAAACTCGAAGTTACAAAGATGTTGAAATCGAAAGCTGCTTAACTATTGTTCATTGAGATAAGGAATACGACTTATGGAAAACAAATTCTTTGTGTCTTCCTCTCCTCATATTACCGACAAAGATTCAATCCCTAAAATCATGTATAGTGTTGTCATCTCTCTGATTCCTGCGGCGATTGGAGCAATATATTTTTTTGGAATACAAGCTGGCTGGATTATTCTTTTGGCAATTATTTCTGCTGTTGTTACCGAAGCTGGCTTACAAAAATTAATGAAAAAATCAATTCAAGTAAAAGATGGAAGTGCTATTGTAACGGGAATATTGGTGGCGTTCAATGTTCCGGCAGAAGTCCCCTGGTGGATTCCGGTCATTGGTTCTGCCTTTGCTATCGCTATTGGTAAAATTCCTTTTGGCGGGCTTGGTTACAATCCAATGAATCCAGCGCTTTTGGGAAGAGCATTTTTGCTTGCATCCTGGCCCACCAGAATGACTATTTTTCAAACGGTTCCGCGTGGTGGAACTCTATCTGGAATTGACGCCATTACAAGCGCAACCCCTTTAAATCTGTTTAAACAGCAAAGGGATATTATCCTCAACTTCACGAATGATCCTGCCATGACTGATAAAGTTGAAAGCGCTCAGGTTGCCCTTAGCCAATTGTATGATTCTTATGTAAATCTATTTTGGGGTCGTATTGGAGGTTGTATCGGAGAGACTTCTGTGATATTACTTTTAATTGGTGCCGTTTACCTCCTTTATAAGCGATACATCGGACTTAGAATTCCCCTTAGCTATATCGGTACCGTAGCTATTCTTTCCTGGATATTTAGTGGAACAGAGGGGCTATTTAGCGGAGATCCCCTCTTTCACGTTTTGGCTGGTGGATTAATACTCGGTGCTTTTTATATGGCGACTGATATGGTAACCTCCCCTGTTACCTCAGCAGGAAGATATATTTTTGGAATTGGATGTGGCGTAATAACCGTTGTCATTCGACTTGTTGGTGGCTATCCCGAGGGAGTTTCTTATTCGATTCTGTTAATGAACTTAACTGTCCCTTTGATCGATCGATATACAAAACCAAAAACATTTGGAAAGGTGAATAAGAAATGAGAGATATTGTTAAATTAGGTCTAATATTATTATTGGTAACGTCTGTGGCTGGTGCAGCACTTTCCGTTGTCAATAATATTACCAAACCAAGAATTGAAGAACAAAAAAAACTTGTTACAGAACGTGCTTTGATTACTGCTCTACCTTCAGCTAATAAAAATGCTATCGATCCAATATTTACCAACGACACGTTAAAGTATTATATCGGTTATAAAGATACCATGAGAAAAGAACTTGTTGGATATGCATTTGTCGCCAGAGAACAAGGATATTCGAGCCAAATCGAAACCATGGTAGGAATAGACACCACTGGCACTATCATAGGAATCAAAATTATGCAACAAGTAGAAACACCTGGACTGGGAACTAAGATCGAAGAAATTAGATACGGCGAAACTTCTCCATGGTTTCAGGATCAATTTATTGGGAAGAAAGGTATTGGACTGGCTGTTGATAAAGATAAAGGAGAAATTGTAAGCGTTACTGGTGCAACAATTTCATCCCGAGCAGTTACCAATTCGATTAAGAAAGGATTTCAAAATTTAGAACAACAAATCAGCGGCTTCAAAAAAAATAAACAAGAAACTCAACAATTTTAAAAAGGAAATTCTAAAGGGAACCAATATGTCAGCATCAAAAGAATTTTTCAAAGGTTTTTATGCAGAGAACCCTGTCTTCAGATTAGCGCTGGGATTATGCCCCACGCTTGCAGTATCAAACTCAGTTCAAAACGCTATCGGTATGGGAGCGGCAGCAACTTTCGTCCTATTATGTTCCAATGTCATTATCTCGTTAATCAGAAAAGGCGTTCCCAAGAAAATCAGAATCCCAATCTATATCGTTGTTATTGCAACCTTTGTAACTATTGTAGAACTGGTAATGGCAGGCTTTACTCCAGCACTCCACAAATCACTTGGGATATTTGTTCCTTTGATTGTGGTTAACTGTATTATTCTCGGCCGAGCTGAGGCGTTCGCTGGAAAAAATTCCGTTTTTTATTCCTTTGTTGATGGTCTGGGTATGGGGATCGGATTTACACTTGCATTGATTCTGATTAGTATTGTTCGTGAGTTACTCGGTGATGGAAAACTGTGGGCTATTCCAATTTTCGGTCCAAACTTTGAACCAGTTCTACTGCTTATTCTACCACCGGGAGCCTTTCTAACATTAGGTTTGTTCCTGGGATTTTTTAACTGGATAGAGACAAAGCGTAGTGCTTAAGATTAAATCACTTAACTAATTACCTTATTACCCAATTACCTAATTATTTTACCGGATTAAAGAAAATTGGACGGTGAATTTAACGGAAATAATTGATAATCTCTTGCGCTAACAATAGACATGCTTTTCGATTCGGAGGATCATTAAAATGGAATTTAACACATTATTTATTATTGCTATTTCAGCAATTTTTATAAACAACTTTGTATTATATCGATTTTTGGGAATCTGTCCCTATATTGGTGTATCCAAAAATATGGATTCAGCCCTGGGTATGGGAATGGCAGTTATTTTTGTTATGACGATGGCTTCTATGGTCACCTGGCTCATCAACACGTATATGTTAATGCCAACAAAATCCAACATATTCTATCTAATTTTTTCTGCAAAACAACCGCCAGATCTTACATACTTAAAAACTATCGCTTTTATTTTAGTGATCGCCTCTTTCGTTCAATTTGTTGAAATGGTCATCCAAAAAATAAGCCCCACGCTTTATAAATCTTTGGGAATTTATCTGCCCTTAATTACAACAAACTGCGCTATTTTGGGCGTCGCACTGTTAAATATAGATGAGACTAATAATTATAACTTAATCGAAAGCATCATCCATGGCTTTTCTGCTGGAATCGGATTCACGATCGCATTAATTCTTATGGCTGGAATTCGTGAAAGGTTAGAATTAGCTCCTATCCCTAAACCTTTAAAAGGCATTCCCATCGCATTCTTGATGGCGGGATTGATGTCGATTGCTTTTCTTGGCTTTTCAGGATTAAAGATTCATTAAAACAAGTTTAAAATTGATAAATTTATATTGGAATGCGATGTCTTTATACACCGTTTTTCTATCTACCACAACAATCTTGCGTATTTCAATTCATAGACGGACATACAGAGAAAAATTGAATTCCTTTTTGAACAACTATAATACTTCTTGCGTATAAATATCTCAAGAAATTTAGGGAATGGGAGAAAAATAATTCATTACAATTAATCACAAAACCTCATGTCAGAGACAAATAACGAAAAAAATCAATCTGAAGAAAAAACAAAAAAAGATGATCAAAATGAAAAGGTGATGCCATTTTTAGATCACCTTGAAGAATTACGGCAACGATTATTAAAATGCATTTTTTCGATCCTCCTTTTTAGCTTTGTTAGTTACTTCTTTGCCAAACAGATTATGAAAATTCTACTTCGCCCCTATCCAAAAGAAGAGAAACTCATTTTCTTAGCTCCAACAGAGGGTTTTATCACCTATATTAAAATTTCTATTTTTGTTGGAATTATTCTAAGCCTCCCGGTTATTTTTTATCAATTGTGGAAATTTATTGCTCCAGGACTGTACAAAAAAGAGCGAAGATATATTCCATTGATTGTATTTTTTTCTACTTTATTTTTTTTAATCGGAGCACTATTCTGCTATTTTATAATCATACCGTTTGGTCTAAACTTTTTACTCGGATTCAGTGCCGATCAGTTAGAACCCAATATTCAAATTAAAGAGTACCTCAAATTTGTTACTCTGCTAATTATGGTTTTTGGGATCATTTTTGAACTGCCACTCCTATCCTATTTTCTAACAAAGATGGAATTATTAACGCCGGAGTTTATGAGGTCCAAAAGGCGTTATGGTATCGTCATTATTTTCATTATCGCAGCGATTCTTACACCGCCGGATGTAGTGACGCAGTTATTTTTAGCTGGTCCGCTTATTATCTTATATGAAATTAGCATCTGGGTTTCAAAAATCGTCGTCTTGAGAAAATCAAGGAAAGCAGATGATTCCAGATGAATATCGAAAATTTACTGAAGAACAAGTTCATAGCCGGATCCTTGAAGTTAAGGCAAAATTTGGGAAACGGTTGGTTATGTTAGGGCATCACTACCAGCGTGATGAAGTTGTTCAGTTATCTGACTTCCGAGGCGATTCTTATGGGCTTTGTAAAAAAGCCGCGGAACAGAAAGAAGCTGAGTTCATCGTTTTCTGTGGCGTTCATTTTATGGCTGAAGCTGCTGATATTATTTCAGATCCCAACCAGATCGTCCATATACCAGATTTAACTGCCGGCTGCCCCTTAGCCGATTTCGCCGATCTAACCTCAGTTTTGCATGCTTGGGCAGATATAAATTCAATTTGTGGCATAAATTCTATTACTCCGATCACTTATATTAACTCATCGGCAGAAATTAAAGCATTTTGTGGACAACATAATGGCACTGTTTGTACCTCCTCTAATGCACCAGCAGCTTTTGAATGGGCGCTTAATCGTTCAGAAAAATTGATCTTCTTCCCAGATCAGCACTTGGGAACAAATACAGGTAATAAAACAGGAATCTCTTCAGAAGAAAGGATCGTATGGGATCCTCACCAGCCATTAGGGGGCAATTCGCCAAATCAAATAGAGCAGGCTAAGCTTATCCTTTGGAAGGGACACTGTCATGTTCACACCTGGTTTAATCTCGACCATGTCCGAAAAGCCAGGAATAAGTATCCAGGTGTAAAAATAGTTGTTCATCCTGAATGTCTTGAGGAAGTAGTAGATGCATCCAATGATAATGGATCCACCTCTTTCATTATTAACTATGTTGAAAATGCACAACCGAAAACAACCATTGCAGTAGGTACAGAATTGAATCTTGTTCATCGGGTTGCTAGAGAAAATTCCGATAAAAAAATATTCCCATTAGCAAGATCGATGTGTCCAAACATGTATAAGATTAACCTTTACAATTTATGCTGGACCTTGGACAATTTAGGCAAAATCAATATTGTTCAGGTGCCTGAAAGTGTTAAAAAGGATGCGTTATTGGCTTTAAATAAAATGTTGCAGCTTAAATAATTTCATCGAAAATAGGAAAAAAACTCCAGGTGCACAAAAAATTTCTTCACACATCAAATCCCTCTAAAGTTGATCTACACATCCATTCCAACCGATCTGATGGATCGTTCACCCACAAAGAGATTATCGATTATTCATGGAAGCTTGGTTTGAAGGCGATTAGCATCACAGATCATGATGACATCAGTGGTTTAGAATTCTCAGAAAAATATTGTCAGCAAAAAGGAATAGAATGTATTGCAGGAGTTGAAATCTCAGCTCGATCAAAACCTTCTGATATTCATTTACTCGGTTATTTTTTTGACTACCGTAATAAACAAATGAATGAATATATCGATTTTTTTCAAAATGAACGTCTTAAGCGAGCCAAGAAAATTGTGAAATTATTAAAAAATCATGGTATAAAACTGCATTTCGATTTAATACAAAAGAATGCAGGACCCGGTTCAATTGGACGTCCCCACATTGCAGACGCAATGGTCGAAGAAGGTTATGTATACAATTATCAAGAAGCTTTCAATAAATACATTGGGGATGGCTGTCCTTGCTTTATTCCCAAATATAAAATTTCACCAGCAGAAGCAATTGCACTAATCAACCAGGCGGGCGGAATCTGTGTTATTGCTCATCCTGGTTCTGATGTGACCGATGAAGGACTGATGGATTTAATTAAAGCTGGCCTTGACGGAATAGAAACGATCCATCCTCGACATACACAGGAGCAGGTGGACCATTATCGAAAAATTATACAACAACACCGATTGTTGGAGACCGGTGGTTCAGATTGCCATGGAGACAGGAAAACCTATGTTACGATTGGACAATTTAATGTGCCTTATTCTGTGGTTGAAAAAATGAAAAAATTTCTAAGTATATAATTTTTTCTTCTGCAATACGAATCAAACATTAAACCGAAACAAAATCAAATCCCCATCTTCGACAATGTAATCCTTCCCATGGATGGCAACCAGCCCCTGTTCTCTCAGCTTTGCTTCCGATCCTAACTTGACCAAATCATCGAACTTAATAACTTCCGCCTTGATGAATCCTTTCTCGAAATCGGTGTGAATTTTTCCTGCTGCTTTTTGAACAGGAGTGCCTCGGGGAATTGTCCAGGCATGGGCTTCATTTTTATTGGCGGTGAAAAAAGTTATCAAATCTAATACCTCATAACCAGTACGAACAATTTTTTCCAGGCTCAGCTCATCCAGTCCCCATTCTTCAAGGAACTCTTGCTGGCTCTCCTCGTCCAGTTGAGCGATCTCCTCCTGCACTTTGCCGCAGATTGAAACGCACGGTTCATTCTGCTGCTCTGCAAAACGCTGTAATTGTTCAGCAAAAGCATTTGATTGGGATTTATCTTCACCGACATTGGCAATGAAAATAGCTGGTTTAATAGTTAGCAAGTTCATTTCAACAATTAATTCTATTGCATTAGGATTCAGCTCCATCTTTTTAAGTGAAATCCCCTGCGACAGTCCCTCCTGGAGCTGGGAACATATTCTCTGCTGCTCTTTCAATTTCAGATCACCAGATTTTACGGCGACATTCAGCTTTGCTAAGCGTCGCTCAACAATTCCCAGGTCTTTCAAAATCAATTCAGTAATAACAACTTCCACATCAGCCACTGGATCGAGCTGGGGACTGGTATGGGCTACATTTTCGTCCTCAAAACAGCGCACCACGTGGGCGATAGCATCCACTCCCTGGATATGATTTAAAAATTGATTGCCCAGTCCCTCGCCTTTACTCGCCCCTTTCACCAGACCTGCAATATCGATAAATTCTAATGTGGTGGACGTTATTTTTGCTGACCCAACTATTTTGCCAATTGTTTCAAGTCTTTCATCTTTCAGCGGGACAATTCCCACATTGGGATCGATGGTACAAAAGGGATAATTAGAAGCTGGAACTTGAAGCGAAGTGAGTGCATTAAAAATTGTTGATTTTCCCACATTGGGAAGACCGACCAAACCGCATTTGAAGCCCATAACTGATATTCCAATTTTAAAAGAAGATGAGCAAAAGCTATTGAAGTTTTGATATTTTTACATTATTGGTAAAAAAAAGTTTCATGTTATTCAATGAGTTTATTATGAAACCTTAGACAGAGCATCCTCCAATGATGGTTTAAACTCATGTCTATAATGTAATCGGTCAGTCAATGGGGGGGATAGCTTTCCTAAACCTCGCAGGTTTAGGAAAGCTATCCTACTCATAACTGATCCATTACGTCTATAATGGAAAAATATCTTGTAAAAGCTAAAAATTGTTCGTATATTCTTCCAATTCAATTTCGCTGTATATTTTTCTGATCATCTGTTGATTTTTCATACAGCAGTTGCTAAAACTAAAATGAGAATCCGTTTTGAAATGATTTGATTTTTGTTTTTTTTTTAAATGAATCTCTATATTGATTAAATCTCAAATTTTTAATCAATTATAAAATCAACTAGTGACCGCAAAGCAATGACTTTTCAAATCAAGAGATTTTAATAAAAGAATGTGGTATTCTTTTTGTACTATTTTTTCTTTTAATTTCCAAAGAATGAAATTATACGAGGGGATTTTATATGCGAAAATACGTTCCGTTACTTCTATTTCTGATCCTGTTGAATGTCAGAGTATCGACATCCAAAAACACAGATCGAGAACTACCTTATTATTTAACAGCGGAAAAAATACGACCTTTACGTCAATTGGTCAATAAGAATTTGCAAAAAGAATTGGAAAAACAGTTAAAACAAAATAAAACCTGGGCACGCTTGATCGGAAAGAAAAAAATGGCAGTCGGTCTTGTCGATATTAGCGATTCTTCTAATATTAAATTTGCCCGTGTCAATGGCGATATGATGATGTATGCTGCCAGCCTGCCTAAATTAGCAATTCTACTGGCTGCCGCTCAATCATTGGAAGATGGAACATTGCAGGAGACGCCTGAGATTTTGCATGACATGCGAATCATGATCAGCCGTTCCGACAATGAAGCTGCCACACGAATGATCGATCGGATGGGATTTGAAAAGATTGAATCAGTTTTGATAGATGATCGATATGAGCTTTACGATCCCCAACGAGGCGGCGGTCTCTGGGTCGGCAAAAGATACGCTAAAAAGGGCAAACGATATCCCGATCCTTTGATGGGATT
>SMTZ1_10001234_pt1 | contig 25245 bp, 23 predicted proteins | sample DeeMarSWOR136_30_FD_25667 | JGI IMG/M metagenome (IMG submission 25667) | reverse complement strand
TTTACCAGGCACAAGGGAATTCTGCTTACTTACGGGTTTTCTTGTTCTCACCAACGATTTTCTCAATCACAGTGTTTCCTGCACTCTTTGGCCATACATCTATCCATCACCACGGTAAGGCCTTTTTGAGAGGCTTTCAGGGCAGCGTGATGATTTACCACTCCCTCCTGCATCCAGACCACTTTGGCTCCGATCTTTATAGCTTCATCCACGATGGGTGGGACGTGTTCTGGTCGGCGAAAGATATCTACTATCTCCACCTCTTCGGGTATAGAACTTAAGTTGGGATAGGCTTTTTCCTCCAAGACCTCCATCTCTTTAGGATTGACCGGGATAATCTTAAATCTCTTTCCCTTTAGATACCTTGCCACCGCATGGGATGGTCTGGTCTGATCAGAGGAGAGCCCCACAATTGCTACTTTGTTGTGTTTTTCCAATATGTTTTTTATCTGCTCATCCGATGGATTTTGATACTCCCGGGAAGGAGTCATAAGAGTTTTTCCACATCTCGATTGGGCAAGAAGAATCCTGCCATTGCGTATTATCCTATTTGAGGATTCTGTCGATCTTTTCGATAAAATGTTGCTTGGGGACCGCTCCCACGATCTGATCGACAACCTTTCCCCCTTTAAAGAATAGAACGCTGGGAATACTCATGATACCATACTGGCTGGCAGTCTGGCTACTTTCGTCTACGTTTAATTTCCCCACCTTTAGCTTTCCCTCATAATTTTCCCCGATCTCTTCGACAATGGGACTGACCATATGGCAGGGCCCACACCAGGGAGCCCAGAAATCGACCAAAAACAGTAGATCAGATTTCAAAACTTCACTCTCAAAATTTCCGTCATTTACTTCCACGGGGGAACTCATTTTTCCTCCTCTTTTTGCTGATTATGAACAATGGGACGTGAACTATCCATTCTTTTCACTTTTTTTTCTATCTCCTTCAAACGCTCGATATATTCGGGCAAACGGGAAATGCAAGCTTCTATCCTTTTGGTCTTTTTGATTTCGCGTGCGGGATAGCCAAAGACGATTGTGTTGTCAGGTATATCTTTGGTTACCCCCGACTGAGCTCCTACCATCACGTTGTTTCCAATTTTGATATGCCCTACTAATCCAACCTGGCCTCCCAGAACCACGTTGTTTCCTAACTTAGTACTTCCGCTGATTCCCACCTGTCCTGCGATGATGCAGTTTTCACCAATTACCACATTGTGCCCAATCTGGACCAAGTTGTCGATCTTTGTCCCTTTACCTATCCGCGTAGCGCCCAAGGTGGCGCGATCAATGGTCACGTTTGCTCCGATCTCCACATCATCCTCGATTATCACCTTCCCCATTTGGGGAATCTTGTGATGTATTCCCTTCTCTTTGGCATAGCCAAATCCATCCGAGCCTATCACCGTTCCCGAATGGATGATCACATTCTTGCCGATCTTTGTATTCTCCCGTATGGTTACGTGCGGGTAAATTAGACAATTCTCTCCTACCATGCTATCGGCTCCGATAAAGGAGCCGGCTAAAACTATTACGTTTTCCTTCAGACAAACATTGTCCACTATTACCACATAAGGTCCCAGATGAATTCCCCTTCCCAGCTTTACTTCCTTGCCCAAAACAGCAGTGGGATGTATTCCCTCAGGGTACTCTTTTCTCGTTTCAAAGAAAAGCTCCATGGCTTTGGAGAAGGCGAAATATGGATTAGGATGCCTGATTAAGGAAACCCCTGCCTTTTTTATACCTCTTCCTACTATCACACAGGAGGCAGAGGTTTTCTCCAAGAAAGCCTTATACTTTGGATTAGCTAAAAAGGTTAAATCACCTGCTTTCGCATCTTCTATCCCCGCTATGCCGGTTATTTCAATAGAGGGATCCCCCACTAAATCCCCTTTGAGATATGAAGCTATTTCACCCAATTTCTTTGACATCGTCTTATGTGAATTTCCTGTGTCTTTGCAGAATAGGATGGCTATGGGTTTTTCTGAACGCCTTTGCTACAAACCTTACCGTTAATACCTTTGGCGGATATCACGACTTGACGTTACCTTACTCTAATTTCTTGAGTTCCTCTAAGACCAGATCCGTTAAATCCAAATTTTTCTTGGCATAAGCGATGTTGCCGTTGACCGAATCAAAGATCATGATGAAGTTTTCGTCGGTGGCGATCTTTTCTAAAACCAGATTTATCTTATCCAGGATTGGTTTGGTCAGTTCTGCATTTTTCTTCTCTGCCCTGCCGTTGGGACCAAAAATATCATTGGTGAGCTGGCCGTATTCCAGTCTTCTGGATATCAGATAATCATTTTTCTCTTTTCTCTTGGCTTCGCTTAAGACCAGACTGTATTTGGCTGAATCAGCTACCAAGCTATCTATGACTTTCCCCAGTTCGTCTATCTCCTTTTGCCAGGCAGTTACCTCCTGATCGAACTTAGCTTGGGCGTCCGCAAACTCCTTGAATTCGGTTCTGAGTCGCATGGAATCCACATAACCGATTTTCCCCTCCTGGGAAGAGGTGGAACTGGGAAAGAGCAAGAGAAACGAGATGATAAAAAGGACTGATGGCCAGTGTTGGATAACGGATCGTTTTTGATTTATTCGACTCAAGTGGTTTCTGATTCGTGAGCGCATTTCATCATTCCTCCTATTGGAAATTTTTTATCATTTTTACTTGGATATAAAGGCAATTGAGGCTGTGAGGCTCGGCTCTATGATATCGTATCCTCAAACAACCTTGAACCTTACACTTATCACCTTTGACCTGCTTAGAAGGTGGTTCCAAATTGGAAATGGGGTCTCCATTCGCCTTTTTCCGGATGATCAAATCCGTAGGCAAAATCAAATCCAATCACCCCCATGCCAGGCACCACCAATCTGACTCCCAGCCCAGCGGATTTAAAAAGATCAAGATCTGAATTATGTCTAAAAGCAAAAGGTCGGATGGCTCTGCCCGATAGCCAGGCGTTGCCTGCATCGGCAAAGAATAATCCATAAATCTGTTGCTCGACCAAGGGGAATTGATATTCGACATTGTAGACCAGAACGGATCGTCCCCTCAAAAGCCTTCCTTGTGAGTCGACCGGTCCAATGGATCCGTCTGAATATCCCCGGATCATTCCATCTGGATCTGTTCCTCCGGGCGAAAAACGTTCGCTATAAACCTCGGGAGCCTCTCTGTCCCGGCCATCCAACACACCCACCTTTGCATGAAAGGCTAAAACGAACTTCCAAAAGGTCCTCAAATAATACCTGGTTTCAAATATGTGTTTATGATAGGCTAAATTTCCTCCCAAGAATTCTGCAGCGAATTCGGTGTACCAGGAGAAGACCGAACCTTTGGTGGCAAACTGAGGCAAATCCCTCGAATCCCTGAGAATGGTAAAGGAGGTGCTTGCGCTTTTGCGCGGCCATTCCACTAATGCAAGAGGATGAACAGCGCCAGAAGGGTTCATGAATTCGAACACGTGATCAAAAGAGAAGGGCAAGTTTACATCTCTAAGAGGATAAGAAGGACGAGGGATGTCATCAGCAAAGTCGTAGTATCTCAACTTCTCCCAGCGGTAGCGCCAGTAAACTCTGAAGAAATTATCGGGCCAGGATAACCTTCGCCCCAATCTCAAAGCAAATCCCTTGGTTTCCTCGGTGAAGTCGTCATACCATTTTCGGTTGATCTGATAGATGTCGAAACCCACCGAGGTGGGGGTGTCTCTGAACCAGGGCTCGGTGAAGCTAATCTCCACAGTCTGCCTTGTTTTACCGAAATCCCAGTTCAAGCTTGCGTTTTGACCATTGCCGAAAAGATTGGGAATACCCAGGCCTATGTTTCCCACCAACTTATCACGAGCGCTGTATCCGGCTCCGAACATGATCTGTCCGGTGGGTTTCTCTTCAACTTTTATAGTAAGATCGATGTCGCCGTTTTCCAAAACCTCGTAATCCGGCTCCACATTGGCAAAAAAGTTGAGATACATCACATCTCTTATGCTGCGCATAAGAAGGGAACGCCTGAACCTCTGACCAGGCAGTATAGCAAGTTCCCTTCGGATAACCTTCTCCTTGGTCTTGGTGTTTCCCTCGATGTTTATTTTGTGAACATTCGCCGGCATTCCTTCAGTTATATGATAATCTATATTCACGATGCTGTCCCGAGTGGTGGTCTTGTCTTCTATCATTACGTAGATATAGCCCTCCTCCTGATAAACCGAATAGATGTTGCCCAAGGTCTCTTCATATTTTTCTTGATTATAGATTTCGCCCTCCTTGAATTTGACCAGCTTGTTCAACCTCTCGGAAGGAAAAAGCTTGTTTCCTTCCCAGCTGATCTCTCCGAATTTATATCTATCCCCCTCGGTTAAGACGATCTTGATGAACATATCTCTGGGAGAGGGACCATACCAGATAGAATCAGAGATCACCCCGGCATCCAAATATCCCTTCTTTTTGTAAAATTCCGCGATCCTCTCCTTGTCCTCTTCGAATTTCTCCGGGTCAAACTCACCTGAGCGCCAAAAGCTATCCTGTTTGTTCTTCATTTGCTTTTTTATCTTGGAGTCGGAAAAGACCTGGTTCCCTTCGATGAGGATCTTTTTGATCCTTACTTTTTTGCCTTCCTCTATCTTGAACTTTAAAACCACTTCTCCTTCTCTGTCCGACTGCAAAACTTCGGATTCGATTTGAGCAGCCAGATACCCTTTCTCTCTATAAATTAACTTTATGTTGTCCACATCCTCCTTCACATCCATGGGGCTGATTACCTTCCTCAAAGTGATATTTAATTTCTCTTTGATCTCGTCCGTTTTTATCTTCTTATTTCCCGATATCTGGATGGCGGAGACTTTTGGATACTCTCTCACCTTGATGAAAAGCTCCACCTCTCCTTCAGCCTCTTTCCCTTCGATCTGGATGTCAGAGAAAAGTTTCATGGCATATAACCTTTTGATGGCATCTTGAATTGCTGTTGGGTCTAACTCTGCTCCAACCCCCAACCCTGACATGTTAATGATCAGAGCTTTATCCACACTCCGATTTCCTTCCACCTCTATTTGGGAGATAATCACCGCGGAAGAAATTTGGCAAGAGAAAACTACGATTAAAAAAGTGAGGATGAAAAAGATATTTCTCAGCATTTGTTTGTTACCCAAAAATTGCACTCTGGAGTATCAAGCTTCAGCCCGATTAATTCGACTTTTGACCAAAATGAATTGTTTTGGTCCACCTGAAGAGTGTGTTGAAAAACTTCAACTAACAGAGTGTCATTCTACCCCTCCCTTGGTGTGCACCATAAGGTTCACACCAAAGGTGGGAGAGGAATCTCCATATAAATCAAAAAGATTCTTCGGTCGTCCACATGGACTCCCTCAGAATGACAGGCTGGCTTTTTCAACACGCACTGAAAGTGAACACTTCAATTTTCCTCATATCAAGGTTTTTGAGAAACTAATCGGTCATCCGTAATTCGTCATTTACGAGGGTGCGCGTATTTTATCAACCATAATCTCAGTATATTCCTGTCTATGCCCTCTTTTTCTTCTATATTTTACCCTCCTTTTAAACTTAAAGACCGTGATTTTTCCAGCTTTTCCCTGAGACAGAACTTCTCCTTCGACCTTGGCGTCCTTTACGTAAGGGGCACCAATCAAGGGTTTTTCGCCGCCGATGAAGAGGACTTTTTCAAAGGTAATTTTGTCCTTCGGTTTTGCCTCCAACTTAGGAATCCTTATTTTTTCTCCCTCTTTGACGTTGAACTGAAATCCTCCGCTCTCCACAATAGCATACATCAAAGTTCTCCTTTGAATGTTTTACCTTATAAATCTCAAGTTTCTTCCCCACAGTCTTATACTAATATATTTTCCATTGGTTTCAAGTCAAGGCAAATCCAAGATTTGCTAGCTACTCTTTACTTTCTCGAACAGATCTGTCACATCCTTCTTTTCATCCACCGAAAAAACTTGGAATCTTTCGGTGGGCAACTTCTCATCCTCTATCAGTTCTATATCTAACTTCAACTCCCTATGCAACTTCTGGATACGATTCATCCTTCCGTTCATTAGGATTTCGCACAATTCAGGGTTGACGAAAAGTTTATATCTTTTAGTCTTTGAACCCACCTTTGCTCTCTTGAACCATCTCTCAATCTTCATAGCTACAGTCTCTTTGGTAATCACTCGACCGATGCCCTGACAACATGGACATGGTTTGCTGAGGGTATGCAGGATAGAGGGTCTGATCCTCTCCCGGGTCATCTCCACCAAGCCGAAATCGGATATGGGAAGAATGCTGTTTTTGGATCTATCATTTTTAAAGGCGGTTCTGAATTCCTCAAAGACCTTTTTTCGGTTCTCCGCTGACTCCATGTCTATGAAATCTATGATGATCAAACCCCCGATATCCCTCAATCTGATTTGACGGGCGATCTCTTTGGCCGCCTCCAAATTGGTTTTAAGCACGGTGGACTCTTGGGTGCTTTTTCCCACAAATCGCCCGGTGTTCACATCGATGGTGACCATGGCTTCGGTCTGGTCAATAACGAAGTAGGCCCCCTTTTTTATCCATACCTTTCTTTCCAACATCTTTTCGATCTCCGGTTCAATGTTGTAGGCATCGAAGACAGGAACCTTACCCTCATAAAGTTTAACCTTGAATCTTAGACTGCGGGCGATGGATTTGAGGTAAAAGAGGATTTTTTTGTATTCTTTTTTGGAATCTACTATTACACTGTTCACCTCGGGGGTAAGAATATCTCGCATTATGCTGGATACCATTCCAATATCTTTATGAAGCAAGGCCGGTACTTCTTTCTTTTCAGCTTGCCTTTTTATTTTTTTCCAAAGCCTGACCAGATTTTTCATGTCCGATTTGAGTTCTTTTTTATACTTTCCTTCCGCCACGGTGCGGACTATGCATCCAAATCCATCCGGCAAGAGCTCGTAAGCTAATCTTTTCAGCCTTCTTTTTTCTGTCCAGTTGGATATCTTTCGCGAGACTCCCACGTGGTCCTCTCCGGGAACCAAAACCACATATCTCCCCGGGAGGGAAAGCTGGGTGGTCACCCGGGGTCCTTTTGTCCCGATGGGCTCTTTGGTCACCTGAACAAAGATCTCCTGGTCCCTTTTTAGCACCTCTTGGATACTCTGCGGAGGTTTTTCTAACTTTTCTATCCCCTCCTCCTCTTCCAAAAGTTCAGCCTCATAAAGGAGATCGAGTTGACTTTTAAAATCTCCAATATCGGTGAAATGGAGAAATGCGCTTTTATCCAGTCCGATATCAATAAAGGCGGCCTGCATTCCTGGAAGAACTGATTTGATCACCCCATGATAGATATCACCCACCATTCTTTCCTTCTCCGGGCGTTCCACCAAAAGTTCCACCAACTTCAATTCTTCCAAAATGGCCAGGCGGGTTTCATATTCGGAGACGTTGATGATTATGTCCTTTTGCAATCTTCTTCTCCTTCAGGATGAATCCTTTCATCTCGCCTTGTGCAGTGATGAACTGCCATCGAGGACCAAGCCAACTGCCTCTTCCAATTTTTCAAAATCGACCTGGGTGTTTACACAGGGACCGTAAGGTCTTTGATTCAAAATGCCGTAAACCGGGATGGGATAGGCATCCTGGATGCCCGAGGATAAATCCCTCTCACAAGCAACCGCCACAATCACGGATGGCTTTTTATCCACGATCACCTTGCGAGCCAAAGTTCCTCCAGTGGCGATGGAGACGGAGGCATCGTGTTTTTCTCCTAATTGGAGAATCTCTCCAATCTTACATCCTCCGCATTTGTGACAATTGCCTATATTTGTGGTCACCCGGTAAGGACAATCATAATTTTGCAAACATTGGGGAAGGAGGATCAAAAGTCTATCCTTTTTTATCCTTTTTTGGGTTGCCCGGAAAAGCGAATTGTTCACCTCAATAAATGAGTTGCGAATTTGGTCCTTGGTAAATCCAAAGATTTTTCCTAAGATATGATTTATGGGAAAAAGCACTTTCATGGTAATTTGTTTCTCCCCATGTGGAAACAGAAAATCCTTTTCCAAAGCCGAGGATAAGACGATTAGGGACAGACCTCCTGAAACAGTGATCAAAAATAAAAACAGGATTATTTTTACAACCAAACATAAGAAAGGGCTGATACTTTCAAGCCTTGGGGAGATCAAATACCAGAGAAGAATTATCGAAACAATCAAAACCAGAAGACTCAAAATGGACAAAAAAAGAAAGCTCCATTTCTCTTTAGCATAAGAATTCTTCATGGTCAATTATCCTTGTGTCCGCCAGGTTCCTGACCTGACGGAAAGCACAGGCTTACCTGTCGGGTCTGGGGACCAGACAGGCACGAAAGTTATATGTCATTAAATGTTGGAGACAACTATGATTCGGATACATCGAAAAATACCTCATGAAAATCTCTATCCCAACTTTTCGCCCACTTTGATTCTGTACCCGCGAACAAACTCCTCTGCAGACATTTTTCTTTTGCCTTCTGGTTGAAGCTCTGTGATTTCCAAAATCCCCTCTTTGGTCTTTGCCCATATTTTTTCTTTGTTATCCGACTCCACCACTTCACCGAATCCATCGGAAAAAGAAGTTTCACCAATAACTTTAGCTTTGTAAATTTTCAGAATTTTTCCCTTGTATAAGGTGAAAGCTGCTGGAATGGGCGAAAGTCCCCTGATCTGATTTTTGATCTGGGTGGCCTCCTTTGACCAGTCTATCTGACCATGCTCCCGGGTGATCTTTGGAGCTGGACTGGCTAAAGCATGATCCTGTTTTGTAGGTTTTGCTTCGCCTTTTTCGATCAGATCCAAGGTCTGGAACAAAAAATCTGCGCCCAGAGTTGCCAGCCTATCATGGAGTTCTCCAAAAGTCTCCTCTGGAAGAATGTCAATTTCTTTTTGAAGAATCAGATCACCGGTATCCACTTTTTTTTGAATGTAAAAGGTGGTCAATCCGGTCTTAGTCTCACCGTTTATTAAGGCCCAATTGATCGGGGCGGCTCCTCTATATTTGGGCAAAAGGGAGGCATGAAGATTTATGGTCCCCAAAGGAGGTAAGGAAAAAATCTTCTCCGGCAGGATACGAAAGGCTACCACCACCGAGAGATCAGGATTTAATTCTTTCAAGGAGTAAAAGAAATCGTCTAATTTGAGATTCTCCGGAGTAAAAATTTTCAGATTATGCTCTTCGGAGAATTTTTTCACCGGTGATTCAGAAAGACGTAGCCCCCTTCCTTTAGGCTTATCAGGAGAGGTCACCACCCCCACTACCTCGTGCTTGCTGTTTACCAATCTCTGAAGGCTGGGAATGGCAAAATCCGGTGTTCCCATGAAAACGATGCGCATAGGATAATGATAGATTAGGATTATTTGGTGGATAACTTCTTCAGTTTCTTGGACAGGAGTCGTCGTCTGATGGAACTCAAATGGTCAATGAACAAAAGCCCGTTTAAATGATCGATTTCGTGCAATAAGACCCGACTCAAAAATCCCTTTCCTTCAATTTGGATCTCCTTTTCATCTAAATCTATGCCTTTGACCAACACTTCTAGTTGACGAGTTACATCGGCAAAAGTGCCGGGAATGGAGAGACATCCTTCTTCAGAGGTCTGTTCGCCATGTGATGCGACTAACACCGGGTTAATTACAATTAAAGGAGAATCCTTCCCCGGTGAAAAGAAGGAACGATTGATCACGAAAAGCTTTTTATCTTCACCTACCTGATTAGCAGCTAGCCCAATTCCTCCTGCTTCTCTCACGGTCTTCAGCATATTGAAAGCCAACTTCCTAATGCTTTCATCAACTTTGGTGATCTCTTTGGCTTGTTTCCTCAAGACTGGATCGCCGTATATTTTGATGGTTAAAATAGTCATTTATAGCAAACGAGTCAAATAAATTGATCTAATTGCCCTCCCCCTCACCTCTCCCATCCTTCGACATTGAGTCTCAGGACGAAATGCAGGACGAAGTGTCAAGGGAGGGGGGACTTTACGAAGTCCCCCGACTTTGGCGGGGTTAGGGTGAGGTATGTAAACTTATTTCTTACTTTTGTATTAGAATCCCTTTTGTCCATAACCTTTTACTTTTTTTTTGCAGACTAAACTTTACTGCTCCACTCAAGCAACCTCTACTCTTCTGTTCCTACCCTCCCCGCAATAGAACTTTTCAAGAATTCGATCTTCACATTTTCCGCCACCTTCAATACCACCGTATTCTCCTTATCATTTATCCCCACGATGGTCCCGTACATGCCACTGTTGGTAACCACCTTGTCCCCTTTTCTTAAGGTGGTAAGCATCATTTTGTGTTCCTTTTGTCTTTTCTGTTGGGGTCTCATGAGTAGAAGATAAAGTATCACTATCATGGCAATGAAAGGTAAAAATGCGGCAATTCCTCCTCCTTGTCCTCCACCCCCTTGAGTTCCCACAGCATAGGCTGTCTCGATCATAACTCCTCCGGAAATTGAAAATTTAAAATATTCCTTTGCCAAGGCTCTTTTTAAAAGATAACTTTTTAACTTTAAATTGCAATTATGCATTTTACTTTTTTAACTTTGATCGTCTTCAACATTTCCCCCGCTTATTACCTTTTCGGTTCCCTTCTCTTCGGTGCAATACTCAGAAAGGAATTTTTGCCTCCATTCCAAAAAATTGTCAGATAAGATCGCCTCTCTCATTTTTCTCATTAAATCCGTGTAAAAATACAGGCTGTGTATGGTCGCCAGCCTGAGGGCGGTGATCTCACCGGTATGAAAAAGGTGCCTTAGATAAGCCCGGGTGTAATTTCGACAAGTGGAGCAGCCGCATTCAGAATCCACCGGCGAAAAATCAGAAGCATACTCTGAATTTTTTATAATCATCTTGCCGAATCTAGTAAAAAGCGACCCGTTTCTAGCATTGCGGGTGGGCAGAACACAGTCAAACATATCCACACCCCGAAAAACAGAATCGATTATATCTTCGGGTGTTCCCACTCCCATCAAGTATCTGGGTTTATCTTGAGGCACGTAAGAGAGAGAAATCTCAACCATCTCATTGGTGGTTACTTTAGGCTCCCCTAAGGAAAGACCGCCTACGGCATATCCGGAAAAATCCAAATTCACCAAATATTTTGCCGACTCCTTTCTCAAATCAGGATAAGCGCTACCTTGAATTATACCGAACAAAGCTTGCTTGTGTTTGTTTGGCTTTTCCGAGACGAGCTTTTCAAATTCAGTTTTGCATCGCTCCGCCCATAGATTGGTGAGGTCATTGGCTCTTTTAGCCTGTTCAAATGAGCAGGGGTAAACGGCCGGTTCATCCAAAGTCATAACTATATCCGCGCCCAGGGCATGTTGAATTTGGATCACCTTCTCCGGAGTGAAAAGATGATAAGAGCCATCCAGATGGGACTGAAACCTTACCCCCTCTTCTGTGGTTTTGGTCAGAGAGTTTAGGCTGAATACCTGGAATCCTCCGCTATCGGTTAAAATAGAATTCTCCCAGCTCATGAATTTGTGAAGACCACCTGCTTTTTCTATCAATTGATGTCCAGGTCTTAGATAAAGATGGTAGGTGTTGCCCAAGATCAGTTCCGCACCGATTTCCTTCAAGTCCTCAGAAGACAAGGTCTTCACCGTGGCTTGTGTTCCCACCGGCATGAAGACCGGTGTATTCACTTCCCCATGAGGAGTCTTTATCAGCCCAACTCTAGCTTCGCAATTTCTATCCTTTTTAATTATTCTAAATTCGAAATCTGCCAATTTAATATCAAGAAATACTAAAAGGTGAGACAAGTCTCGCTACTCCAGCAATTGGAGTATTAGAGCTCGCTCTGCGTCCACGTATTAAATGTCAAGATTTTGGTCATGACAAAAGAATTCAAAAGGGTCGATCGTTGTAACGAGGTGCCCTTACCCCACTACATTTGTGGGCTCGGAGGTGAGGGCATCCCGAACCAACAGTTGAATGCCAATTCTTTGTGAATCGAACCACTCAAATTTTTCCTTTGGTATATCCATACGTCCCCAAAGGGCGGGACAATCCCCAATACTGCTGAGCTTTGGTGCAATAAGCCACCGACTTCAATTTGGCAATGTCGGGTCTTTCTCTTTCATCCAGATATTCTGAATCTATGTGCGTGGCTACGATCTCTCCGATGAAAAGATCATGAGATCCCAAGCTGGTGAAATTCCTGACCATACACTCAAGATTTATCGGGCATTCCTTGATCAGGGGAGCATTTACCTTTGCTCCTTTAATTGGGGTCAGTTTTGTCTCCTTAAATTTATCCACATTCCTTCCTGATTTGATCCCGCAATAATCGGTTTGCTTAAGCAGATTCTCGGTTACGATGTTAACCACAAACTCCTTTGATTCAGAGATGATACCATGCGAAAATCTCCCTTTTCTTATGGCGATGGCTATCATGGGAGGCTCAGAGCATGCTATGCCGGACCAGGCAAGGGTAATGATGTTAGGTTTTTCGCCTTTCTTTTGACAACTGACCATCACCACCGGCATGGGAATCAGCATGGTCTGCGGTTCCAATAATTTTTTCGGCATCTTGTCTCCAGACAGACTATTTATGGTTCTTTTCTACTTTAATGCCCGAGAGTTTCGGTGCGCGCATTCATGTCTCAAAACTCGGAATTCGAGCATAATGCTAACTTCACTCCCTACCCCCTCTCCATAAAATGGACGGAGGATAAAGGCAAAGAGGTAGGAACATGTCGATTTTGGAAAATCGATCCGAAAGATCGATCCTTCAGGTTGACCTACAGGCGACGATCCTTCAGGCGGGACAGAGGTTTGAGGTCGTGTTGAAAAAGTCCAAAGAGCCGTCATTGCGATCCCGCCGAAGAGGGGAGAGATTGCTTCGTCCTCCACCTAGACGGGTGCCCGTCCGGGCACATGGACTCCTCGGTATGAACTGCATGGTTCATGCCTCAAAATGACATTCAAGGGTTTTCAAAACCCCTTTGACCCCTGTCCCGACATAAAGATCAAATTTCAAGTACCTCCTCGCCGCTGAAGGTATCCACCTGGCTTAGAAGTTCGGTAAGTTTGTCCTTGATCCTCTCTTTTATTTTCCCGATCATCTCCTCCGCCTCTTGGGGAGTTTGACACTTGATCGAAAGGTTTATCTCATCCAGCCTTCTGGTCCCAAGACCATCAGAGGAGAAATCCACAAAGGGCATCCCAAATTTTTCAATCCTCTGGGTTTCCTCCTCATTGAAATCGACGTTCTCAAAAGAGATGTGATGCTCCCCTCCTCTTAACAGCTTTTGTACTTTTAACCTCATTTTATACCTCCATTTATGTTTTGTGGTTGTTGGTTTGAGTCTTGAGACTCGATTTATCCAGCTAAAAGGCCCAATCAATTGGGCAACTATATCTTAAATTAGGATTAAATCAAATGTCTCTTTTATGCTTTTCACCCCGCTTATTTTAATGTTGAATCGTTGATTCAAAGCTTTTAGGTTTCCTTGGGGGATGATACAGTTTTTAAATCCTAATTTTTCCGCCTCCTTTATCCTCCTTTCTATCTGGTTGACCGCACGCACTTCTCCTCCCAACCCCACCTCACCGAGTAAAACGGATCTATTATCTGCTGGGATGTCTTTGAAACTGGAAGCGATTGCCACCATGGTTCCCAAATCAACAGCAGGTTCTTCGATTTTAACCCCTCCAGCCACATTGACAAATACATCAAAAGCTCCCACACTCACGTCTGCCCTTTTTTCCAATATAGCTAAAAGCAAAGAGAGCCTTTTATAATCGATTCCTGAGGATACTCTTTGAGGCATGCCGTAGGTGGATGGAGAGACCAAAGCCTGCAATTCCAGAAGCAGAGGTCTTGTCCCTTCCAAACTACAAACCACCACCGAGCCGGATATATCTTTCGCCCTTTCAGACAAAAACAAAAGGGAAGGGTTCTCCACCTCCTCAAGCCCATACTCCTGCATCTGAAAAATTCCGATCTCATTGGTCGAACCAAAGCGATTTTTAACCGTCCTTAAAATTCGATAGATATGATTTTTCTCGCCTTCAAAATAGAGGACCGTATCCACCATATGTTCCAAAACTTTTGGTCCAGCGATAGAACCGTCCTTGGTCACATGCCCCACCAAAAAGACCGAGCTGCCGGTTTCTTTGGCGAAATTGATAAGTTTATGAGCGCATTCTCTGATCTGGCTGATGCTTCCGGGAGTGCTTTCCAGATTTTGGGTATAGGTTGTCTGGATTGAATCGATCACCACCATAAAGGGAATATCCTGTCTTAAAACCTCCAAAATCAGATCGAGGTTGGTTTCGGTCAGGATCTCGATTTTATCTGGAATGATTTTTAGTCTTTCTGATCGGAGCCTAATCTGCTTCAGGGACTCCTCACCGGTGATGTACAAAACCTTGTCGTAACCTGATGCGATCTTCTCGGATATTTGAAGAAGCAGAGTCGATTTGCCTATGCCTGGATCTCCCCCCACCAGAACAACTGATCCCTTGATAACCCCCCCTCCCACTACCCGGTCGAACTCCTTTAAGCCAGTTTTGACCCGATCTTCATCTTGGACATCCACCTCTCCTAAGGGAGTGGGAGTCATTTTTTGCTTAGCAAAAGTTCTTTTGCGCTTGGTTACCCTCTCTTCAGTCATGCTGTTCCAGGTGCCGCAATCTGGACATTTTCCCACCCAGCGTAAGGAGTGATGGCCACAGGCTTGGCAGATGTAGATGGTTTTGGTTTTGTTTGGAGTCAACATAGGTTCTCCGTCCGCCGTCAGCAGACCGCCGCTTATTTCAATTTCTTTCGTAACGCTTGCAGCTTTGCAAACATCTTTTCGCCAAATTCATAAGCTTGGTCAAAAATTTTTTTGCTAATATAGCTTCCTCTCTTTGCTAAATGCAAACAAGCGATAACCTCAATGCACGATCTTATTGCGATACCGATGAAACGGCTAAACTCAAGATCAGTTTGACCGGTAGAACCCTCTGCCACGTTCAAAGAGATCGAGGTCGCGGATCTTGTCATCTGGGTCTTTAAATTATATTGTTCTTTGGCAGGTAGATGATTAGATATTTCATAAATTAGGTCCACATATTCCAGTGACAATTGCCACACTTCCAATTTCTCAAATTTAAAAGCCACCAACATTATCCTCTACTTTTCGCTGCGGACGGCCGACCACGGGCGGCCTCACAAAGCCGGTATTGGTCCCTGGGCGCTTCCTTCTATAAACTGTCTGACTACTGGGTGATCGGTGTTCTTTGTCTCCTCCGGTGTGCCGATAAAGATGATTTTTCCCTCATATAACATGGCGATGCGATCAGCAATCTTATGGGCTGAGACTATATCATGGGTGACCGCAATGGAGGTAATGGAAAGGGCATTTCGACAGCTAACTATAAGCTCATTTATCACATCTGCCATGATCGGGTCTACGCCGGTGGTAGGTTCATCATAAAGAACGTACTCCGGATCCATGGCGATAGCCCGAGCCAATCCCACCCTCTTTTTCATTCCTCCGGAAAGCTCAGCCGGCTTTTTCTCTTCGATTCCGGAGAGACCCACCAGTTTCAGAGTTTTGGTCACTTTCTTTTTTATTTCAGTCTCTGGCAAATCGGTATGCTCCCTCAAGCCCAAACCTACGTTTTCATCAACGCTCATGGAATCAAACAGAGCAGAGGCTTGAAAAAGCATTCCGAATCTTTTCCTAAGTTTATTTAATTCATTATCATTATAAGAAGTTATATCTTCACCATCCACCAATATCTTTCCCTGGTCAGGTTTCAGAAGCCCGATGATATGCTTCAAAAGGACACTTTTCCCACAACCACTTCTCCCGATGATCACCATGGTCTCACCCTTTTGGATGGTCAAGTTCACCCCCCTTAACACCTCATTTTGTGCGAAGGATTTATGGACTTCTTTAATCTCTATCATAAGTCACAATTAATGGTGAATGACGCATTCTAAGAAGCGACAATTCCTCAGCCAAATAGTATCGATGCCACCACGTAATCCGAGATCAAGATCAAAACTGATGATATCACCACAGCTTTTGTAGCTGATCTTCCTACTCCTTCTGCTCCCCCTGTGGTCTTGAACCCCTGATAACAGCCGATGATGGAGATTATGCTGCCAAAGACAAACGCTTTCAAAAGTCCAGAGGTCAAATCCATCATTTTAAAAAAATCTTTTAACCCATTAAGAAATACGTGCGGCGAGACGTGCAAGGAAGCAGTAGATACCCCTAATCCTCCCAGTATAGCAATGGTATCTGCAAAGATGGTGAGGACCGGAAGCATGATGAAACCTGCCACGAACCGGGGGACCACCAGATATTTGACCGGATCTAAAGCCAAAGTTTCCAGAGCATCGATCTGTTCGGTGTCCTTCATGGTGCCCAATTCGGCTGCTATGGCGGCTCCCACTCTTCCTGCAACCACCAGAGCGGTCAGCACAGGAGCCAGTTCGATCATCACCGCCTTGCCTACAGCTGTGCCTATGTACCTCATGGGGACATAATCCGATATCTGGTAGACCGCTTGAACTGCTGTCACCGCGCCGGTGAAAATGGAGACCAAAGCAATCAAAGGAAGAGAGTTTACGCCCATCAGAAGCATTTGCTCAGTGGTGAGTCGTGACCTGGTGAAAGCGCTGGGCAGACCCAGAAAGACTCTTTTGACCAGTATTGCCAGCCCGCCTACATCCTGAAAGAATACCAGGGTATTCCTTCCCACCAAGCTGAAAGCGTTTTCTTGGGTAGTTAGAAATCTCGTTTTTTTCTCCTTTTCAAGGTGAAAGGTTAAGTCCCTACCCCTCTCACCTTTACCTGGTTCACCTATTTATGGTGAGCTTGTCGAACCAAAGGTGAACACTCCGAACTCCTTCTCTTCCCCGCCATTGGCGGGATTTTCAACAAGCAATTGGAGTATTTGCCTATCCACTCGCAAAGTATAGAGGCCCACTTAAACCTTTCACCTTAAGCCTTTCACCTTCTTAGAATGGTATTTCCTTTTCGTGATGAATGAACTCCATGTTTTCAAATCTGGCATAATCTTTTATGAAGGTCAATCGTAAGTTTCCAGTGGGACCGTTTCGATGCTTGCTCACGATTATCTCAGCTACCCCTTGAGAGGGAGCTCCATCTTTGAATTTTTCTATGCCATAGAATTCGGGACGATATACGAAAATCACCACGTCTGCATCCTGTTCGATAGCGCCGGATTCACGTAAATCGGCCAGCATGGGTCTTTTATCACCGCCTCGATCCTCCACCTTTCGGGAAAGCTGCGACACCGCAATTACCGGAACATTAAGTTCCTTGGCCAATCCTTTTAATGATCTGGAGATCATGGAGATCTCTTGTTGTCTTGATTCGGCGCCGCGAGGTCCCTGCATCAGTTGCAGGTAATCCACAATAACCAATCCCACATCGTATTGAGCTTTAAGCCTTCGGGCTTTTGCCCGCATCTGCAGGATTCCCAGATTAGGGGTGTCATCTATGAATATCTTGGACTCCGCCAAAGGTCCCACCGCCACTGCCAGGTTACTGTATTCATGGTCTGATATCCTTCCGGTCCTCATCTTATGGGTGGAAAATCGTGCCCGACTGCAAAGCATCCTCTGTGCTACCTGACTTTTTACCATCTCCAAGCTGTAGATTCCCACCGGGACCTTCTCTTCGATGGCCACGTGTTCGGCCACGGATAGACAGAAGGCAGTCTTTCCCATGGAAGGACGGCTGGCTACCACGATGAGATCCGAATTCTGAAGGCCACCGGTCAAAGTGTCCAATTCAAAAAAGCCGGTGGAGATTCCAGTGACCATCCCTCCCTTCTTCTGATATTCCTCTATGGCTTCGAAAGTGTGGGGGAGAAGGTCACCAATGGAGATAAATCCTTCCTTTATTCTTTTCTCGGATATGCCAAAAATCCCTTGTTCTGCTCGATCCAGAAGATCATCCACCTCCAGGGTGGCGTCATAGCATTGGGACACTATCTGGGTGGAGGTGTCGATCAGTCTCCGCAGGGTAGCTTTTTCCAAAACGATGTTTGAGTGATACTCTATGTTGGCGGTGGTAGCGATTTTTTCGGTTAACTCCAAAAGGTACACCCTTCCACCCAAGTTATCCAGTTCTTTTCTTCTGGCTAATTCATCCGAAACCGTGATAATGTCCACCGGTTGGTTTTTGTCATAGAGGTCCACGATGGCGGAAAAGATCTTCCGATGGTCATCCCGATAAAAAGAATCCTTGTCGATTATCTCCACAGCCTTTCCGATAGCCTCTTTATCTAAAAGCATAGCTCCCAGAACCGCCTGTTCGACCTCCACAGATTGTGGAGGGATTTTCTCGGGCATTGAAGAGTCTTTTCGTTCTGCCATGATCGATCCTCTCAGGTGTTAAGTAAAAGGTTAGCAAGTTTGAAGGTTTGCAGGTTTGAAAGTTTACAGGTGTAACCTTCTAACCTTCCAACCTTATAACTTTCTAACCTAAATTGTCATATTCTCTTTTTAACAGTTTCACATCTTCCCAGGTAGCTCTTTTATATTGAGGGTATCTCAAAAGAGCGGCCGGGTGATAGGTTACCAAAAGCTTTATCCCATGATAATCGTGAATTTTTCCTCTCAGTTGTCCTAAAGGAAGCTTGGTTTTCAAAAGCGCCTGAGCGGCTATCCTTCCCAAAGCGCAGATTATCTTGGGTTGAATGATTCTTATCTGCTCCAGAAGATGAGGCTCGCAGGTTTGGATTTCATCCGGCAAGGGATCCCGATTTTCCGGAGGACGGCATTTTAAAATATTGGCGATATAAACCTCTTCCCTTCTGAAATTTATGGCGGCTAAAATCTTGTCCAAAAGCTGTCCCGCTTTTCCCACAAAAGGTTCTCCCTGCAGGTCCTCTTCTCTTCCTGGTGCTTCTCCTACGAACATAATCTTAGCATTCGGGTTTCCCATTCCAAAGACGAAGTTGGTTCTGGTTTTATAGAGATGGCATTTTTTACAATCTTTTATCTCTTGAAAGAAATCATTTAGAGTTTTTGCAGCCTTAAAAACCTTTTTCGGACTTGATTTTTTGTTTATATAAACCTCATCAAATCCCAGATCAACCTGCTGTTTCAAAAAGTTTTTTGCCAAGGCAAAGGCTTCTATCATTTTTTCGTACCGATCATCCGATACCATCTCGGTTTCTTCTCTACAGAAAACTTGATGAAATTCTTATTTCGACAACTTCACCCTTCCCCTGACTCTCTCCCGTCGAGGGAGGGAGATTTGGAAGTCTCCTCTCCCCTTGGGGGAGAGGACTAAGGTGAGGGGTATTAAGACTATTTTTATCTTATGTTATTAACAACTCTTTTGGGAAAGACCCTCATCTCTTTTTTCTCAAAAGTAAACTCACCTTATCCAAAATCTTTGACGCTACCTCTTTTTTGGAAAGCAAGGGAAGCTTTTCTGCTCTTCCTCGTTTGTCAATCAGGGTGACCTGATTGGTATCCACTTCAAAGCCTGCCCCAGGAACATCGGGGTTGTTAACCACGATCAGATCCAGATTCTTTTCTGCCATTTTCTTTTTTGCATTTTTTATCTCATCCTCGGTTTCCAAAGAGAAACCAACCAGGACTTTGTCTTTTTTCCTCTTGCTCATCTCTTTTAAAATATCCACGGTGGGCTTAAGCTGCAAAAGGATCTTCTCCTCTCCTTTCTTAATTTTATCTTTTGAGATTACGCTGACAGAGAAATCCGAGACCGCAGCGGCCATGATCAAAGCGTCCGCCTTTCTGAAAGCAGATCTAACCGCGCCCAACATTTCTTTGGCAGTTTTAACTTGGATAAAATTCAACCCAAGAGGAGGAGGCAAGTTTGAAGGTCCACTAATCAAGGTCACCTTTGCCCCTCTCAGGTAAGCCTCACAGGCTATGGCATATCCCATTTTGCCACTTGAGCGGTTGGAAAGATATCTTACCGGATCTAAGGGCTCTTCAGTTCTGCTTGCGGTGATTAAAATTGATTTTCCTTCCAAGTCTTTTTTTCTGGTCAAAAGCTTCACCGCCTCAGCAACGATGGTCTCTGGCTCGGCTAATCTTCCTTTTCCCACGATGCCGGAGGCTAACTCTCCCACCTCTGGCTCCACAAATCTATATCCTAATTTTTCCAGATAGGAAAGATTTTCCTGGAAGATGGGATTTTCATACATGTTGACGTTCATGGCTGGAGCGATCAATACGGGAGCTTTGGAGGAGATAACTATGGTGGTCAAAATATCATCCGCAATGCCCGATCTTATTTTGCCAACTACGTTAGCTGTGGCGGGAGCGATCAGGATCAAATCGACCCAGCCAGCCAAATCCACATGCCTAACCCCCACAAATCTTCTTTCGGGAAACATCTCGGTGACCACCTCATTTTCAGAAAGAGTCTCCAAAGTAAGAGGGGTGATGAACTTTTTGGCATTCTCGGTCATCACCACTAGCACATCCGCGCCCAGCTTTTTCAATCTCCTGATTATCTCGCAAGACTTATATGCGGCGATGCCACCGGTTATTCCCAGGATTATTTTTTTATCCTTGAGCATCATTGTTCAAAAAAAACACAATTTTCGTGTCATTCTGATTCCGCCTTTGGCGAGAGAAGAATCTAAAAAGGCAGTTGAAAATCCTGCCGGAGACGGAGATGCTTCGCTTCGCTCAGCATGACAACTGTTCTTGGTTTGGGTTTTTCAACAATTCTTTGTTATTTCAACAAAACCATCTTCTTTGTCTCAGAAACTCGAATATCATTTCTCTCAACTGTAAGCTTATAGAAATAGACACCACTTGCAAGAGGCTCTCCAGATTTGCCTTTTCCATCCCAAGCTATCGAATGAGTTCCCAAAGGCTGGAAACCATTTACAAGTGTCCTGATTTGCTGACCCAATAGATTATAAATCTTAAGCGTGATCCTGCTTCCTTTAGACAAAGCATACCGGATCGTTGTCTGAGGATTGAATGGATTAGGGAAGTTCTGCGCAAGGCTGAAACTCTCAGGCAAGCTGACAAATTCGCCGCCCTCTTCTTCTACAGCAGTTACACCGCCAGTTGTGGTATGTAAGATTGTTCCGCCAACGCCCACTGCCCAGCCGTTATTGGCATCGGTGAAATGGACGCTCTCGAAGTTGTTCACGGTTCCTGAACTCTGGCTGAGCCAGTTGTCTCCGCCGTCTGTGGTATGCAGAATAGTGCCGTTCGTGCCTACGGCCCAGCCGGTGTCTGCGTCCGTGAAGTAAATGTCTACAAGGAGGGCCGAGCCGACTGAACTCTGGGGGTTCCAGCTGGACCCGCCATCAGTGGTTTTAAGAATGGTGACATTTTGTCCTACTACCCAACCAGTTTTGGAATTCACAAAATAGAGACCGTAGAGGTATTCAGACGTTCCGGAGCTCAGGGCATCCCAGTTGGCTCCGCCATCGGTGGTTTTGAGAATCGTGCCAGGACCCCCTACTGCCCAGCCCGTATCGGCGTCAGAAAAATAGATACCTTGAAGATGATCGGATGTTTCGGACGTCTGGGGATTCCAGTTGGTTCCGCCGTTGGTGGTGTGCAAGATGGTGCCATCCCATCCTGCAGCCCACCCGTCGTTGGCATCTGTGAAGCATATGTCGTAAAGATGATCTCCGGTTCCTGGAGTCTGAGGATCCCAGTTGTCTCCGCCGTCAGTTGTGTGCAAGATCAAACCGCTCTGTCCAGCCACCCAGCCAGTATTGGCATCGGCAAAATGGATGCTGTAGAAGTTAAAGTCAAAACCATGATCCTGAGGATTCCAATTGTCTCCGCCGTTGGTCGTGTGTAAGATGGTGGCGCTTCCCGCTGCCCAGCCGGTATCGGCGTTTATGAAATGGACATCATTAAGGCTTCTTGTAATTCCAGAGCTTCGAGCGATCCAGTTGGCTCCGCCATCCGCGGTGTATACCATGGTTCCACTGAGGCCCACGGCCCACCCATTTCTGGCGTCCGTGAAATGAATATCACAAAGGCTGTTAGAGGTTTCGGACGTTTGAGTTATCCAATTGGCGCCTCCATCAGTTGTATGAGCGATAGCCCCATCGTTTCCCGCGATCCAACCGGTGTCGGCGTCCGTGAAGTGGAGAGCAACCAACCATTCGTTGGTGGCACAGGTTTGAAAACCCCAGTTGCTTCCACCATCGGTGGTGTATAGAACGGTATCCCGCAAGCCAGCCGCCCAACCGGTCTTCGAATCCACGAAACAGACATCCTTAAGGCGCCTTTGGGTCCCTGAGGTCTGAGGATTCCAGTTGTCTCCACCGTCCACGGTATACAGGATTGTGCCGTTAGCTCCCACCGCCCAACCGGTGTCGGCGTCGATAAAGTGAACAGCCTCCAATCCCTCGGCGGTGCCTGGAGTTTGAGAATTCCAATTGCCGCCCCCGTCCGTGGTATACAACATTATGCCGTTATCACCTGCTATCCAGCCGGTATCGACATCCACAAAACAGACGTCATAAAGCCACTCCGAAGTTCCGGAGGTTTGAGCATTCCAACTGCTCCCACCATCTGTGGTATGCAGGATCGCACCGTAGTCTCCAACTGCCCAGCCATTATTGGCATCTGCAAAATAGACCCTATAGAGTTCTTCTGAAGTTCCAAAGCTTTGAGTATTCCAGGTGCTGCCTCCGTCAGTAGTGTTTAAGATTTTGGCACCGTCTCCTACTGCCCAGCCGGTATTAGCATTCACGAACGAGACACCATAGAGAGCATCTCCCTGTGGCAGAGGGTTCTGCCAGAACCAGCCTCCCTGGGCATAACTTGTGACTGCCACAAGCATTAATCCTAAAACGATAGCGGTTTTCTTGAACATCAGAATCTCCTTTTTAATTTCTTCAGTGCTATTCCTCACTATTTCAACAATAACATCTTCTTTGCTTCGGAAAACCGAACTTCATTTCTCTCAACTGTAAGTTTATAGAAGTAGATACCACTTGCGAGAGGTTCTCCAGATTTGCCTTTTCCATCCCAAGCTATCGAATGAGTTCCCAAAGGCTGGAAACCATTTACAAGTGTCCTGATTTCCTGACCCAATAGATTATAAATCTTAAGCGTGACCCTGCTTCCTTTAGACAAAGCATACCGGATCGTTGTCTGAGGATTAAAAGGATTTGGATAATTTTGAGCTAGGCTGAAATTCTCAGGCAAGCTGGTAAATTCGCCGCCCTCTTCTTCTACAGCAGTTACACCACCAGTTGTGGTGTGTATAATTGTGCCATAGTTACCTACTGCCCAGCCGGTTCTGGCGTCTGTAAAGAAAACACCCCAGAGCTCATTTGAAGTTCCAGAACTTTGTTCATTCCAGTTGCTTCCACCATCGGTGGTGTGTAGGATTCTGCCCGGGTATCCCACTACCCAACCAGTATCAGCATCTGTGAAATAGACACCATAGAGGTGATTGAAGGTTCCAGAAGTTTGGGGAGTCCAGTTGCTTCCAGCGTTGGTGGTGTGCAAGATCGTCCCATCATTTCCCACTGCCCAGCCGGTGTTGGCATCCACAAAACAGACCGCGCCAAGGTCCCTCGAAGTTGGGGGAGCTTGGCGATTCCAGTGCTCTCCGCCATCTGTGGTGTGTAGGATTGTGCTATCACCTCCTACCACCCAACCTGTATCGGCATCTGTGAAATAGACACTTGTAAGATAAATCGAAGTTCCAGAAGTCTGAGCAGTCCAGTTGCTGCCTTGATTGGTGGTGTGTATAATCGTACCGTTACTTCCCACTGCCCAGCCAGTGTCCGCATCCACAAAATGGACAGCGTTGAGGTGTCTCGGAGTTGGGGGAGCTTGAGCATTCCAGTGGTCTCCACCATCTGTAGTGTGTAAGATGGTGCTATCCCGCCCTACTGCCCAGCCCAGATTCTCATCTGCAAAATAAACGCCCGTAAGGTCCTTTGAAGTGTAGGAAATCTCATGACCAGCCCAGGTGTCTCCACCGTCACTGGTGTGTAAGATCGTGCCAGCACGCCCTACTGCCCAGCCAGTATTGCCATCTATAAAATGCAGTCCATAAATATTCTCCAACGTCCCGTAAGTCTGATGGTTCCAGTAGCTTCCGCCGTCAGTGGTATAGAAGATCGAGCCCCCGCTTCCTACTGCCCAGCCAACCCTGCCATTAATAAAATAAACACCACTAACGCAAGCTGAAGTCCAGGGCGTTTGAGCATTCCAGTTGTTGCCACCATCGGTGGTGTATAAGATCGTGCCGAATTCCCCTGCTATCCAGCCAGTATCGGGATCTGTGAAATAGACATCCAAAAGGGAGGCATAGGAAGGCGTCCCAGGACTCTGAGAATTCCAACTGCTTCCTCCATCGGTGGTGTGTAAGATTGTGCTATCCATTCCTACTATCCAGCCGGTATCAGCATCTGTGAAATAGACATCATTAAAGTGAGTGGAAACTCCAAGAGTTAAAGAGTCCCAGTCGCTTCCGCCATTGGTGGTGTGTAGGATTTTCCCATAATATCCTACTGCCCAGCCAGCACTGTCATCTGTGAAAAAGACACTCCTGAGGGCATGTGAACCGCCAGACGTTTGAGGATTCCAGTTACTTCCACCATCGGTAGTGTGTAGGATTTTGCCACTCTGTCCTACTGCCCAGCCAGTATCGGCATTTGCAAAATAGACACCGTAAAGCTGTTGGGTAATTCCAGAAGTTTGAGCATCCCAGTTGCTTCCTCCATCAATGGTATGTGTGATTACGCCCTCCTCCCCCACTGCCCAGCCGTAACTGGCATCTGTGAAACAGGCATCGCAAAGGTTTTGGGAAGTTCCGGAAGTCTGAAAATTCCAACTGCTTCCACCATCGGTGGTGTGTAAGATTGTGCCAGCGTATCCCACTGCCCAGCCAGTATCAGCATCTGTAAAACAGACGCTCTCAAGGTGATTCCCCTGAGGCAGAGGATTCTGCCAGAACCAGCCTTGCTGGGCGTGGCTTGCAGATGCTGCAAGCATTAGTCCTAAAATGATAAAGGTTTTCCTCAAAGCAAAAACCTCCTCTTTAGATTTTGGCTGACATATTTACCTTGCTTAGTTTTATATAACAAATTTCTGCTCCAAAATCAAGATTTTTAATTGAGGGTTCTGAAAAAATCAAATTGGGTCCACCTTGAAAGGGAAAGGTTTTTCTGGAGTGTCAATCTTTAGGGACTGTTGAAAAACCTAAAAACCGGAGTGCACCAGCTTGCTGGTGCGGTTTTTCTCAAAAATTAAGTAATTGGGATACAAGCACATC
>SMTZ1_10002432_pt1 | contig 25267 bp, 8 predicted proteins | sample DeeMarSWOR136_30_FD_25667 | JGI IMG/M metagenome (IMG submission 25667) | reverse complement strand
AGCTCGTTGTCGGTCTCCGCGAGCCAGATGTTGTTGGTGGCCTCCAGCGCGACATCCGGCGCGAAATCCGGCGGCGTGTCCTTCGCGTTGAGATTGTCGTTCTGGGCCAGGCCCTCGCGGCTGTCGGTTTCCAGATCGTCGACGTTCTCGCCGATGTTCGCCCCGACCCCATTGGCGTCGAGGTCGACGCTCTGGCCGATCACGTTAGCAAAGTTGTCGTTGCGCGCGTCGATGATCGAGCCCGCCTGGGTGCGCAGGGACGCGTCGGCATCCGAGGGGGGGGGCACCGTGTAGTCGGCCGAGTGCACCGTGTGGATCGGCATGTTGCCCGTGGTCTCGGTCAGGAAGATGCCGTCGGTGCTGTCGGACAGGGTGTCGAAGGCGCGCAGCACGCCGCCGCCGCCCGAGATGTCGGTGTCGATCTCGAGGAAATTGTCGAACTGGCCGATGCCGCCATAGGAGAAGCCGTCGCGGGTATCGAGCGTCGGATTGACGACCTCGCTAGCCACGTCCTGATAGGTCGGACTGCGCTTTTTGTTCGGATCGTCCGGGTTCACGAAATCCGGCGCGACAGACAGACCTGAAGCCGCGATCATGGTGATGTTTACACCCGCCACGTCCGGGTCAACCGAGGCACCCTCGTCGTTGTTGGCGTCGATGATGCGTTGCGGCGAGTACAGCAGCACGTCCGAATCGGTCGAAAGAATCTTCTCTATGCGCATGTCACCGTTGAGCTCGGTGAGCGCGATGTAGCCGTCGGTCTCCACGGTGATGTCGCCATTCTGGTACGCCGGGGTCGCGTCGTCGCCCGCATCCGTGTAGGCCGCCTCGGTGATGGCAAGCACGTTGATCAACGGACTACCCACGGACGTGTCCGCGGCCTTCACGATGATGTCGCCGGTGTCGATGACCGCCCCCGACCGCAGGCCGGCGAGCTCACGCTCGTCCCGCTCGGGGTGGATGCCGCGGAAGTCGAAGGTGGTGATATTTATAGGTGCGGAGACATTTGCATACAAACCTCGACTTAAGCCAGGCAGGTTATCCGGGTCCGCTGTGTCAGGCTTGAAGAACTGATAGTGCGCAACTCCCGCAGCAGTTGTAGCACTGCCGGGCCACTTGGCTAGGATACCGCCGATTTCACCATTCCCAGTCTGGAACTTACTTTGCTGTAGCTGCAGGTCAACGGTATCGCCGGCAGCTATCCGGTCGATCTCGACGATATAGTTGCCCGTGTTGGTGCCTTCGCGTTTCAAAGCGCGGACATCAAGGTCAATATTATCACCGGCATTGACGGCAAAGGTCTCGACCGATACGAGATTATGGGTATTCGTCAGACTGCCGCTCGGGCTGAGATCAATCGCGGTCCCGCCTGGAGTCAGGGACAATGACATCAACACACCATCATCATCGCGCAAGACGTAATAAAGCTTGTTATTGGTGAGCCCACCAATTGGATTACTGGAGTTGTAACGCACCAACTGACCGTCAAAGAATTTCGCGGATTTCCCGATTACGATCTCTTCAGTCAAACCACTGACCTGACCAGTTGTAAAAGTCAAGGTTTTAGGTACCTCGGCACTATCAACAATATCGACATTCAGTCGCGTGGTATCCGAGCCAACATCATTTGCAGCATCGATGTTCAGAATATGCGTACGAATCAGCGCATTAGTGCCATTTTCAGGTGTCGGTAAAATACGCGTATCATTTGACAGTACTGAACCCCCGTCACCTCCACCTGTGTTAACGACAGAGGTTGTACCAATCGGATTGTTGATCGTTCCATCGATAATAATGTCGCTATCGCCGGTATTCGTAATCTGGATTAACGTGGCTGCGACTTCCGCTACGATAGTGAAGGTCAGCGGAACCGAAGAACCTCCGACGGAGGGAGTTGGGCTTAGCCACACAACAGGCTGATCCTCAGCCGAAACATCGATGCGGTTGATCTCGATATCCTTGTCAGATTCGTTAAGAATCGTGACTCGCTCGAGAGATTCGCGAAAAGTCCAGGTTCCACCGGATCCGGAAATCTCGTCAGAACGGAAAACAACATCCCCGGGCCCCGGATTGGTAATATCGTTTACGACTATAGTATCGCTTAAAATCTGGCCACTGGTCTTCTGGTCGGCGCCCATACTGACATCGGCAGCACTATCATCGACATCCACCTCGACTGCCTTGGTAATTTGCGCAGTTGGACTGATCGTCAATTCCTTAGTGATCAGCTCGGGCGAACGACCGGAGAGAATGAGGACGTCTGAATTGAAGTCGATCTTTTGAATATCCTCGAAAGAGGTGCTGCCGTGCGAGCCGCCGCCTGCCAGGGAACGCTTCTTCGTCCTCGGCCTGCGTTTGACGTCGCTGCTGCTTACATCATTTTTCGTGTCGATAAAAAACGCCAGGTGGGTAGACGCACTACTCAAGTCCTCAAGGTTTAGATCCGCGTTGTCGCGCGGACCTGCCGTCACAAGGGCATTTGGCTCTCCCTCGACTTCCGATTTCAGATCGGTCGTGTTGTTGGCATCGGCGCTGACCCAGCCGAACAGGCCTGTCGACCGCGCGAAGGATTTGGCCTCGGTATCAATGTTTGAGAATTTGGCAATCAAATCGATGCCCTCGAGAGCCGTCAGAAGCGCATTGCTTCTGATAATGACATTGTTGAGGGCTTTGATTCCAATATCCGTATCGTCCTCGCCTTCGCTGTAAAAGCCCGCCCCTCGGGCCTGGCCGTCCACGAAGAGATCCAGCTTCGAGACAGTCGCCGAAATCGAAATTGTGTTCGCCGTGAGAATGGCGCCCGACTTGATCTCGGCTCGAGTCGGGACGCGGTCGAGCGCGTCCGTACCCATGTTGGAATCAAACCGGATATCGTTGAATGACTCGCCGTCGCCACCAAAGCCAAGACCGCTTGCATTGGAAGAGCTATCCACATCCGCCTTCGTATCGGCAAGAATGTCGATGTGCCCGTTCACCAGGAGATCCGCATTGTCCCAAACGGTCGCGGTGGTCTTATAGTTCACCTTCGTCCGGCTGGTCGCGTCTGCCAGACCGACGAAACCGCCGGCCTTTGAACGCGAAGAAATGTTCGAGTTGAGGTCAGTTTGAGACTTCACCGTGAGGTTTTCGCCCACGACCATGAGCACGCCGTTTCCAATATAGGCCTCATTGACGCTCGTCTGGTTGCTCCTCGCATCCGCGTCCCCGATGCCTACGAATCCGCCCGTCCCGTTCCGGGTGCTGGCCTTCGCGTTCGTCTTGGAGAATGTGGTCACCGAGACATCAGTGCTCGCGCTCACGAAATCGGCCGAGATATGCGCTCTCACGGTCGGATTGTAATTCACCGTGGAATCATTCGCGTTCGCGCCTACGAACCCGCCGCCGGAACCTTTCGCCACGGCGGAGGTCTCACCGTTCCCGGAGGCCGCCGAGGAGAGACTGAGGGCAATCCCGCCCGGCCCCAACAACTTATGCGTGCCCGAAACCGTCGCGCCGGCCGGGATGTCGATGCGCAGTTTGTGCGTCCCGGAAGTCGCATCCAGATCCACGACAGGGCTGAAGAAGTGATCCTTCGTCGTTCCCAAACCGCTCGTATCAAATGTGAGCGCGGATCCGGTCGGCGAATCCGCCAGCTTGAATTGGTTCGGATCATCGGGGGGGTTAACAATGTAGTAGGTGCGGCCATCCTCCAGCGCCCCGCCGCCGCTCAAGCCGATCGGCCCGTCGGCCGCACGAATCAAGCTGTGAACATCCTTCCCCGTGTTGTGACCCGTCTGCTTCAGTGTGGCGTTGTCCAAGCTGTTGTCGGTGATCGTCGCCGTGGCGCCCGTGACATTCGTCACGGTTTCGCGTACGGTCAAAACCAGAGTGTCTCCGGCAGTAACAGAAGTCTCGGTGACGGTCACGGTATCATCTGTGGGCGGATCCGTTTCCTCTTCCTGGACGACCTCTCGAACGGTCAAAACCAAGGTGTCATTCGTCGATGTGGTCGTCGTGACACTGTCGATGGTGTAGCTCCCGCCATTGAACCCGGCGACACCGATGGTGGTTCCCGCGGTGAAGCCCGCCGTCACCCAGCTTCCGCCGTCCTTGCGCACGATCTTGTCGCGGTCGGTCGGAACGGCCGAGGCGCGCACCCAATCCACCTGTGTGGTCAGGGTCCTGCTCCGGGTCTCCACCCGGTCGATGGTGTACGTCCCGGCATTGGTGCCGGTCACATTGATGGTTCGTCCCGCCACGAAACCGGTCGTCTGCCAGCTTCCGCCGTCCACGCGGACGATCCTGTCGAGATCCGACGGATCCGAAGCAGAAGCGCGCACCCAGTCCACCGTCGTCGAAAGCGTTGTGCTGCTGAAGGTATCTTCGCTGGGAGCAGGATTCACGAGGGTAATGGTATCTCCTGCCACGCTCGCAATCTTGAACAAGCCGTTGTTGCCGCGGGTCCCCGTGATGAGGATCTCAAAGCCGGCCTCGAAACCTGTCCAGGTCCCGGAGCTGCGGATGATCTTGTGGCCCGCCGCGTTGCGCTCGAACTTGACCGGAGTCGTTTCCACCACATCGGTAGGCGTGGACTGAATGATCGTGGCAATGCCCGATCCAGCCACGACCCGCTCATCATCGTCGGCCGGATTCACGAGCGTGATCGTGTCACCCACCACACTGGCCACCGTATAGCTGTTGCTGTTGTTCGCAAGCGCGCCGCTCGTCGCGCTGATGGAAATGACGGACCCCGTGACAAAGACGCTGTTGGACCAATCCCCGTCGTTTCGCTTGATGGTGTCCCCACCGGCGTTGCGGGTGATCGTGACGTCGGCCTGCACGGAGCTTTTGGCGGGTGAGAGCGCGATAATCGGTACATCAAAGGTTTTGGTGACGGGTTTGGTCACAGTGATCGCGACCCCTGTCTGTGCGGAGGCGGATCCCGCCGACACGCGCTTCAGGAGCATCGTGGTCCCACCCGTGTTGCTCAAGACCCGATAGGAACCCGAATTGACGCCGGCCACGGTCACGGTCTGGCTCACGCCGTAGTTCGTGTTCGACCAGTTGCCGCCGTCCGTCCGAACGACATTAAACTCAACCGGATCGGCCGTCGCCACCCAGTTGACGGTGGCATCCACGCGCGTGGCGGTCACCCGGTTGGCATCCACAAGCGTCATGGTCGAGCCGCTCACGCTGGCGATCGTGTAGTCCGTCGCATTGTTGACGCCCGCACCGCTGATTTCCAAAGTCAGGCCTGCACCGAAGCCGTTGGCCTCCCAGTCCTCGCCGTCTGTGCGGACGATCTGATCGCCGCTGGCGCTCCTGATGAAGTTCACCTGCTCTGAGATGACATCATTAAATTTGAGGTTAATAGTGGAGCTGTTTACCTCCGCGACACGATACACCTTTCCACTCTCCAGCCCTCCGATAGGAATGGCCGGCGTGTTTTCGTCGGTCGAGACACGATAACGCACAAGATCGCCCGTGGAGAAGCCATGCGCAATCGGCTCACCGTTCCCATCTTCATCGTCATTGATGAGAATGATGTTGTTCGCGGTATCGGAATCGCGCAGGTTGGCCGCCCCTCCGGAGATGGTTCCGCCCACGACATCCACCTGACCGATATTAAAGGTGAAAGCGTCGGGCGCGTCATAGGTCACGGAATCGCCGTCCGAGAAACCGTGGCCCGTCAGAGTGATCGTCTGGTTGTCGGCCCCAATCGCGGAAGACTTGAAGGCTTTCGTGAGACCCACCTCGGTGGCGGAAGCCACTAGGCGGATGGTCAGATCGTCCACGACAACGACATAGTAGGTGTCCAACGTGTTGAGGCCGCCCACGGCCACGACGCCCTCATGCTTCACGGCATCTCCATCCAGGAAATTATGAGCGGAGGAGAATTGAATCGTGTCATTATCCTCGTCTACACCGGAATCCGAATCGGATGTCAGGGGCTCACCGGAGAACACGGACCCAAACGCCAGGTTATTCGTGTCGACTTCCAAGACATTGTATTCCCGCCGCACAACGATGGTTTCTCCGCCGTCGATCGGTTCCGTCGATTTCCCGTCCAGACCCGCAATCGGCGGGTTCGTTCCGTTGTCGTACTCCACCGAATCTCCGTCCTCCAGGCCGTGAAGCGAGACGTTGAGAGTGTTGTTTGTCGGATTGACGGAGTTGATGATGAAATTGGGAAGTCCCGGCGACGTGCTCTGCGGCGCACCGGTCGCGCTGATGCTGATGCTCCCGCCCGTCGTGCCCAGACCGGCAAATATCATCGCACTGATGTCGATATAGGCTTCCACCGTCGGTGCGACGGTCGAATCAGAACCCGAGGCGCCGACACCGATGAGACCTCCGGTAACACCCTTGGTGAGAGAGTCGGCTTCCGGTCTCTCTGTCGCGGAGACGGCGATATCGGCTGAGGTCCGGACGGTCACGCCGTTTCCGATGTAGGCTTTGACGGTCGGCTGCACCGTTGCGTCGGCATCGTTATCCGTTCCGGCAATGAGACCGCCGCTCACGGCTTGCGCCCTCGCATTCGCGTTGTCCGATGAAATCGCCTCGACCTTCACGTTCACGGCGCCCGCGTTGGTGTCGTCCTGAACGGAACCCGACAAGACGGATTGAGTGGTCCCTTGTGCCTTCGCCGTCGCATCGCTCGCCCCGATTCCCACCAAGCCGCCCGCGATTCCACCGGAGCGGGCGACCGCATTGCGGGAGGACAGCGCACGGAGCACGATGTCCGAAGCGGCGTCCAGAGTACCGCCCGCCACCTTGGTTTCAACAAAAGGAGATGTTTCCGCGGTTGAATACGCACCGCTCAACCCGGCCAGCACGCCACCGCTCGACGATTTGGATTCCGCAAAAGACCGGTCGCTCGTTGCCGAACCGTCGGCATTTGTGTTGAACCACGAAGTCAGGTTGATGGCCCCGGAGCTGCTCGTCACGTTTCCGCCGCCAATCGAAGCGATCACTTCGGGTGTCATCTTGGCCGTGCTGACGGAGCCTCCCGCCCCGACACCTCCGGCGACTGCGATACCGGTGGCGGTAGCCGATGTGGAGGCCTTGAGGTCAGAAGTGATGTTGATGCTGCCGGTCACCGTGACGTTGCCCGAACCGAGAGAAGCGCGCGCATTCGATTTGGTCCCGTTCTTTTCTACCTTCGCGTCCGCCACGGACGCGTTGGCGGCCACGAAGAGGCCGCCCGATACGGCCTGGGTTGTGGCGGTTGCGATTTCCGTGGCGGTCGTCGTCACGGTCAAGCTGGCCGCGCTCGTGACATTGCCATCCATATGGGTCTGGGCGGAACCTTTGGATACGGCATCCGAGAATGTGGCGCCGATACCCACGGCGCCGCCGGCCACCCCCGTGTTGTTGGCCACCGCCTCGCCGCGGCTCAGAGACGTCAGCGTGATGCCGCTCCCTCCCTGAATGGTGGCACTTGAACCCACATAGGTATCCAGATTAGCCGAGGAAGTCGACTTTGCAGAAGAACCGGTGCCGGAGAAAAGAATACTGCCGGCGGAGGCGAACGCGGTCGCTTTGGCCAGCTTGCCGGAGATCGCCGAACCCGTCTGCGTGACATTGTGACGGCCGCGCAGAGTCAGCGTCGTCCCGGCATCGACGTTGGCGGTGCCGCCGATGTAGGTGTTGATATTCACCGAAATCTTGGCGGTGGAGAGAGAAATGCCCACGGCCACGCCACCCGCGTTGACGCCCAACGTGTCCGCCCGCGCCTCCAGCACGGAGATCGATTCCACCGTGATGCTCCCGGTGGTTTCGACTTGCGCGCTTCCCGCAATGTAGGCCTCGATCGTCATATTCTCAATGATGGCGTCGGCCACGTTGCCCGAGCCCGCCGCGAAGCCCACGGACACGGCGACGGAATCCACGTCTACCTCGGTGTCGGCATCCGCAACGATGGACACACTGCCGACGGACTTGCCGGAGACTCTACCCACCTGCGCCGAACCCCCGATGTACGCCTTCGTGGTTCCGCCGGCCGACACCTTCGCCACGGAAGCGCCCGCCGCCACGATCCCGACCGCGATCTGGCCCGTTGTCACATTGAGCTTCCGGTCCGACTCCGCCCGGATCGTGATGGCGTTGGCTTCTGAAATCTGTGTGCTTCCGCCCACATAGGCGGACTGGGTGCTGTTCTCTTTCACAACAATCACTGAACCGGACAAACCTCCCAGCCCCACCGCGCCGGCATATGCTTCCGCGATCTTGTCACCCGACTCATTCAAACCGTAATCCGCCGTGATGTCGATATTATTCCCCGCGGAGACGATCCCTGTTCCGCCGATGTAGGCCTCGGTATTGACCGCCACACTCGAGACAGCGACGCCGGCTCCCGCGCCCACGATGCCGACCGCGCCGCTCCCGCCGAACACGTCCACTTCGGTGGTGTCGACGGCCTTCACGATGATGTCACGTCCGGCATCCACACTCCCTCGGATAGAGGCCGAGGTTCCCGTGGCTGTCGGAGAGGAAGTATTGAATTCATCGTTCACGTTCAAGACGCTCGTTCGGCTACCGGATTTCGTCCTCGCACCTGCCGCGATGGGATCAGTTCCCACTTGGTCTCCGACTTTGCTGCCGCTTGCGCCGAAAAGCTGTCCATTGACGGCATCGCGCGTCGAAGAGGATTGGCTCAAGCCCTCACTCGAGATCGCACTGCCGATGTTCACGATGGAAACGGATCCTTGAACGCCCACGATCCCGCCGCCGAAACCGATGACCGTCGAGGAAACATCCCTGTCCTGAGTGGCGAGGACTTTCACGTCGCGTGCCGCATCCACACTGGAGCCGGTCCCGATGAAGGCGATCACGGCATTCTTCACGCTCACGACATCGATCGAAGCGCTCACGCCGGCAATGCCGGCCGCCACCGCGCCCGTCAGCTCTTCGACGGTCAAGTCATCGAGGGCTTCCACGATCACATCCTGGGAAGAGGACGAAAACGCGGTGTCTTGATTGACGAGGCTGGTTCCATCAATGAAAGCTTCCGTGTCCACACCATAAGAGGATACCACGACCGCTCCGCCCACCCCCGCGTAGAAGCCGCCCGCCAGGGTAATGGCGTAGGTCTTTGACTTCTCAAAGCTATCGGCGCGCACTTTCGTGAGACCCGAGGCATTTGTCGTGGAATTCCTGATATAGGCTTTCGTGACGGTTTTCACACTCACCACGACGACGGACCCCGCCACCCCGGCAGCTCCGCCGACGGCCACGGCGCCTGACACCACACCCGTGGAGGAACCGCCTTCCGTAAATCCGAGACGAACCTCGCTATCGGCGATCACGCTCAGGTTGCCGTTCGTGTTCACAGTGGAATTCAGAATATAGGCCTCCGTGGTGCTCTCCAAAATAATAACGGGCACATTCCCCGCCACGGCTGCCGCGCCGGCTCCTGCGCCGCTCACCGTGATGGTGTTGACGGTATCCTCTGTGAACGCCGTCACCATAACGCTCTCGCGAGCCCGCACGTTCGCGGAGTTCGTGATGTAGGCCTTCGTGGTGGAATCAATAATATGCGTATCGCTTGTCGCCCCCACGCCCGCCGACCCGCCGAATGCCAAACCGCCGGCCTTTACGTCGATATCGGTCTCGTTCAGCGCCCGCACTTTGACGGTCTGGCCGCTGTGGTAAGAGGCATTGTCCGGATTGACAGTGGAGCCGTCAATGAAAGCCTCGGTCGTATCCTCAATGATGGTGATGGAGATCGTGGCGGCCACACCCGCCGCGCCGCCGCCGGAAAGGTTAGCCGAAATGAGATCGATTTCGCCGTCCAGTATCGCGATCACGGCCACGCCGCGAATGCTCTCGTTCGCGCCCGAACCGTCCGCCTTGGGCACGGAGATCACGGCATTCCCTTTGCCGGCCACGGTGGCGCCGCCTGAGATGTGCGCTTTCGTGGTGTTGGAGAAAGTGTTGAGGGTCACGGAAGCGCCGATCCCGGCCGTGCCGCCGCCGGAGATCGTGCCCACGATGCCGAACACGTCGTTGTCCGCCTTTGCGATCACCGTCACATTGTCATCGGCGGTCACCGTCCCGCCGTTCACGACCGCCTCCACAGTACGTCCGATATCATTTATGGCGACGGATCCGGCGATGCCAACGGTTCCCGCTCCGCCGCCTCCTACCGCCACCGCTTCAATGGTCCCAGTGGACGAAGAATAAAGCTTCACATTACCTGTGGTTGCAGTGAGAGTCGAGCTGTCCGCACGCGCCTTGACGGAGCCCGCGATGTCATTCAGGGAAACCGCCGCGCCGATGGCCGCCGTTCCGGAACCGGCTCCGCCTCCGGAAAGAGTTTTGATGGTCAGCGTATCGCTCGCGGTGACCAGAATGTCTCTTTGGGCCGTGACATTGGCGCTGGTCAAGACAGCCGCTTCCACTTTGCTCTTGTTAATATTTCTCGTGAGGGAGCCCCCCAGCGCGAAGGTCTCCGCGCCGCTCCCGGCAACGGCGAGAGAATCAATCGAAGGCGTGGAAGTGGCCTTCACATCCACATCGTCCACCAGAGCCGTGACCGTCGCACCCTCAATGGAAGCTTTGACGATTCCCTTGGCCGCATCGCTGCTTCCAATCTCGTTGTTGGCCACAGAAGCCCCGGCCGCCGCAGCACCCAAGCTGATGGCCGCGCCGCCCGCCACAGAATCGATTTCGGATTCGTCCTTCGCGTACACCTTGACCCGGGCCGCCATCACGATCGCGGAGGCCGCGATATGCGCCTCGATCACGCTTTCAAAGCTGTTCAATGTGACCGTGGCTTGCGCGGCAAACTTGTCCGCCGCACCGACGCCGGCCGCGATCGCTTCAATCTTGGCCTTGCTCACGGCTTCCAGCTTCACCTCGCCCGTTGTGGCGGTCACCGTCCCACCGTCAATAAAGGCCTTGATGGTGTTCGTAATATCGTTCGTGGAAAGCGCCACCCCGAGCGCCGCAGATCCAAGAGTGCCGGCCGCTCCCGCCGTAACGGAAAGAATCTTGGTTTTCTCAGCACCGTCGGCATCACTGGCCGTGATGAGAACATCGGTATTGGCCGTGACGGTACCGCCGTTCACGTAGGCCTCGATCGTGTTATGAATTTCACTCAACGCGACGGATCCCGCAGCCGCAAACTTGCCATCGCTTCCTGTGAAAGCCGCGCCGATGGCGATCGATTTGATGTCCTGAACCGAGGTCGCCTTGACATCCACCTTGCCGGTCGTGGCGGTCACCGTGGAGCCATCAATATAAGCTTTGACCGTATTGCCCACATCGTTGGTCACAAACGCGATACTGGCGGCGAACCCGTCACTCTTGAAAAGCATGGAATTGGCCAGAACAAAGATGCCCGCCGTATCCTTGGCTCTCACGATGACGTCGTTCTTGGCCGTTACCGTGGCGCCGCCGGAGATGTGCGCCTTGATCTCGCTGGCCACGAGGCTATCCGCCGACTTCGATTGAAAAGAACCGATGGTCGGCAGAAGCGCCGTATAGAGCACTTCGGTATTGGACGATGCTTCGACTTCCACCGTGTTGTTCACGGCGTTCACCGTGGTGCTCGGGCCGACGATGGCCGCGGTCACCTTGTTTCGCGTGCCGTTCACGGCCGTCGAGCCGGCGATCCGCTGAACGTTTTTCACTTCTCCGCTCACGTCGATCCTGCCATTCGTGGCCGTCACATTGGCTCCGCCGTCGATGAAACCGCCCGCTTCCCCGCCCGTAATGAGGATGCCGCGATCGTTCGCGAGAGCCAGAAGCGCGTCCACGTCAAAATTGAATGTGAACGACGTGTCCAGGACGACGTCGATAACTTCCTTCCCCGCCACTTCGACTTTTCCGCCCGCCACCACGGTTCCGCCCGTGATACGCGCCTTCGTGCCCGAATCCGTCAGGGTCTCAGTCACCGATGTCGTCGCGGGATCGGTCGGGGAGGCCGCGGAGATGGCGTCGGCCGCCGCCTGGCTGCCGCCCACGGCCGCGTAGTTGTTCAGAAGATCGGCGATGCCGCCCCCAGCCAAGGAAGTCAAATTGGCGATCTGCTCATCGATTTCGCCCTGTACGTCATCCACGGCACCTATATTGAGGAAATCTAATGGGATAAAGCCCAAAATCGGATCGAAATTCCCGCGAATGGAATACAAACTGGCCGATATCGTGATACCGACCCCCGCGGACGTCGCGCCCACCGCCCCCACGAAACTGTCCGCGTGAACGCGGGAAAGCGCGAAGACTTCCACGTCTTGTTCGGCGGTCACATTACCACCCATCGTCGCCCGTGTGTCGTTGCGCACCAAGCCGAGATCGATGCCGCCCGTGATGCCGGCCCCCGCTGTGTAATTCAGATTCACCACAGCCCCGTAGGTTCTCGCGTCATTGGCGGCGGTCACGTTGGCGTTCTCCGCCGTGACGGTCGCTCCTGTATCCACATAGGCCGACGTGTCCGAATCCAACAGGAAGAACCCGAGGGAACCTGTGATCTGCAATCCTGTGCTCGCTGCACCGCTGGCCACCCCGGTAAAGAGAAGTTCGCTCGATCTGGCTTGAACACCCAGTCCCTGGATGGATCGGGTGGTGAACCCGAGAGGGAACGTATCTGAGAGATCAACGGACCCGTCCAGGACGCTTATGGTCCCGGCCGTGTCACCGTCGGCATGGACGGTGGCACCCGCTCCGATATAGGCCTGCGTATCCTTGTCGATGAGCGTAATTCCCAAGGACGCGCCCACACCTACACTCACCGAGCCTCCGCTCAGGGTAGCTTGGCCGGCGATGGTATCCGTGTCCGTGTCATCCTGAACCAAGATCAAAACATTGCCGGTCGCATCCACAGTCCCTGTCGGATCCACGAACGCATGCGTCGTGTTGTTAATGGAGATGAAAGGTATCGAGGCGGTCAAATTGAGTCCGAAGGTCCCGGTGGTGGCCGAGAGACCCGCGCCAATGGCAAAGATGTCCTCTTTGGAATAGGCCGAAATCTCGACATCTTCCTCCGCAGTGGCCGTACCAGCCACAAAGGCTTGCGTGAGATTATCCACGATGGAAAGGTTCGCGGCGGCGCCTACAGACAATCCTCCGACACTTGCCGCTCCGGCAATACCCATGTGGTAGGTGTCCGTTCCGGCCGCCACACGAACGAATTCATCGCTCGTCGCCTGCGCGCCGGCCGCCACAAAAGCGGATGTTTGATTGTCCACGAGCGCGGCAGAACCCGACAACTCCGGAGAGACGCTCAAGCCGGCGACAGAACCTGCCAAGCCTCGCGCCAAGGTTTCAACGTCGTCCCGCGTGTTGGCGGTGATCACGATGCCCCGGAAAGGAACCGGATCGGTAGCCAGAGCGGAGAGGCGTTGTTGCGTAAAGGAAGGATCGACCGGAGGGGCGTCTACGTTCATCACAAGGCCGACCAGGGTTGAAATCGCCGAACCGATTCCCGCAACGATCGGATTGTTGATTACATCCGCCAGAGCCGCCGCGACATCACCCAGAGGCGCCTTAATCTCTCCGGTTCCCGGAGCCTGCGGCGCGAACGTAATGCTGAAATCGCCCGTGCTCACCGTGATCCCAGCCAGACTCCCGTCCGCGTCCACCTGCGCGGCCGGCAGGGTGCCGCCAGGATTAAAGGGATCAGCCCGGAGCGGGTCGGCCGCCGCAATAAAAGCTTCCGTCGTCTTGTTGACCCAGCCCACCGCCAGAGAGGCACCGGCCGAACCCACGCCCGAGAGGCTCGCGGAATCGGCATTGATATCCATTTCGCTCTTGTCATCCGCGGAGATCCACACGCTGCCCGCGGCATGGATGTCCGCCCCGCTGTCCGCGTAGGCCTGGGTGGTCACGTCCAGGCGATGAACCGCGCCCGAACCGGCCAAGCTGATGACACCGCTCACGCCCAGAGTCCCCACAATGGAGGTAACGTCCTCCACCGAAATCGCCGTGATGAAGACGTTCCCGCCCGCGTCCAAAACGCCTCCGGCAAAAGCCAGTGTGTTCTTCAAGATCACGCCGGCATCCACAGACGCGCTGCCGTTCGCGACCAACGAACCGCCTAGCGCTCCGGCTCTCCCCAGAAGAGTCGTCGTATCCTGGGCTTGAATCACGATGTTCTGCGCGGCATTCGGCAAATTGTTCTGGTTAATTTCGGCACCCACGTCCGTGAAAGCCCGCGTGGTCGCCACCAGGGCATTAATGGTAATGGAACCCGCCACCGTCGCGAGACCCGCTCCCGACCCGGCCAAGGATTTTCCGACAAGATTCTGCTGGCCCGTCGCCAGCACAGAGACCGTTCCCGACGCATCCACATCGGCGTTTCCGATGGAGGCTTCGGTGAGATCCTGCATGACGGCGATCCCGATGGACGCGCCTACGCCCGCCGCCAAGCCGAACGCACCCGCGCCGGCCGTGGTGTTGGAGCTCAAGTGGCCTGTCGCGGAAATCAAAACGTTGCCCGTCGCGGTGAGCTGGCTGTCGGCGCCGACCTCCGCCTGAGTCGTGTTAGAGCCGGCATTGAGCGCGATGGAAGCCGCCGCGCCGGCGCCCACACCGCCGGCTCCCGCCTTGGCGGAAGAGGTAAATGTGTGCGGCCCCGGCACGATTGTCTGAACGGTGATATTGACGGCCGACACCGTCGCGTTGGTGCCGATCGAAGCCTTGCTCGTGCCGCCTCCGAAGTTGACGGCGAAGGCCAAACCGGCATTGGCCGTGCTGCCCACGGATGTCGCGTCGGCTTCAGAGGTGGCATCATTGTCGGCGCTTGAGGTCAAAGTGACGGACCCGCCCGTGGAGGTCACGCTCGTCCCACCGGCGATCTCCGCGCTTGTATCCGGAATGGCGACGTTCACGCTGATGGCGGCCGCCAGACCCAATGTGGGCAAGGCAATATCGGTATCATCGGACCCCTCATCCAGCACATCCACCCAATTGGGAACCGTCGGGATACTTTCCGTTGAAAGTCCCAAAGAGTTTGCCACGTGCTCATCCACGAGAAGACTGCCGAATCCTCCATCCTGGCTGGCCTCAGCGGTCGCGTTGGTGGTCAGAACGGAAGTGGCAGAAACCGTGACGCTCCCGCCCACCGTCAGGTTGCGCCAAATCTTGGCCATCGTGCCGTCCAACCCCACCGTCACGGCAATAGAAACACCGGCGCCCACGTTAGGACCCCCGATGTCCGCATCCGCCACAGAGGTCACCGTGTTGGAATGATTCGCGGTGACATTCACGGTGTCGCCCACCGTGAGAAGCGACGTGCCGGCCGTCAGCTCCGCAGTGGTATCGGAATTGGAGACGCCCACCGCGACCGCGGCGCCGAAGGCGGCTTCCGTCTCTGCCCCCGCTTCCGCCGTTGTGTCCACCACATGAGTCCCGGTCGCCGAGACGGAAATGGTTTCGACATCCGTGAGGTCAACGACGTGAACGTTGTCGATCATACCTACACCGATATCGGTAATGATTCTCTCTATATCCACACGACCTATGAAACATTCACCGATCCGAATATCCTCAACAAAATCGCCAGTACGAAAACCACCACCGACAGCGCTGGTACGAACGTTCTCAAGGAAATCGTCTTCGACTACAACGATACGACAGGCAACGTCATGGAAAGCAAGGAATGGCTGGACGATATCAACGATTATATCGAATCGACCACGTTCGAGTACGACCAGTATGGCAACCGCACGAAGACCACCGATCCGGAAGGATATGTCACGGTGACCGAATATGACGATGACTACGCGATCTACCCGGTTGATGTCAATACCGCAGGCTTCATCACCACCGCGGTTTACGACGCCAATTCAGGTCTGCCTTTGGAGCAGACCGACGTCATGGGGATTACCACGAAGAACGTCTATGATAGCTTTTTCCGCATGACCGATATGTACGTCTCCAGGGAGCCTGATGGCGACCCGAATCTCTGGCTGACCCATATCGAATACTCGATGGAGGGTATTACCAGCGGAATCACCGAAAACTACGTCTATCAGGTCCACGAGGGCTATGAAGCCTATACGTACAATGACGGTCTCGGGCGCATCGTCCAGACCCGCGTCTTGGCCGAGCCGGCGGCGCCCAACGATTGTCGTGTAGTGGACGTCTTCTACGATCCGAGGGGGAACGTCTATTTCGAGTCTCTGCCCTACTTTAGCGATGCAAATGACTTTACGATTTGGGATGACAATACCGATGGCATCCTGACGGAATTTGATGCGCTGGGCAGGGCCTACAAGGTCACTCCGCCTACGGGGGATGTCAATTCGCCGACGGGCCCTTCTACGACCGAGTTCCGGGATGGCAATGATCTCTGGGTGACGGTCTCAACCGACGCCGAAGGCAACAAGAAAAAGCAATACATGGATGCCCAGGGTAGGGTGACCGAGCTCGTTGAAGTGATCACCGATGGCAACGATATCGAGACACGGTATGAGTACGACGATCTGGGCCGCCTGATCAAGACCTATGACGATGCCAATAACGTCATAGAAGTCTCGTACGACAGTCTGGGCAGAAAGACCGATTCCAACGATCCCGACATGGGATGCTGGACGTACGAATACGATGATCTCGGGCGGCTTACAGAACAGGAGGACGCCCGAGGCAATGTTGTGGAGATCATCTACGATCCCAATATCAACCGTGTTTCCCAACGGAAGATTTACGATGTTAACGATACCCTCGTAGAGACCATCACCTATACCTACGATTCGGGCGAAACGGGTTATACGGTCTATAAAGGCCTGTTATTCAAGGTCGAAGATGGTGAAGGATGGCAGAAGTTCGGCTATGATTCCTTCGGGCGCGTCATAAAATCCACCCGCCATATCACCGCCAAGAGCAAAGCCTACACGACTCAAACATCCTATGACGATGCGGGCCGGGTCACAGAGATCATTTATCCGGACAATCGTGCGACGATCGAATACACCTACGACGATGTTGGTCATCTTATTAAGGTCGAAAGTACCTCGGGTGTCCCCGATAGTAACGAGGTGTTCTATGCGCCCGAGGGCTTTAACGTCTATAACCAGCTTACAGGCGTCGATTTTGGCAATGGAGTTGAATCCCGCTATGAATTTTACACGTATTCCAAGCGCCTCAAGAGAATCACCACCTACACCGACGCCAACGATCCCAATACGTATCTCCAGGATTTGACCTACACCTTCGATAAGCTCAGCAATATCAAGAGCATCACCGACGACGTCTATTCCGGCAGCGCTAATGGGACGCTCTCCAGCATCGTCTATGACGACCTGTACCGTCTCAAAAGCCTCTACAGTGGCGGCGCGGATGCCAATATGACCTACAGCTACAACACCCTGGGCAATATCACCTATAACAGCGAAGGCGCGGGATCGAGTTACACCTATGGGGGAAGCCGGCCCCATGCGGTGACCAGCGCCTATAGCAAATCATACAGCTACGATGCCTGTGGCAACATGACCGCCCGTGGAAGTGATACACTCACCTACGACGCCCGCAACCGCCTTATTAAGGTCGTCAAGGATTCCAATGATATCGAGTTTGGCTATTCCGCCGATGGAACCAGGTTGTATAAGAAATTCAACTCGACCGTGACACAGGTCTGGATCGGTGATATTTACGAGGAAAAGGATGACAAAATCCTGTGCCATGTCTATGTCGGTGACAAGCTGATCGCCACCTTCGAGCCGGCCAGTGCGCTGTCGCGTTTTATTGATCGAAATCCCCTGTTGAAAAAAAGCTATGAATATGCCTCCGTAGGCTTTAACGGTCTATTCGGAGGAGGAAGAACGCCTTTGACATTGCTTGGATTCGGTCTGTTGGCTGGCATCTACTTTGGTTTACGATATGGAAAAGACGCACAAGGGGGATATTCGTTCTTCTACAAAAGCCCCTATCGCCAGCTCTTCGGCTTTATCATTATCGTCTCTGTTTTCGTCGCCACCACACCGGGAATCTGCTATGCGGATACGCCCACCTACGACCCGGTCTTCTACTACTATCACAGCGACCACTTAGGCTCGTCGAATATTTTGACCGACCGGGATGGCGACCTGGTCCAGCATTACGGCTACATGCCCTTCGGCAATGAGCGCTACGAGGATAATACCCAGGCCTTCAGCGTGACCAACCGCTATACGGGCCAGCATTTGGATGAAGAGACCGGTCTGTACTTCTACGCCTCGCGCTACTATGATCCCGAATTGGCCCGCTTCATCCAGCCGGACTCCACTATTCCAGATGCCACTTCCCAGGGTCTTAACCGCTACACGTACGCTAATAACAATCCTCTGGTTTTTGTTGATCCTTCAGGACACATTCCTACCTACCCCTCTGGTTACAATCCTTATCCTCCTTCTTGGTGGCGTGTCTTTGGGTCAGGTCTGACAAATTCTGTCGGAGGATGGGTTAATAATTTGTTAAGTAACGTTGGAACAGCAGTTGGTGCTATCACAGGCGGAACGGTAGCTGCTGTGGTAACCGGCAGCGATCCCGCTTCGTTGGCAGGTGTACTGTTCGTGGGCTTGATGTTTGGATTATTTCGTGGGGGTGGTTCTTCCGGTGCATCTACAGATTCTATAGGGGGATCACACTATGATGGACTTAAGGCTTCTATGGGAATTCCGTTCGCCGTAACGGATGTGTACCCAAATATGTATGATTTTCTTATTGCTGAATCTGGAATCACAATATCGGATTTGCAAAGCGTGACTGGTCTAAATCTGACTTTACTCTCCGTAATGGAGAGTCTTTCAGTTGGCAAGATTGGAAATTGAACCTTCTCGGAGCATTCATTGAAGGATATTCTGATGGTGCTAGAATTACCTGGAGCCATGATTCTAAGGTAGCTCGGACATACGGATACCTTGGTGAGGCTTCAAGTGGTTGTGGATATGGTGCCCAAGGCTGCTTAATTGTTGCTGCACTAATACTTGGAGGGGAATTATTTGGGGTAGGAGCATCGGTAATTGCTAGCAATCCGCAGGTGCAACAGTCAGCAAATCGATTACTGTCATGTCACCACTTTGCAACAGTCTGTAACAAAGTGTATACTCCTCGTATGCAAGAAATCGCAGGTAAATACGGGCTCAGTCTGCAGGGCGCATGGAACAAAGCACAGCTACCCCACAACTTGGGACGACATCCAAATGAATATCATGAATTTGTCTTACGAAATATGCAACGAGCACAACAATTAGCTGGATCGAGTCAAGCTGCATTCGTCCATTTTTATGATATATTGGTGAAACAACCTGTTATTCAAAATCCTGAAATGCTTAGAAAGGCTGGGTGGCAGTAGTATGCTTCGAATCTACCGAATGACATATATATCAGAAGAGAAATACGCACCTTATGGAGTAGCATATGCACCTCCAGGAACGTCCATAAGTCTCTTGCCACCGAATGGAACCAGAGTTGATTCGTGGGACTGCCTGCACATGGAGCTACGCGATGGAGCATTTGCAGACTACCTCGCGAACAACGTGGGGGGACGGCTATACTCGCAGGCCTTGTATGAGATCGTCAAGCACAATCGTTCACCGAACGACAAACTACAGTGGTTGGAAACCGTGGTTTCCATTCCTGGTGGAGAGAGTCGAAGGTATTACTTCCTTCATTTCCCGCAAGATTGTCCTGTGATCAATGAGAAGGAGTCGCTGATGCATATGGGCAGAGTCGTAAAGCCAGTGTTCGCCGCAGAAGGCATACGAGGCCACGAGATATTTGGGCTACCTGGGGAATATGGCTTGGACACATTCGTATCAGTTCGTCTGAAAACGCTGATTCAGCGAAGCAAGATCACGGGCATAGCTTTTAGTAAAGCGCGTATTGGATAAAACTAAATTCGGAAAATTGGAAACAGCCATCTACAGAAAAGCTACATTGCATAATAAACCGTTATTGTCCTGAATAGCATGAAGATAAGGGATAAGATTTTGTGACAGGCTACTGAATTCTTAATGAGGGAGTCATTATGAAAACGGAAAAGAGAGCACAAACCGTCTTGACAACGTTATTAATCTTGGTAGGTATCCCGATGGTTGCGGCGACCCAGACCGCCTCTTTCAAGCCCCTGGGAATTATCCATTCCTCCAATCCTAAAAACTGCACCTACGTCATTTCCACTGACGGCTTGACAGTATTAGGATCGGTTCTGGACGAGGAAAGTGGATACAAGGTCCAACAATGGCAATATGACACCACATCGATCGTGCCGATCAGCTTTCAACCCGATCAGGAATACCGGGTCTTAGCCATGTCCGGCGATACCTCGGTGGTCGTGGGATTTGTTACAGCGGCTACCGGCATCGAGGCGTTTGTTTTTAAGAACAATCGTATGACCTACCTCGGTGGACTCGATACAGACTCAAAGCCTGTATTGAGCTCGTCGAATCCAAATGTTTACAGCCTGGCGACCGCTGTATCGAATGATGGTTCTGTGGTAGTGGGCCATTATTTCGCTTCCGGCATCGGACAAAGGGCGTTTCGCTGGCAGAATGGCAGGATGACGGACCTGGGCACGATACCCGGCGAGCCTGAAGGTTGTCAAAGTTTCGCCACCGACGTCTCGGCCGACGGATCGTTAGTGGTCGGCAGCTTTTTCGGTTCCAAGGGCCATCAGGCCTTTCTCTGGCAGAACGGCACAATGGCCGGTCTGGGCTATTTGATTGATTCGAGCTATAAGCCCGAAAGTCACGCTGCCGCGATTGCCGCCAACGGTTCCGTAGTTGTGGGGCATGGCACAACCTTCAAAGGCCGTCGCGCTTGCCGCTGGGACAATACCGGGATCAGCGTCTTGCGCGCCTCGGAATCGATCGGGGAGGATCACCTGAGTGAAGCGATAGACGTCTCGGCGGACGGCTCGGTGATCGTGGGCCATTACCTCAGCTCGGGCCGCTCCGGCGTATTCATCTGGGACGCTGCAAATGGAATGCGTGACTTGAGTGATTTACTAAAGGATGACTATAAGCTGGAGTTGAAGGGCTGGCGGTTGGATAAAGTCTTCGCCGTTTCCGGCGACGGCAAAGCCATCGTCGGCGGAGGCTCCGATCCCGAAGACGTCCCCCAAGCCTGGCTCATCACAATTTCTTAATCTGAGACATAACTCTCAATCCGATGGTACTTACAAAGTCCTATCCACCAACGGCTCGGCTAGTGAGGGTTACAGCCGCGTAAACAATCCACTTTTTAAGTCTGCCAATTGAGTTTTTCAATAATCCAAGTACAATAATAAATAGCCCAGAGATTTTGTGCGAGATATGAATCTCCTTTGCCGAGACTACGGATTATGTCGCGTTGTCCAAAAAGTTGTTGGGCAATGAAATGAGAAAGGCTGACCCGATCCTACAATTTGCAGTGGGAGTGCGACTGACAAGGAGGCACAATTTGGATCCCAAAGAGATGGTATAAAATATGGAAGAACGGCAGTTTTGAGAAGAATGGGGGAAAAGTGTTCGTCAAAAAGTTCGTCAGTGAGCAGTGGATACTGAGTTGTAAGTCACGTATGTGTTCACTTGTATACCACTTGTAATCCTCATTGTACGCTCAAAAAGGCGTTGTAACTACTTATTGCTAATACACTTACAACCGGAATAATGGACTGAAAATCCGTGTGTCGGTGGTTCAATTCCACTCCTGCCCATTTCGGAATTCGTTTTAGGGCAAGCAGTTACGCCTGCTCGCCCTTTTCTCTTGGTGGTCCGAAATAGGGTGTGCACCAAAATGCACCAATTTTTGACGTAGGCCCTGCGCAGTTGCGACCCTCGCACGGTGGACTAAATCATTTGCTACAGCCAGGTAGAACTTGTGTGTTGTGGCAAAACTTGCATGTCCTGCAAGAACCATCACATCATACTCGCTCATTCCATTGGCAAACCACATGCTTATGGCAGTCCGCCGAATGTCGTGGAATGTTCCCGTTTTGACGCCTGCTTTTCTGAGGATCTTGTCAAAGCCCCTCTTAATGTTATTCACGACCTTGAGCCTGGAGTCGGAGAGAGTCCACTTGCCTTTCGGCCTGAGCACATTTTGGATGTGGTCATACCTTGCTGTGGGAACGAAAACATAGGGATACCCTTCTGGCTGCCGGGCCTGATGGTCTACGAGCATCTGAACGATTTCATCAGTCAATGGGAGAGTCCTGTGATCAGCGTCCTTGATAAGCCATTCCCAGGTTTCCTTTGTGTTCTGCTTGGGATTGACTTCGATAGTCTGCGCATCAAAATCAACATCTCCCCAAGTGGAGTTCAAAAGTTCTGCCCGCCTCATCGCAGTAGCCAAGGCAACCGTGATCATCAAATCCCATCTAACAGATGTTTCGGGATTCCATTTGCTGGTGTATTCCTGGGCAGCTTTCTGAATCCTCTGGCATTGGTCATCAGAATAAATATTGATTTTCTTCTTTGCTGATCTCGGCATAGCAATATACTGGAGTGGATTTTCGTCGAGCTGTTTCCGATTGACCGCCAGCTTGAACACCCTCTTTATATGCCGGAGTTTCTTGGCTATAGTTCCTTTGGTGTTGCCACGGTCAAGGCATGTCTGAAGATACAGTTCGCCATGTGCCAGTGTGACACTCCGAAAATCAATATTCCCGATTATCGCAATGAAATCTTTCATAGCTGATTTGGTTTCACGCTGCGTACTTTGCCTGACCTGGTCGCCAGTTCTTGCCAGGCTGTCTTTCGTGACATCCATGAGTTTCATAGAGCCTTGCGCAATGTATCCCATTCGCAATTCCTTTTCCTTCTGGGCACATTGCCTTTCAGCCCTTCGCCTGTCTCCGTGACCAAGCGTTTCCCATTTTCGTTTCCCGTCTTCACCATAATAACGCAGGAAATAAGTAAATCTTAGACCATCCCGCGATGGCCGTTTGTGGAGCTTCACCAGCTGTCTCATAATACCTCCTTTCAGGTGCTGGAGATAGCTCATACAATCCAGGTTGGATTGTACACGGGGGCACACGAACGCCCAAATATTATTTTTCAGCACCTATCTGTTTTTCCACCCACTCCCGAACAGCTTTCTTGGGGTACAGTGGCTTCCGGCAGATATGGATCCTGGGCAAGCCGCGAACCCTTTTCAGATTTTCGATAACGTTGTGATAGTCCTTTGAACTGCTGCTCTCAGGTATCCTGAGAAACCGGATAACCTCAGCCTCGGTCATCAGCTCAAAGCTGTTGTCACGAATTATAGGTGCCGCCGACAGGCGTGTGCGCTTTCGCCGTACACCAATACTGTCATCTGGGTGTGTAAGATTGTCTGAATTGTCTAATCTCTTACTCATCTGAATCCGCCGATTTCAGTCTTATGTACCTGTAGGCCTCGTTCACAACTAATCCGACCTTAGGAAGGTCTTCGATGTTAAGGGTTTTCGTGTGTTTTTTAGTTTTTGTCATCCTCGTAGGCCTTATTGATTGTCAAAGAGTAATACTCAACCTTTTTGAGACTGTAGTAGCTTTACAGAGTTCTTTTGATGTATCTTGTGCCCAGATGCCGATCCTCCACCATAGGAACGTGAATCTATGTTGGAGGCTATCAAGATGTCTGGACCAGGTGAATATGTAGCAGATGAAACAGAAGGAATCACACGTGTCGAGGATTTACTGAAGCCCAAACTTATCCGGCGCAGTCGCAACTATAAACGGCGGCCCTGCCCGTTGTGCCAACGCAGCGCCTACAGGCTTCGAACCGTCACCCGGACTTTGCGCGATCTGGGAGACTCCCTTACGGGCCGACCCCGCGATATTGTTCTCACGTACTCTCAACACCGCTGCCCTCAGTGCAACCATTACTTCAACGCGGACATGGACGACGTGGCCTTGCCGAAAAGCCATTATACCCATCGCGTGGTCTCACTGGCGGTACGGCTTGTTGTGGAAGACGGGTTACCCTACCGGCCGGCATCGTGGCATTTATGGCGCGATCATCGGGTCTTTGTTCCATGGGCGACAATTCAAAACTGGGTTGAAGCCACGGGGAAAAAAGCTGAAGCCACTATTGAAACCGGGTACATTGATAAGGCGCCTTGCGATTTTTGAGGGTATATTGCCGCGGATGAGTTGTATGATGGCCCTTTCTGTGTCCTGTTCATTGTAGACAACCAGAAGTTCAGGCGTCTGTACTATGAGGTTCTTGATCATAATCCCACGAATGAGGATATAACGCGGTTTTTCAGGCGTTTCAAGCAGATGCTGGACGCACGCAATTTGACGTTAAAGGGCATCACGACCGATGGTTCGCCGTTATATCCTGACCCTATCGCTGAGGTCTTTGCCCAGGTCAAGCATCAATCATGCCAGTTTCACATTATCAAGGAGATTACCAAGGATATTCTCAAAGCGGTTACACAGGTCCGCCGACAACTGAAGCAAAAAAAACAAAACGTTTGCGGGGTCGTCCTTCCGGCAAGAAGGCAAAGCGAATCGCGCGCAAGAACAAGCGACTCCAAAAGAAGATGGCCGCGTTATTTGAACACCGTCATTTGTTCGTCAAGCATACGCTGACTCCTAAAGAAAAGAAGATCCTTCAACGTATGACGCGAGGCCTTGACCCGCCACGTACCTTGCGGGCGATTATGGATGAGGTCTATCGTTTGTCTGATCGTCGCTGTACGATGGATACGGCGTTGGAAAAGCTTGCCCAATTGCGTCGCCGAATCAAACGTTTTTCAACCCTAAAGGAGACGCTCAAGAAGCTCTCATCACCCAACCTTGAAAAGTCGGTAACCTTCCTGGATGACTCGTCGTTGCCTGCGACGTCAAACGCCGTGGAGCGTGCAAACCGGCGACATCGTAAGGTGCAGAAAAGTATATACAGGGTGCGAACCAGGGATCATATACGTCAGCGGATAGCCATGGATATGCAGCGGGATGTGTATACGGATGGGCTGAAGATGACGATAAGTACGCTATATCGGAGCAGAAATGGTAAGAAACGAAGGTGAGGTACTCCCGGTTGTTCAGACCAAAATGTGAGGTCTTTAAGGTAGTATTCTGTAGTAGTAGCCTCTTCTTCTTTCTTTTTGCTTCTTTTTCTTTCTTGCTACATCCTGTTACATTGTTACATGTGCCCAAGACGCCCGGCAGGAAATCTGCAACAGCCGCCGCGTGGCCGAAATACACCTCGGCGGGGGTCTTGTATCCCAGCGATTGATGCAGACGCTCGGTGTTGTATAGGGCAAAATAATCCCTCAAACCACGCCGGGCTTCATCCACCATGCCGTAGTCCTTGAGATAGACCTCTTCGTACGTGACGCTCCGCCACAGACGCTCCACAAAGATATTGTCAAACGCACGGCCCCGGCCATCCATGC